>JAABUK010009017.1_pt1 | contig 13787 bp, 18 predicted proteins | sample 5559141 | NCBI WGS metagenome assembly JAABUK01 (sample SAMN10711869, study PRJNA513367) | rock metagenome | isolation source: Antarctica rocks | place: Antarctica: Victoria Land, Pudding Butte nord | collected 2016-01-03
TGACATACCCATACTACGAGTTCCCGGAGTTTCCCTGGCCGGACGCACTGATACAGAAGCACCGTGGCGCCGTTACTCCACCTGCTCCAGCTGTACAGCAGTATATTGAGGTGCTTCTTGCTGGTGTCGCAACTCCTGTAACTGTACTGATATCGTCAAACCTTTCAGCTTGTTTGGCACTGCAGATGTACACCAAGCAGTTTCAACTGGAGCCCAGCATCAGTTTCTCAACTTCTGTCACAAAGCTCTGGCAGACAGCAGGTACTCTGTGTAAATCATGCCACAGCATGGCTGCATACATGCATGCTGCTTTCAAAGCAGCTAGCATATACTTCACGCTCCTCAGGGTTGCTTTTTCACTGATGACATTAAGCCAGGCCAGCCAACGATGCCAGAAAGGTCTTTTTTGTCCATTGTTGGCAAGCAAGGATTGCTGCACTTGCTGGATGTGTGGCACATTTGCAGCACTGCATTGTGGCAGGTGTACCGGCTGCCAAGCATTGCCACACCACAGGCTTGATGCAAGCTTGCTTGGATATAGCATCAAGCCTGTGATGTGGCTACCATTGCAAACAGACAGCAAGGTGTTTTTGTGCAGGTGGTCAGTGGACTGTAGTAACCAAATCTGCACAGGCACCAACATCCAGAGAGGAAGTGTATGACTTTGTGGTTCTGGCAACCGGCAGCTTCTTAATCCCAAGAATTCCACACATTAGCGTAGGCTCATTCTTGGCCTCATGGTGTTGTGCTGCATGCTTTTCAACAGCAACATCCTCAACATGCAATTCATGGCCTTGCTGCAACTTCCACAAGAATGGCTGATGTAATAACTATGTTGTGACAAGTCATGTCTGTTTGCAGTGCTGCTGGAATGGTGTGCACAGATGGCCTGCAAGAGCTCGCTGTATGGCTTGAGAAGACAGAGCACCCTGTGCTCTCATGTCTGCTGTAGCTAGCTGTTGTACATGGTCCAGGAGATCCTGCCTGCTCATGCAGAACAGAGATGCTTTTGGGGGCAAGGAGATCATAGCCAAGCAACTGACAACAGACAACTTGTCTGTTGCAAAGGATAAACGGGTCATCGTGATTGGGAGTGCCAAATCTGCTCTGGATGTGGCTGGAGCTGCAGGAGAAGTTGCTGAGTCAGTCACAATGATCTGCCGCCAGGTGGGCAGGATTGACTAATGTGATTGGTCAGCTGAGCCCCGTGCACATCATGGTTGCTTGGCAACTCAGCTCAAATCAGTACCACAGCGCTTCCATAATCACTGACTTTCTAAAGAGTACGAGTACTCCAATCGATATAGTAAAAGAAGTTGATCATGAAATTAATAATGTTTTAATTAAAGCTTCGCTGGGTCATGTCAAAGGCAACTGAAATGTGCCGTCAACAGTATCTCATGACAAGTTGCTGTGTGTGTTTCTGCATTGTGAGGAAAGCTAGATCTTGTGCAGCCTGCAGGCGCACTTCTGGCTGCCATTGAAGTTGCTGGGCTTCATACCCTGCGACTACATCAAGTACTCTCGCTTTGGAGTGTGGCTCAGTACCCACCCTTACCCTAGCAGCTACCCCAGCTTGCCCAGAGTCACACAGTTCATCCACCGCATTATGACCCCTGTCAAGCAGGCCATCTGGAAATCCATGGGGATGCTTCTGCCATGGCAGTCCGGGTATGCATCAGTTCTTCTATGGCTAATTCCCCATGCACGCACATACTTGCTGCAGCGTGGTATATGTGAGGCCCCCATGCTGTATGATGCATGTGCCTTCTGTGCTGCAAATTGTATACCAGGGGTGCTTGCATGCCTGATCCATTTGTAGTGACAGCAGCTGTGGCAGATGTCAACTGCCATGTCATGACTGACAGTCACTTGGTGCACCAAGCATACATGCGACACTGAGTGTCTTCATGTTCATGTCAGCAAAGTTGAGAGTGGGTGAAAACCTTACCATCTGAACTGTGGCTGCTCACAATTGGCCTGTTGCTGCGTTGCTCAGGGATACAGGGTCATGATTGCAGCTTTGGTATTTACATAAGATAATCACCAGTCAAGCATGGTGTTGATGAAAGAGTGCCCACACTACTAACATGGATGCACCATTGTCTTTGACCATCATGTAGCTAACCAGTGGACTTGTCACACCAGGCTGCCACCTGAAATGATTCCTGTGAGAGGTGCGGAAGAGGACACCTTTGCAGAGCTTGGCACTATCAATCCAGGATCCATCTTCCTCAAGCATCTGCACAGTGGCAAGATCAAAGTGGTTCCAGGTGATTCCCTGAAAACATATGTATATGATTGTGATGCAGCTTGCCAATGGGTCAGTACTGGCTATAGTGCTCTGATCATACTGACTATGACTGACTGACTATAGTGCTCCTATCTAACTGGCTATAGTGCTCCTCAAGCTCCACGTATACAGTCAGCCGTGAGGTCAGAAGACATGCAGCTCTACAAAGATGCTAATTGCTTCAGCAGCAAGCACGCAGACTGAACAAGCACAGCCTGACAGGCAACTGCACATTTTGGCTGCTGCATTGCACTCAATGACCTTCCCCACTTGGTCTACTGGAATACCAATGCCACTTGCGCAAAAAGGCTGTGTGTGTATGGAATCCCATCACAGGTCAGGCTGAAGCCTTTGCCAAAGACGGTCTGCAAACTCTATCCGGCCAAGCTATATCGGCAGACCTGGTCATATATGCAACTGGCTTTGACCGCAAATATGACTACCTCGCTGAAGAAACATTGGAGGCCCTCCACCAAACAGAGGAAGGGATTCCTTTGTACAGAGATACAATACCAACTGATGTTCAGGTGAGCATTGTGCACATATGTCCATGTGCCTAATGACTACGCTGTCAGCTGAGGCGATGCTCTCAGCTGCATCAGATGACTCAAAGCCTGACTCAGGATCCAGAATCATCTGTGATGCTGAAACACCTGATACAGTGACTTTACTGTGTATAATGGCAGTGCTCATATGCATCCAGCACAATGGACTGCTTCTCACTGGAGAAGAACATGTTGCTATTGATGTGGTGCTACCTGTTGACAAATTCACATAAATGTGCTGTCCGATTCGACGCCATGCATGCATTGCTTTGAATTTTGGTGGCTGCACCTTGACTGAGTGCCAAAGCAGTAGCTCATGACTAAAGACAAATGTTGAGGAGCTGCATGTCCTCACATGCCCTCTTTGATAGTAGTACACTCTCTTTGCTGATGATCATAAAACAAATGCAAACAGTTGCTATGACAATTGTAGATACCATCATACAGGCAAAACATGTTTTTATTTATTTATTTATTTATTTATTTAGCATCATGTCCCTCAGGCCAGCCGGGGTTTGTGTGCTTTCTGTTGTCCCCAGATGCTTTGACATGCAGAGCATGGATTCATGGCTGAGCTGTATGTTTGCTGTGGTTGCAGGGCCTAGCGTTTGTAGGCAGTGAGGTTATCACCTTCAATGCTGTCACTAACAGCGCTTTGCAGGCAGAGTGGCTTGCAGCCCTTCTACAGGTGATTCACTTCAGAAGCTTGACAACATGTCATGTATCCTTGGGGACATGTATCTGCGATCCAATCTATCAAGGGAACATGCCCTGCATATTCAAGCTGAGTGCAACCTAGATGCAAGTACATGCATGATGCACTCTTCACCATATCCTTTCTTTTCTAATGCACAGCAGCAGTGCAGAAAACCATGATGTGTATCATTATCACATGTCTGACTAGCTAAAAAGCCATGAGCAACAGACTGCACAGCATCCTTCTGAGGTGCAGATCTGCACTCAAGGTGCAAGCTAGGCAGTGTTGGTAAGCCTGCTTTGTGGCAAGCAATGAGCGAATTTGTTGCATGGTCTCGATGCTCGCTTTAGTTGTGTTGTTATGATGCAGAACTGTCTATGCCAGCTTGCCGTTTTAGCTATGTGTACAGAGCCTCATGTGATTGAATTCAAGGACTGGGGCATGAGGAGTCTGTAAACAGCACATGCACCGTTGACATGCATGCAGGGTGACTTCAATCTACCTCACAAAGATGAGCAAAGAGCAGATGTGGCCAGGAAACAGGCGTGGCGATATAGCTTCATTCCTCCTCATAACTTCAGGTATCTACAATCTTGCTGTCAAGCCCTTGCAAGCTCAAGTTGGTGACAACATGCTGGTCCTTGAAGCTGACCTGGCGTGCGTGCATAGCTCATTTGCCTGTGTTTCTGCGCACGTGTTTTTGTCTGCCAAAAGTGTGTGCTTTGACAAGTGTCTGTGGCACAGCCGCCAGCATGTCTTCTGTGACCTGTTGCTGATGTGCCTATGTTGATGGCAGAGCTGGGAGACTGGCTCATTGCCATCAGCTACTGTGGGATGAACTCCTGTGCGATATGGGCTACTCCAAATACAGAAAGGTGACTGCAGCTGCTGTCTGCTGTGCATGAGCTGCTTGTGTGAGCTTTGTGCTGACACATCATATATCTACACTGCATTGGAGCTGGACGTGTTGCTTCAACGCATTCAGCTGGTACACGCTATCATGCTATGTACACTGTGACGTAATGCTCCTGCATGCATTGTGCTGTGTGATATTGAAGGCAGTGCTATAGATCATCTGCAGACATTGTGCATGGGCCACTGTCATACCACCCATTAGCAAGCAGTGCCCTGCTACAATATGCACGGATGGCATGGGCAGCAAGGAGCAGCTGTGAGGCATACATGCAAGCAGCAGTCTGCAGCACAAATGCTGGGTGTTTGTGCAGGGTTGGGGATTGTTAAAGGAGGTCTGGCAACCTTACAAAAGTGCCGATTATCGAGACATCTTTGTGCATACAAGCACTAAAGTTTGAGCTCAAGGGCCTCTGCATGCCTTGCCATGAAGACTGATATGCTTTTGTCCCAGCACGAATTGGCATAATTAACTCACAGGCCTTATAAGAATTATAACCCAAGCAGGTTGATTTCATTTCATACAGTGTCCTGTCTGCACTTGCTTTGGCTGCTGCGCGTTCACAGATATCAGGAAGGATGTTAGCACTGTGTAATGAGTCTTGGATTGAGAAGTGTTGCTCTGAATGTACGCATGTGACTGACAGCAATTTGCAAAGTGGGTTGATGGCAAGCATGACGACATCTGCACCTACTCCTGTATTGCTAAAACACAAAGTGCTTGGAGCATTCTTGGCCCCCCGTGTGGTGATGAAGATATCACAAACCATCGACAGAAGGAGAACAGCTCAGCGCTGTCTTCTTCTTCTGGCTTGGGGTCTCCACCACAACTGCCATGAACAGTTAGTGCAGCCTGGGTAAACTGTGCTGACAGCAATTCTGTACCAGAGGGGCCATGACCAACTCATGTTGTCAGTTGCATACAGCAAGGTGTTTGTAGTAACAATGACTGCAGTCTGTACAATGTCCCCGATGCCATGTATTTATACTGATCAGGCACGCTTCAGCTTCAAAATATGCGAGCGTTGATTGTTCATGACTGATACTTGGGGTCCATTAGTACACGCAAGACAGCACCTGCAAACATGACCGGTCAAGCATAATGAGCACCAGGAACACTTGACGCAGGTTGAGCTGACTCAAAAGCCTGGCTGCAGTTGCACAGTGAACCTTGTACCTGTCTTGTCAGCAAAAATGCTCTCTATTAAATGTCTAATGTACAGGCAGAATACATAGTTCCATCTTTGGCCATGCTCAGCTCACTCATGCTCTACGTTCTAATGCCTTAGTTGCACAGTCCAATGCTGCTACTGCTAATTCGCGCCACCTTTTGGCCAGTGTCTTTGCCAGTGTTGCCACCTCTGCACTTGCATTGTTGCGCAGCATGGCAACAGGCATTGATATCTGACTCAGCTCCAGAAGGCGCAGAGTGACCTGCAGAACAGCAGGTCAAGCGTCAGCCAACAAGCACATAGCACAACCCCCTTTTTCTGTCATGAGAATGAGTTCTGTGTAAATGCAATTTTGCAAGTTTCAGACAAGGAAGTGCTGCAAAGCCAAAAAGCGAGCACCCCACATGATGAAGTCTGATGACACACACACACACACATATAACTCACATCTAGCAAAATTCAAAAGGTGATGTGTGGCCAAGCACAACTTGTCTTGCAGCAGAAGCGTTTGGTTTATGAAAAGTGCACATTTTGATACATTCCTGTTCGAAAGTAACTGCTCTTACGATAGCACAGGTCAAAACTGGTGACAAACTCTGTAACCATCCCATACCATGCAGATGTAGCAGGATACAGTGAGCTAAGAGGTATCTAATGCGCAACGCAGGCTTTTACCGTACAACATGGTGGCACACCTGCACCAACCACAAAAGGCGTTGCATGCCCACTTTGCAGCTCATCCAGCATCTGATCAGCATTATTTCCAGATATCTCCTAGACGACGTCTACAGATGTCTAGCAGATGTTCATTAGATGTCTGCAAAAAATGTTGATCAGATGCTGGATGCGCTGCCAAGTGGGCAGACAACGCGTTTTGCGGTCGGTGGTGGTGTGCCCACATGTTGTATGGTCAAAGCCTGCGACGTGGTTACGAGATATTGGCTTGGTGCTGTAAGGCATCAAACAGAGAGCAACAATTGCCCTCACTTCAAGAGCCGAGTTGCTCCATTGGTGACACATCACCACTGACCGTTACAGGCACTGTCTGCCTACTTGGCAGCTCGTCAAGTGGACAGACTGAGCCTATGACGGTCAGTGGTGATGTGCCAGCACTGGAGCAACTCAGCTCTTTGAGTGAGGGTAATTGTTGCTCTCTGATTGGTGCCTTACAGCATCAAGCCAATATCTTGTGACCACATTGCTATCTACCTATTCCTACAACAGCAGATATACATACATAGCAAAGCTGCGCATTACCATGCACTACCAACCTTGTTGCTTTGTAATGATAATAACAATAACAATAACAATAACAATAACAATAACAATAACAATAACAACAACAATAATAATGCTTTCCAGCCTTGTCGCCTTGTGCAGCAGGTCAAATGCAATTGGCATGATCAGCAGAATAGCAGAGCAGGATGTTGACAGACCTGCTCAGACTCCAGCTTGCGCAGGATGTTGATGGCTGTGTTGGTGGGCAGCCACCTCAAGGGCTGCCCCTCACTGTCCAAATGCATTTCTTGAGGTGGCTTTGGGCTCACAATGCCTGCATTGCCGTGTGATGTTGAAGCCCAGTGTCACTGACCAAGCAACCACGCATGCAGCAGCAATAGCATTTGGCCACATTGAACCAAAGCACGTTATATAATTGTTGCAAAAGAACAAAAGCAATATGTGGAACTCATCAGTCAATATGGGATTGTGTTAGTGCAATCGTGCAATCGTGATGTAGGACACATGTTAGGTTTGATGGTACAGCGTGCTCAGCAGGTGAAAAGTCCTTGTGCACATGGTTGTATGTTTGCACTGATCATGACTGGACCTGTAAGCTGTGTGCTCCATCTGGTGAGTAGCTCCAGCTTTTCCTGATCCAAAGAGCCAGATACCCACCGCTGCAAGACCAACATCAGTTGATTGCGAGTGATTCACACGTACTGACAACAAGTAGCAATGCACACAAGTTGCAGCCTTGGTGAGGAACAGACAACTGTTGTGCCTCCAAGCATGCATCACAGAATACAAGAGGGCCACCAGCACAAACTACCCAGCATCAACTTGCAGAGTAATGGCATGTAGTTCTCGGAAGGCAAAGGCAATCGTATTTAAAGTATGGGAAGAGCTTACCAACAGATCTGGATCATGCTCATACGCGTCCTGCAGCCAACAAGCACATTGATAAGCACACACAGCAAACTGGCAGTGGTCTTGGTGATGCTGGTTGATTTTCTAAGTACAGCACACCTAGCAGCCTTACTGCTGATGGATGCTCAAGCAACAGTACGCATGCTGCAGTCGTAGCTTTCTAGCACTCTGGTAGCGATGTTTCAAAAAGCGGCAAGCAGGAACAGCAACCACAGCCGTTAGATGCACTTCTGCTGGCAGACCACCTTCTCAATGCTGTACTTCTTGCACTGCGTGGCTGGTGTGCAGTGGCAGAAAGCTGGATGCTGTCAACAGAGGCAACCACAATGATGAGTAATGCCACAATGCAGCTGCATACAGCAGCTGCCCAGCTTGCCTGCACTTCAGGGCTGTAGGAAGCATCTCGGCCAGATTGGGTCCTGTGAGGTGCAGCAGCAGGCTGATGCCTGATGGTCTCAGGCAAACAGCTCTGCTCAGCCTCTGCCTCCTGATCCTCCCCCTCGCTGTTGCTGATCTCTTCGTCTTCGGTGCCATGCCCCTCCTCTGCTGCCAGCTTGACTGGGTAGTCTTCACTGGCGTGGCTGGTCTTGCTGCAGTACATGCAGATCTCCCAAACCTTTGCCTTCTTCCTGCAGGCTTTGACACAGATCAGTGACTCCTGCTGATCTCCTCATTACTGGAACCCTTTGCCTGCAGCCTTGCATAAGCTTACAATCAAGACAATAGAGTGTACAGGTGATGATGTGAATATGCTTGTAAGTCTGCTTTTGCATGTCACTACCTCCAGACTGGTGCTTGTTTTGGAGTGCTGAGTTGACACAGCAAATGACATGAATGCACCAGCTGCAACGTGCAAAGGAACCTGTGCGCAGAATGAAAATAGTATATTGGTCCCACATCTGTGCATAGCCATCAGGAGTGCTCATGATACAAGGCTGACATCTGATCATACCTAGGCCTGCCTTTAGGCTTGGATGCAGCTGTTTCCTTTGCTTTTGGAGGAAGCTCTTTTGTTTTTGGGGCAGTCTCCTTTGGCTTAGCAGCAGTCTGACTTGGCTTCTCAGCAGCTTCCTTGGCAGCAACAGCAGCTTTGGCTGCCTTGGGTTGCAGCCTGAGCCAGTCATCTTCTGTCATAGTGGGAAGGTTTGTAGCCTTCTTGGCAGGAACCATATGCTCTGCACCAATGGACGCTAGCCAGACCAACACTTCATTCCTACACTTGGTCAAGATATTCAGGTCAAGCTTTGATAATGGATTGCAAACATGGCCCATGCATGTGCAGGTCAGTCGTCAACTGCAGGGTGACGATTGCTACTTGATATGCCGATGGGAAGGCCCGTTTGACTTACTTTGTATCAGAGGTGTAAGCTGGGTATGCAGTCAAGTCTGGATGTGTCTTGTACTTCCACTTCTTGTTGTGTCTTGCATCTCTGCCCTGCTCATACAGCATCACAAATCAAATGAGAATGTCTAGCTGACAGCAATCAAGAGGTTGTGCTGCATATACAGCAAGCTGCAAAGGATGCTGCAGTGTAAGATCTTTACCACGATGCCCAGTGTGTGTTCATTACTGCTACTTTGCAGCCAAAACAGCATGTAGTTTGCGTCTGGTCTGTCAATTTTTTGAATGGAATAGCTGACAAAATCTGGCTTCTCTGCTGCTGGCATTGCTGCCCAAGTCTATTTTTTGTGTATGGTACCTCCACAACAGCTCTGAGCTGCAAAATCTGGCCTGCATAGTAAGCAGATGCTGAATTCTGGGTCTCTGTGTGCGTGCAACTTCTGCCATATACAGGATGGACACGCACATGCAAGAAACAGCATTCTACCTGACTTTGTAGCCAGCAGCCCCCTGGAGTTAAGATAGGTTTACCAAAGTTCAAAGCTTCACCCTGCTCACACTGCCTCGAGATGGGTCGAGGTGTTCAGCAGCATCAACAAAAGGTCAGGCAGGTACGCGCTCAAAAGTTTGCCGGCAATGTTCGCTTGAATAGGCGTGCCTCGAAACCTAAGTTTGCTTCTCACGAGCCAACCCGCGCTTCGTTGGGCGGGGGGCGATTGCAACAGCAGCTGTAACCCAGTACGGCGCTGATGACACCTGAACAGGCTATGCAGATGAAAGCAGCGGAATGTCGCAGGAGGGCACTTCTGAACAGAAATCTGATACTATGATCGGGCTCACGAGAAACAGACTGAACCTGTGCCAGCGCGGTGTTCACAGAGGTAACTAGTGCACCAGCTGGCACTAGCTGGCATGCACGACAAATAGCAGCAACTTCAGGCGCGCAGGCTGTTCTACAGGTATCGGAATGATCAAGGCGGAGAAGCAGAGGAATAGACTTGACCACATAATTCCTGACTCATGTTATGACATTGAACCTGCGGCTTCATAGCGCTCTCAGAGCGTCCTTTCCCGTCTGGTGCTCAATCCTCACATTGCCTGTCTCTCTGCAATGGTATTCGCACAGGGCCTCGCTGGCCGATTTTTCGCAGAAAGTAGTTCGGCCTGTTCTTCGTCACGACCTAGCTGTAGCTACCCTAGTGTTCAAGTAAGATCTTCAACGCAACAACGTGGACGCCGAGTGTCACGCGGTGTCAGATTAGATGTTGCATGCTCAGCAGCTACACCGGCACAGCTTGATAGTGCGAAAGCACAAGATTATGGCGTCGGCAAAGCACAAGCAGGTGAATACCTGTGACAGCTGAGCTTGTCCGCCAGTACCATCAGGATCGGTTTGCTGACGCCATTATCTTGTGCTTTGACGTCTTTGCTGGTGGCATGCAGCTCACACTACAGAAGCCGCAGCCCCAGTGCTTCGCATTGGGCGTGTCAAAAGGGAAACAAAGGAGACTAAGGTGGATGTAACCATAAGTATTGATGGAACAGGACGGTGCAACGCCAAGACTCCTATCCACTTTTTGAATCACATGCTAGATGTGAGCACTGTCAGAAAATCCTTTGCATATGTTGATATGTGAGACCTGTGATGTGGTTCACTTATGCCAAGAGCTTCACAACTGTGCCTGCAGCAAATCTCCTCTCATGGTCTGTTTGACCTCAACATTGAAGCAGAAGGTGACACTTGGATCGACGATCACCACACAAATGAAGATCTAGGTACGCTTGAGCAGAAATCTAGAATTGACCACATCAATCGTGTGCTGCTATAATGGTCCGTCAATTTGAGGCTGTGTATGATGCTCGGCAGACATTACACACTCATCAAGTGTCAGGGCCTGCTGAGTAACTAAGCATTTGTGTGAATATAGCCCTGGCCTTTGGCGGTGCTCTTTCACAAGCTCTGGGTGACCGGAAAGGCATTCATCGCTTTGGAGACTTCTCTGCACCCTTGGATGAGGCACTGGTCCATGTTGTGCTGGTGCGTGTTGTCTGTGCCCCATCTTTGCTTTTCAAGATGCTGTAGAAACTGCATTGTCTGCTTGTGACAGCATGTCTGTGCATTCAGCAGCTGAAGTATGCCTTGCTGTATCAGAGTAGACATATGTTATTGTGTGGGAACAATCTGGTGCTGTTGCAGGATTTGTCTGGGCGGCCACATCTGAGTTATGATCTGGAAATCCCAACTGATCACATTGGCAGCTATGACACCCAGCTAGTAGAACACTTCTTCCAGTCTGTGGTCAACACAAGTGGCATGACTTTGCACATCAGACAGCTTGCTGGCCAGAATTCCCACCACATTGTAGAAGCCACATTCAAAGCCTTTGCCAGGGCTTTGAGAAAAGCATGTGAAATTGATGAACGCAGGGCTGGGCAAATTGCATCATCTAAGGGTGTTTTGACTCAGCAATAGGTTTTGGCAGTGAGTGGCCTTCACACACGCTTTTCCCCCCTGGGTGCCCAGCTAGTTTGACAGTTGCCGGGTATCCTGTGCTAATATAAGGTAGCAACGTGTTGCATGTCAGTTACTCAGGGAGAAAGTAGCCAGTTGCAATGGGTGATTGGATGCATTTGTGCAGAATTGACACCAACTTCGACAGGATTGCATTCAGATCCAGGTCCTATCATCTTATGCATGTTCAACAACTTCTGACTATGCAAGAATGCTTTTGCGCTGAGTTCGTATATATCAAGTCATCAACGAGGCGTGAGTTTGTCCAGAATTTACACAGCAGGTCAGTGCATGATATGTCAGATAATCCTCAATGAACAACAAACCTGTTTTGAAACTGGCCAGCACAGTAGCTGCACAAGTCATCAGTTTCACGTCCTGGTGTTTATCTAGCCAAGGACATACAACCATGTCCAGCACCAATTGAATAGGAGCAGCTGCAACTGGAAGGCCACATGTTGAATAAGTGCAACCACCAGTATAGAATACACTAGTACAAGAAACCAAGCACCACAAGTACATACATGTCACTAGGTATGAGGCAAACAACAAGTGTGCTGAGGTCTGAGGGCGTAGCAACAAAGATATTGTGTCACTTGTCATCAGTGCTGGCCATGTGCCGTGGCATACTGGCACAAAGTAGTGGTCAGACAGTAAGCTAGCTACAGAGAGTCTTCACTTGCCAAGAAACTGGTATCCAGCTAGGATGGCCACAAGCACAAATATGATAGGAAGGAAAGGCAAGATGCCTTGGAAACTGCTGCTCGTCTTTGTTGCTTTTGCCTCCTTAGCAGATGCATTGGCTGTTGCGTTCACTTGATTGGCAGCTTCTTTCCCTCCCTGCCGACACACATTAACAGAGTTGTTTCATTGTCCTGTTGCCATCAGCTGGATGCTTCCAGCTGGATGTTGTGAGCTCACCTCAAATTCTCCTATGTAATACTTGTCCAGCATTTCTCTGGCCGCATTGCTGTGGCCAATTTCCTCAAAATCCTCTGTTGCATCTTTGCCTGATCACACAGACAGCACAGCACATATTGCTTGGCAACCTCACAATAGTACTCCAGAGCAGCTGACAATCACAGAGCACGCACGACAGACATCATAGACGGCATGCCTTGCCTGTGGCAGCAAGGACGATATCAAAGCCTCCAGGATGCTCGTCTAGAAACTGTGTGACGTCATACACTTTGCCGCTGATGACGAGCCAGCAATCCTCCTCTTTGTTGTGCGCTTTACAATCCTCTAAAGTATGCTTTTTAGTAGCTGGCTCAGTTTTGCTCTGAATAGGCTGCGCCTCATCGAGACTCATAGCTATATGCTGATGTCAGTCAGGCTTGCACGAGTTCGCTGCACGGATGCTTCAAGGCAAGATGCGGCACATCCAAACACAGACTCTTGTTTGTGTATGGTGATGCCGATGTTCAAGGGCGGCATCGTGCATGGACGGTGCTACAACGCAAGTCTGCAGCTTGCAACCGTTTCATATCCCATTAGTCATGCTAAATTTTGCTCCTTGCTGCCTGAGATGGACACCTTGTCATCTACAATGTTCGCCCCATCTGGAAAAATCACGGTACCCCTGCGTGTTGTTGCAATCAGGCTCTTTAAATGTCGGAGACTCATTGCACCTTGCAGCTGAAAGTTGCATCGACCTTTTCCATTTTATTCTTTCTGGTACTGCTGGGAATCTTGTGATGTGAGTCACCACACAGATTGCTCCATCTCAAGCTTGTGCGGTCAGCACAACAGACCCTTGTGTGATGCGAATGACTCGGTATGCAGAGCAAACCTTGCAGCTTGATGATCATAAGAAAACTTTACTAGCATTAGTCAAAGCATGTCTCCGCAAGTCCCCAGCTACACTAGTAATAGTAGCATGTAGTTGGTAGAGCCAGACTTGGTATCCACTAGGATGGCAGCTATGTGTACAGTCGCCCTTTTCAGCAACATGATGATAATACTCCCACATGGGTACTGACAAGTTCCAAGTTTGGACAATTGGGATTCCAAGGGAAGAAATATGGGGGTTTGCAATACGATTTCTAAAACCACCTTGCACAATGTCATCAGCTGCTGCAGCATCACAGTTCTGCTGTGGCAGCAATGTATTGTCACTCTGCAAAGTAACATTCAGCGGTTTACAGACAAATGGCATTGCTAAGC
>JAABUK010009018.1_pt1 | contig 13785 bp, 17 predicted proteins | sample 5559141 | NCBI WGS metagenome assembly JAABUK01 (sample SAMN10711869, study PRJNA513367) | rock metagenome | isolation source: Antarctica rocks | place: Antarctica: Victoria Land, Pudding Butte nord | collected 2016-01-03
GCGCCCGCCCGACCCTGAGGAGCCCCATGCCGATCGACGTCCGCATCCCGACCATCCTGCGCCCCCACGCCGGCGGGGCGAAGTCCGTCGCCGGCAGCGGAGACACCCTCGCCGCGCTGCTCAGCGATCTCGACAGCCGCCATCCCGGGCTGCGCGGCCGGCTGGTCACTGACCAGGGCGCCCTGCACCGCTTCGTCAACGTCTACGTCAACGACGAGGACGTCCGCTTCACCGGGGCGCTCGAGACGCCGGTCAAGGACGGTGACTCGGTCACGATCCTGCCGGCCGTCGCAGGCGGCTGAGCCCGCGCCGTGACCCGCTTCGACTCCCTCGTCGACTCCCTCGGTAACACGCCGCTGGTGGGTTGCCCCGCGCTGTCGCCGAGTTCCGACGTGCGGCTGTGGGCCAAGCTCGAGGACCGCAACCCGACCGGCTCGGTCAAGGACCGGGCCGCGCTGGCGATGATCGAGGCCGCGGAGAAGGACGGGCTGCTCGCCCCGGGCGCCACGATTCTGGAGCCGACCAGCGGCAACACCGGCATCTCGCTGGCCATGCTGGCGCGGCTGCGCGGCTATCAGTTGATCTGCGTCATGCCCGAGAACACCTCGATCGAGCGCCGGCAACTGCTCGAGATGTACGGCGCGCAGATCCGCTTCTCGCCGGCGGCCGGGGGCAGCAACGAGGCGGTCCGGGTGGCCAAGGGGCTGGCCGCGGATCATCCCGACTGGGTGATGCTCTACCAGTACGGCAACCCGGCCAACGCGCTGGCGCACTACGAGGGCACCGGCCCGGAGCTGCTACGCGACCTGCCCTCGATCACCCACTTCGTGGCCGGCCTGGGCACGACCGGCACGCTGATGGGCGCCGGTCGCTATCTGCGCGAGCACGTTCCCGGGGTGCAGGTGGTGGCTGCCGAGCCCCGTTACGGCGAGCTGGTCTACGGCTTGCGCAACATCGACGAGGGATTCATCCCCGAGCTGTACGACCCGGCCGTGCTGACGCGGCGCTTCTCCGTCGGCCCGCAGGACGCCCTGCGGCGTACGCGCGAGCTGGTGGAATCAGAGGGGATCTTCGCCGGCATCTCCACCGGAGCGATCCTGCATGCCGCGCTGGCGGTGGCCGCGGAGGTGGCTGAGCGCCGTGAGCGCGCCGATATCGCCTTTGTGGTGTGCGACGCGGGCTGGAAGTACCTCTCGACCGGGGCCTACACCGGCACCCTCGCCGACGCGGAGGCCGCCCTGGAGGGCCAGCTCTGGGCCTGACGCGCCCTCGCCTGGCCCTCCGCCGCTGTGTGAACTGGTGCACGTCATAGCGAGCCCCCGTTCACACAGCCGCCGCGGCCGGCGCCGCGTAGCATCTGCGCCGTGACCGACGCACCGGTGGGCATCTTCGACTCCGGCGTCGGCGGGCTGACGGTGGCTCGCGCGGTGCTGGACCAGCTGCCGCACGAGGCCCTGCTCTACGTCGGCGACACCGCGCGCGGACCGTACGGCCCGCTGCCGCTCGCCCAGGTGCGCAGCAACGCCCTCGACGTCATGGACCACCTGGTCGACCAAGGGGTCAAGCTGCTGGTCATCGCCTGCAACTCGGCCAGTGCGGCCTGCCTCCGCGATGCCCGGGAGCGCTACTCCGTGCCGGTCGTCGAGGTGGTGCTGCCCGCGGTTCGCCGGGCGGTGGCCGCCACCCGCACCGGCCGGATCGGCGTGATCGGCACCCGGGCCACCATCGACAGCCTCGCCTACGACGACGCGTTCACCGGCGCCGCCGACGTCCAGCTGACGACCGCGGCGTGCCCCCGCTTCGTGGACTTCGTCGAGCGTGGGGTGACCAACGGCCGCCAGGTCCTGGGTGTCACCGAGGGGTATCTGCGGCCGATGCAGGACGCCGGCGTGGACACGCTCGTCCTCGGCTGCACGCACTACCCGCTGCTGACCGGAGTGATCAGCCTGGTGATGGGCGACGGCGTCACGCTGATCAACAGCGCGGAGGAGACCGCCAAGGACGTCTACCGGGTCCTGACCCGGCACGGCCTGCTGCGCGACGACGACGCGCCCCCGCCCCGGCACCGGTTCCTCGCCACCGGCGATCCGGAGCCGTTCACCCGGCTCGGCCGGCGATTCCTCGGTCCCGAGATCGTGGCGGTCGAAGAAATGGCGGTGCCGGCGTGAAACTGACCGTGGTCGGCTGCGCCGGAAGCTTTCCGCGAGCCGACTCGGCCTGCTCGGCCTACCTGGTGGAGGCCGAGGGATTCCGCCTGCTGCTGGACATGGGCAACGGTGCACTGGGGGCGCTGCAGCGCCACATCGGCCTGTACGACCTCGATGCGATCTTGCTGACCCACCTGCATGCCGACCACTGCCTGGACGCCTGCAGCTACGTCGTCGCCCGCCGCTTCGGGCCTGACCCGCTCCCGGCCCTGCCCCTCTACGCCCCAGCCGGCGCGATGGAACGGCTCGCCCGGGCGTACGAAGTCGACTCCGCCGAGACCGACCTGGGCGACGTCTACGACGAGCAGGTGCTGAGCCCCGGCGTGCGCGACGTCGGGCCGTTCCGGGTCACCGCCGACCGGACGGCGCACCCGGTGGAGACCTACGGCGTCCGCGTCGAGCACGGGGGCCGCAGCCTTGCCTACTCCGCCGACACGGGCCCGACCGACGCAGTCGTCGCGCTGGCCCGCGATAGCGACGCCTTCCTGTGCGAGGCAACGTTCGCCTCGGCGCGGCGCAACCCCCCCCACCTGCATATGTCCGGCGCCGACGCCGGCGAGCACGCCACCCGGGCCGGCGCGGGCCGGCTGCTGCTCACCCACCTGACCGCCTGGAGCGACCCGGCGGCCACTGCGGGGGAGGCGGCCGCTCGGTACGCCGGCCCGGTCTCGGTGGTCGCGAGCGGCGATACCTACGACGTCTAGGCGGGCGACATCTAGGCGGGCGACCATCTAGGCGGGCGACATCTAGGCTGGCCGGATGTCGAGACCTGACGGCCGAGCCGCCGATGCCCTCCGCCCGGTGACGATCAGCCGGGGCTGGCTCGAGCACGCAGAGGGGTCGGTGTTGGTGGCATTCGGCGCCACCCGGGTGCTGTGCGCAGCCAGCGTGACCCAGGGAGTGCCGCGCTGGCGCAAGGGCACCGGCCTGGGCTGGGTAACAGCGGAGTACGCCATGCTTCCCCGCGCCACCCACACCCGCAACGACCGGGAGTCGGTGAAGGGGCGCATCGGGGGGCGTACGCATGAGATCAGCCGGCTGGTCGGCCGCAGCCTGCGGGCCACCGTCGACCTCAAAGCCCTGGGTGAGAACACGATCGCGATCGACTGCGACGTACTGCAGGCCGATGGTGGCACGCGGACGGCGGCGATCACCGGGTCCTACGTGGCGCTGGCCGACGCGATCGGGTGGCTGCGCGAGCGAGGCGCGCTGGCCAGGCCCGAGCCGCTGCCGACGTCCGTCGCGGCGGTGTCCGTCGGGGTGATCGACGGCGAGCCACGGCTCGACCTGTGCTACGCCGAGGACTCCGCCGCCGGCACCGACATGAACGTCGTCTGCACCGGCAGCGGTGACTTCGTCGAGGTGCAGGGCACGGCCGAGGGCGCGTCCTTCGACCGGCCGACGCTGGACCGGCTGCTCGACCTGGCGGTGGCCGGCTGCGCCGAGCTGTCGACCATTCAGCGCCGAGTCCTCGATCAGTGACCCGGATCCTGCTGGCCACCCGCAACGGGAAGAAGCTGGCCGAGCTCCGCCGCATCCTGCAGGAGGCCGCCGCCGTCGAGCTGATCGGGCTCGACGACATCGAGCCGTACGACGAGACGCCGGAGACCGGCGCGACCTTCGCCGAGAACGCACTGCTCAAGGCCCGCGAGGGCGCCCGGCATTCCGGCCTGGTGACGGTGGGCGACGACAGCGGCCTGACTGTCGAGGCGCTGAACGGTATGCCGGGCGTGCTGTCCGCACGGTGGGCCGGCCAGCCGCGAGATGACGAGCGCAACGTCGACTTGGTGCTCGAGCAGCTCCGCGACGTTCCGGCCGAGCGGCGGGGGGCTGCCTTCGTGTGCGCGGCCGGCGTAGCCACTCCGGACGGCCGGGAAGAAGTGGTCGAGGGTCGCCTGGCCGGGGCGCTGATCACCCGTCGGCGGGGAACCGGCGGATTCGGCTACGACCCGATATTCGTTGCCGCCGGCCACCACCGGACCACCGCCGAGCTGACGCCGGCGGACAAGGATGCGATCAGCCACCGGGGGCAGGCGCTGCGGGCGCTGGTGCCGGTCATCGGACGGCTGACCGCTGGGTGACCGATCGCGGCCGGTGAGGCCTTGCGCCGATGGTGGGGCCGATGAGAGTCGAACTCACACTGGCACGGACCTAAACCGTGTGCCTCTGCCATTGGGCTACGGCCCCGGAGCCGCAGTGTGCCAGACGGCACCGCCGGCCGCCGGCTGCCGGTCCAGCGCTCTCGGCGGCGGGCCACGGCAACCGCGTGGGAGCATGAGCGGCCGAAGCCGCACCGAGGAGGTCCAGTGACCCAGCCGCGTGACCCTGAGACGATCGAACGCGACATCGAGCAGACCCGCGCGCAGCTCGCCGGCACGCTGGACGAGCTGGCGGAGCGAGTGAATCCCAAGCGGGTCGCCACTCAGGGGCTGGCTGCGCTGACCGAGACGCCTCGCGGGCGGGCCGCCATGGCTGCCGCGGCGGGAGTTGTCGTGCTGCGGCTCGCACTGGTCATGATCAGCCGGCGCCGCGGGCGCAAGCGTCGCCGCCGGCGCTGAGCAGCCCGCGCCGGCCGACCCCGCCGCAAATTGCCCGGCCCCGGTGGCTTGCCTCGCGACCGCGACCCGCCGAAGACACCGGGGGAGGGCAGATGGATCAGACGTCTCGGCGGGTGCAGTGGGATCTAGTCCTCGACCTCGCCGTGTTCCTAGGTGGGGCCGGGGTCGCCCTGGTCAGCGTGCCCTTGTGGCTGTTCGGCGGGGTCCCGAGTTTGCGCAGCCTCGGCGCCGGTATCGCGGCGGCCGCGCTGGCCATCGTGATGTCGCGATTCCCGCTGGTGCTTAGTCAGCCCTCGGGCGAGGCCGAGATCGGCTTTGAGGCCAGCCTGCTGGTCTTCGTCTCACTGGTCGCCCGGCCCGCGCAGGCCCTGGCCCTGTGGTCGGTGAGCATGGTGATCACCTGCTGGTGCCATCGGCGGCGGGTCCGGGCCCGGCTGTTCAACATCGGCACCACCGTCGGTGGTGGCGCCCTGCTGGTCGCGGTGGTCAGCGCGGGAGACCGCTCCGGCGCGACCGGCGTGCTGGAGCTGGTCATGGTGGTGGCCGGCTGTTCGGCGTACTTCATGTTCGACCTGCTCATAACCGCGGCCTCCCTCGCGGTCGAGAACCACACTCCGCTGTCCTCGGCACTGCGGTGGCGGGCGGTGCCGCTGGGGCTGCTGTGTTTCGTCGGCGTCGACACGGTCGGCTATCTCGGCGCGGTGCTGTTCCGCAGCCAGGCACAGTGGACCCTGGTGCTGCTGCTGGTCCCCCTGGCCACCATCTTGGTCGCGGCACACTCGGTCAGCACGTCGCGGACCGCCCAGGACCGGCTCAGTGGCCTGTTCTCCGCGGCCACGCTGGCCCCGGAGTGGGCCAACGAGGAACAGCTCGAACAAGCGCTCGTGGAGCAGAGCGAGCAGATCCTGCGCAGCACCGCCCAGGTGCGCGCGCACCCGGCCGGGCCTGGCGAGATCGGCGCCGAGCTGCAGGTGGAAGGGCGCCCGCTGCGCCATCTGGTCGTCGGCCACAGCCGCCACCTGCCGCGCTTCGGTGAGGACGACCAGCGGGCGCTGGACGCGCTGGTCGCGCTAGGTGCCGCCTCGCTGAACCGGCGCCGGCTGGCCGAGGAGATGACGTACCTGGCGCGGCACGACGTACTGACCGGACTGGTCAACCGGGTGGTGTTCGCCGACCGGCTCGATCACGCCCTGGAGCTGGCCCCCCGGATCGGTGAGCTGGCCGTGCTCTACTGCGACCTGGACGGCTTCAAGTCGGTCAACGACCGGCACGGACACGAGAGCGGCGACCAGCTGCTGGTGGCGGTCGCGGACCGGCTGCGGGGGTGCTTGCGCAGCGCCGACACCGCGGCCCGGCTCGGCGGCGACGAATTCGCCGTCCTGGTGGAGAATCTCACCGAGCCGGGCGGCGCCGAAGAGCTGGCCGAGCGCTTGCTGGGGGCGCTTCAGCCCCCGTTCACTGTGGACGGCCATGAGGTGCGCATCCGGGCCAGCATCGGGATCGCCTACGGCACCGACGAGAAGCTCGGGGTCGACTTGCTGCGCAACGCCGACACGGCGATGTACCGCGCGAAGGCCTTGGGCAAGGGCCGGATAGAGATGTACCACCCGGCGATGCGGCGGCAGAATCTCGAGCAGATCGAGTTGGAGGAGGCACTGCGCCAGGCGGTGGCCGACGGGGCCGTCGAGGTTGTCTACCAGCCGGTGGTGGACCTGGCGACCGGCCGGATCGACGGTTTCGAGGCGCTGTCGCGATGGACCCATCCCAGGCTCGGGCCGATCTCACCTGACGTCTTCATCCCGATGGCCGAGCGCCTGGGGCTGATCGGTGTGCTGGGCGGGACGGTGCTCGAACGGGCCCACGCCGCGGCCGTCACCCTCCTCGCCCGCTGCGGGCGGCCGTTCACGATGGCGGTGAACGTGTCGGCGGCCCAGGTGGGGGACCCGGGGCTGCTCGACCGGGTCACTCGGCTGGTCGCCGCCGCGCCCGACGTCCCGCTGGTGCTGGAGCTGACGGAGCGCACGCTGCTGGCCGATGCACACGACACGCTGAGCGCACTGCTGGCCCTGCGGGCGGCCGGCGCGCGGCTGGCCGTCGACGACTTCGGCGTGGGCTACTCCTCGATCAGCTATCTGCACCGGCTGCCAGTCGCCATCGTCAAGATCGACAAGTCGTTCATCCAGGCGATGTGGGACGGGCGCGCCCGTACGCTGGTCCAGGCTGTGATCGCGATGGGACAGGCGATGGACCTGGCGCTGGTCGCCGAGGGAATCGAGGACTGGGCCACGGCCGCCACCGTGCACGCCATGGGCTGCTCGCTCGGCCAGGGCTTCCTGTACTCCCGGCCGCTCTCCTTCGACGACGCCTTGGTCGAGGCTGAGGCCGACAGATTCGACGTCAGTCCGATGGCGACAGCCGGGGCGGCGGGGCGGCAGATCCGCCAACTGCCTCGCCCGAGGTCGGGCTCGACGCCGGCCTGATCTCGGCCGGACCCAACGCGACCGACCCGCCCCGGTCGACCCAGGTCACGAGCTGGTCGAGTCCCCGGCGCTGCACCTCGCTGCGGAAGTCTGACAGGGGGGACTTGAACAGCGGGTAGTCGTCGTAATGCACGGGCACGGCGCGCCGCGGCCGCAGCGCCTCCAGCAGGTCCGCCCCCTGGCGGGCGTCCATCGTCACGACCATCCCGCCCGGCAACGTGGTCCCGCCCAGGTGGAGCACCGCCAGATCCGCTGGGCCGAAGCGGGAGGTGATTTCCCGCAGACCGTCGTACATCAGCGTGTCGCCGGTGATGTAGAGGCGGTAGTCGGGCTCGAAGAACGGCCCGGCCTGCCGGCCGAATTCCAGAAGGCTGCCCATGACGGGCGGGAGGAGGCGGCGGATTGGCCCGAGCATGTGCCGGCCAGGCATCGAGGTCACCCGCAGCACCCGGTCGCCCTTGGTCAGCTGGTAGTCCTCCCAGGTCTGCAGCCCGGTCGCCCGGCGGAAGCCGTACCAGCCCTGAAGCCGGCGGGCGGCGTGCGGAGTGGTCAGGATCGGGACGCTGCGGTCCAGCTGCCGGCGCGCCACCCGGTCCCAGTGGTCACCGTGCAGGTGGGAGAGCAGCACCGCGTCCAGCACCGGCAGGCTCGAGGCGTCGAGGGCCGGCTCAGTCAGCCGGCGGGACACCAGGCCACGGCCGAGGTAGGCCCGCTGCCCCTGATGCAGGAAGTTCGGGTCGGTCAGCAACGTGAACGGGCCGTAGGTGATGATCGTGGTCGCGGTGCCGATGAAGTGCAGGCGGCCGGTGTCTGAGACCTCGCCGGTCGGGTCGGGAGCCGTGCCCTCGGGCATCGTCACGCGGTGTCCTCCCTGTTCCTGGAACGGTTTCCCGCCCTCTACCCGACGGTGCAATCGACATACCCTCGGCCGGGGCTCAAGAGCAGGAGCGCGGCCGCCGATAGGCCAGCGAGCGCCCCGCTCACGTCACCGGGCGCGAACGCCGACAACATGGGGGACTGGCATGGCCATCCGGGTCAGTGTGGCGGAATGCGTGCGTTGCCATCAGAAGATGCGGGTGCTGCTGCCGGCCCGCGATGGTGACGGCCGCTTCTGTGTGGAATGCGAGCGGGAGCTGCGACGGCAGGCCGAGTCCGCCCGCCGACGGTAAGGGCAGACTGGCGTCGTGACCACCCGACGCCTTGTGATCATTCGGCACGCCAAAGCCGAGCGAGAGCCGGCGTCGGCCGACGCTGATCGACCGCTGACCCCGCGCGGTCAGCGCGACGCCGGCGCGGTCGGTCGATGGCTGCTCGCGAGCGGCCTGCACCCAGACCGGGTAGTTGTGTCACCGGCCCGGCGTACGCGCCAGACCTGGCGCCTGGCGGCTGCTGCGCTGGGCGGTGAGGAGATCGACGTCGACGTCGAGGCGCGGATGTACGACGCCACCCGCGACGACTTGCTGGCGGTAGTGCGCTCGACGCCACCGGACGTCGGCATCTGTGCGGTGGTGGGCCACAGCCCATCGGTCCATGAAGTGACCCGGCTGCTCGACGACGGCCGCGCAAGGGCCCCGGCCGCTGTGGCCGCTCGCCAGGAAGTGGCGGCGCACTACCCGACGTCGGGCATAGCCGTCTTCGGCCTCACCGCAGGCTGGGCCGACGTGAGTGCCGGCACCGCCACGCTGGAGTCATTCACCGTCCCGCGCGGCTGAGCCCCCCGTCAGCCCGTGAGCTCGCCGCCCGAGCGTCCTAGGCGTCGGCGGTCGCGGGATCGCCGGCCGTATCGCCCAGGCTTGCCGGCGGCGCGGGCGTCGCATCGGGGATCGACGATGCGGGGAGGCTGGCCGCGGCCCGGCCGGCCGCTGCCATTGTCAGGGCGGCCGCGCCGACGCCGGTGACCAGAGCGGCGACTCCCCACGCCGGACCGGTGCGCTCCAGGCCCCACCGTCGGTCCAGCGAGAAGGCGCCCGGACCGATCTCGGCCAGCGCCGTGACCGCGGCGATCAGCACCGCGTTGTACTCCCATCCGCCTTTGGCCGCCCACGGACCGTTGGCCAGGTGGACCTTCTTGATGGCCGTCGTCATCACCCCGGTCAGCGCCGATGCCGCGAGCGGGGTAGCCAGGCCGGCCGCGAGCATGGCTCCGCCGGCGGTCTCGGTGACTCCCGCGGCCAGCGCGTTGAGCTTCGCCGGGTGCATCTGCAGGGACGCCATCATGCCCTCGGTGCCCGCCCGGCCGGGGCCGCCGAACCAGCCGAACAGCTTCTGCGTACCGTGCCCGATGAACAGCCCCCCGATCAGACCGCGCGCGGCGAGTCGTCCCACACTCATCTGCTGTCCCCTTACGTTGGTGGCGTCCTGATTCGCACACTACTGCGATGACCGGGGGCCGGGATGCGACGGCCAGCCTTGGTGACCACCGTACGCAGCCACTCGTGCTCCGGGTCGCCGTCATGGATGGCGTGCCTCCAGAACGCTCCGACGAGCGGGACCGCGGCGTACGGCAGGCGTATGGCCCGGACGTCTCCGGTGGCAGTGAGCCGGGCCACGAGATGCGCTTGAACCAGGCCGATTCGGTCGCTGTGGGCGATGACGAACGGCAGCGCGAGGAAGCTCTCCACGATCAGCACGACATGCGGCTCGACGCCGAGCATCTGCAGCTGGCGCCCGGCCGGGGTGAAAGAGCTCGGCCCGTGATAGGTCGGCACCCAGGGCAGCTGAGCCAGGTCGTCCATCGTGAACCCGCTGCGACGTCGACCTGATCCGGACTGGTACGAGCGAGGACGCCAGCGCCGCCTTCCCGTCCGGGCAGACCGGCTGGGCGGCGGTCGACGAGACGATCCGTGCGCTCGCCGGCCAGCCGTCCGTCGAGGAGGGCATCGGCTACGAGCTCCGTGGACTCCGCTCCGTTGCGGCCTGCGTCGAGCACCCGCAGCTCGGCCAGGCGCGGGTCCCCGGCCACCGGTGCCTCGACCTCGCCGACGACGGCGTGGGCGTGGCGTCGATGACCGGCGCGGCAGTGTTCATGCTGGATCGCTGACCAGCTGCGTGACCCGGCCCATCAGCCCGGGTACGTCGGTGTCCGGGCTGTGCTCGTGCACCCACGTGGCCAGCTGCACCGATGCCTCGACCACCGTCGCCGCCCGGTCGAAGCGGCGGTCCATGAAGGCGTCCCGCAGCGCGTCGTCCACGGCGTCGGCGGCCAGCAGCAGCGAGCCACCGCGGCGCTGACGGGGCCGGCTGGTATGCCTGCCGCCTCCGCCGCACTGCCGAGGGGGCGCTTCATCCAGGTGGCGCTCACCATCCGCTACGTCGGCGGCGAACCGGTCGATCACTGATTCGGCTGCGATGATGCCTCTGCTCACGGCGATATACGTCGGAGCTGCCCGGTGGTGCGCCGTCAGGGACTCGAACCCCGAACCCGCTGATTAAGAGTCAGCTGCTCTGCCAATTGAGCTAACGGCGCCGGAACTGCCGACGGCGTGCGACATTACCAGCCGCCGCGCGTGCCCGTCGGACGATGATCCTTGCCGTAAGCTGACCATCGACCGTCTCGGCCCGCATCGACGGCGCTGGTCGGCTGGACCGGCGGGTGAGCGACGCGGCTGACACATCGGGGCTCACTGATGACCACCACAGCGGGAGTGACATGCCGGCCCTGACCCGGGCGCGCACCGCACGACGCAGTGCCTGCCTCGCCGGCGCCCTTGTGGCGCTGGCCGGGCTGGGCGCCTGCCAGCGGTCGGCGCCGGCTGGGGTCCCCGCCACCCGCACACCCCTCCGCGCGACGGCCTCCGGTTCGCCCGCCGCCACGTCATTGCGCCTGTCAGTCTCGCCGGCGGACGCCGCCAGCGCGGTCGCACCCAACGTGCCGGTGGTGCTCACTGCTGCCGGCGGGCGGTGGAGCGCGGTGAGCGTGTCCGCCGCGACCGGCTCGGCAGTCACCGGGCGGTTCAGCCCCGACCGGCGGACCTGGACCTCTACCAGCCCATTGGCGTTCAGCACCACGTACTCCGTCGCGGCCACGGGCCTGGACTCCCGTCAGGCGGCCCAGCGCCTTGCCTCGACGTTCACGACGGTCACCCCGGCCGCGCTCAGCTTTCCCGGCGTGATCCCGCTGCAAGGGGAGACGGTCGGGGTCGGGCTGCCGATCGTCATCTACTGGTCGCATGCGGTGCGGGACCGGGCGGCGGCCGAACGCCTGCTCAAGGTGGTCAGCGACAAGCCCGTCACCGGCTCGTGGCACTGGCTGTCGAACACCGAGGTCCACTACCGGCCGCGGACCTTCTGGCCGGCCCACAGCCGGGTCGCGGTCCACATCGCGGTCGGCGGCGCCGATCTCGGCAATGGCGTCTACGGCAAGAAGAGCCGCACCATCTCATTCACCGTCGGCTCGTCGGTCATCAGCCGGGTCAGCGACGCGACCAAGACCATGACCGTCACCCGGGACGGCAAGGTGCTGCGGACGATGGCGGTCAGCCTCGGCAAGCCGAGCACCCCGTCGTCGGCCGGGACGATGGTGGTCATCGAGAAATACGCCGAGAAGTATTTCGACTCGGCGACTTTCGGTGTCCCGCGCGACGCACCAGGTGGCTACTACACCAAGGTGTATTGGGACACGAAATACACCTACGGCGGGGAGTACGTCCACGCCGCGCCGTGGTCGACGACCCAGCAGGGCGTCACCAACGTGTCCCACGGGTGCGTCAACGTGAGCCCCGCCAACGCCGAATGGTTCTACCACCTGAGCACCCGCGGCGACATCGTCGAGGTCATCGGGACCGAGCGCGCCGTGAAGCCCGGTGACGGTCTCACCGACTGGAACGTGTCGTGGGTCGACTGGGTGGCCGGCAGCGCGCTGCACTGAATCGCCGTCACGCCAGGCCGGACTCCCGCAAGGTGATGTTCAGCCGGCCGATCAGCCCCAGCTCAGCCGGCGCCGTGCCGGGCAGGACGCGGAGCACGCCGTGATAGGCCAGCCGCGCCGGGCCACCGAAGACGAACAGGTCACCCGAGGCCAGCTCCACGTCGGTCCATGGCCGCTTACGGTTCACCACGTTGCCCAGCCGGAAGACCCCGGCATCTCCCAGGCTGAGCGAAACCACTGGCGCGGCCGATGTCTCATCCCGGTCGGCGTGCAGGCCCATCCGGGCCTGATGGTCGTAATAGTTGACGAGTGCGACGTCCGGTCGGTAGGTCTCGGCATTTCCGTACGCTGTACGCACCGCCCGCCGGCCCAGCTCGACCAGCCAATCCGGCATGGGCTTGACCGGCGCCCCGTCGCCGTCGTCGACGGTGCGCGAGTAGCGGTAGGGATACCAGTGCCAGCCCAGGCAGACGGTCTGCACCGACATGGCCGAGCCATTGGGCATCCGGGTGGCGCGCATTCCGGCGGGCGGCAGCGCCCACCGCCGCCACGTCGCCACCAGTCGCTGCTGCTCGGCCGAGGAAAGCCACCCGGGCACGTGCACCGCGCCGGGCGACAACTCCACCGGCGGCGGGTCGAACAACGGCTGCATGCGGCGACCTCGGCATCCGGCGAAACGGGTGGGGTGACTGATGGGACTTGAACCCACGACATCCGGGACCACAACCCGGCGCTCTGCCAACTGAGCTACAGCCACCATGCCCGCCGCGAGGCGGGACGGCTCATAGTAACCGGTGTCGCCTCAGGAGGAGTCGTCAGTGACGGCGGCGGCTGCCGCTTGCGCCGCGGCGGTATCGGGGCCAGGCGGTGACACGAAAACCGTCGCGCGGTAGTACCGAAGCTCGCGGATGCTCTCCTGGATGTCGGCCAGCGCCCGGTGTGCCAAGCCCTTCGCCGGCTGGCCGAAATAGACCCGCGGATACCAGCGCCGGCAGAGCTCTTTAATGGAGGACACGTCGACCATGCGGTAGTGCAGGAACTGGTCCAGCTCCGCCATGTCGCGGGCGATGAATCCCCGGTCGGTGGCGATGGAATTGCCGCAGAGGGGGGCACTGAGCGGCTCCTCGACGTGGGCTTGGACGTAGTCGAGCACCAGCTGCTGCGCTTGCTCCAAGGTGACCGTCGATGCGCGGGCCGCTTCGGTGAGCCCTGACTTTTCATGCATCCGGGCGACCACGTCGACCATCGAATCCAGCAGCTCGCCCGGCGCACCGATCACGACGTCCACCCCGTCGCCCAGCACGTTGAGGTCGGAGTCGGTGACCAGGGCGGCCACCTCGATCAGGGCGTCCCGGCTCAGGTCAAGCCCGGTCATCTCGCAGTCGATCCACACCAGTCGGTCGCTCACGTGCCTCAGCGTAGGCCGGTCCGCCGGCCACGAAGTGCGCCCGGCAGGACTCGAACCTGCGACCAAGTGCTTAGAAGTTCCTTTCGGTGGGTACTGCTGACCTGCTGATTCCGGCGTCTTCGCAGGTCAAACCTTTATGGGCATGACCGTGAAAGACCGCGGATACACCCATCGTGCCCTCTGTACGGGCACGCAGCGGGCACGCAGCGGGTACGCGACGGTTGCGGAAGATCGATTTGGGCTCTGCTCTGGGCTGCCCGCGAGC
>JAABUK010009019.1_pt1 | contig 13783 bp, 16 predicted proteins | sample 5559141 | NCBI WGS metagenome assembly JAABUK01 (sample SAMN10711869, study PRJNA513367) | rock metagenome | isolation source: Antarctica rocks | place: Antarctica: Victoria Land, Pudding Butte nord | collected 2016-01-03
TGCACAGCCTGTGCCCCTCTTTCAGCCTCCACCTGTTGGGAACAGTGAAGCATGATCAGCAAGCAAACGGATGGATCATGCTAAAGGAAGTTGCCAATCGAAGCATCATGCTACACGGCTCTGTCATGCTAGCTCATGCACTGGTGGCATCAAATTGGCGTCTTGGATGTACTCCACTTGCACAGCCTGTGCCCCTCTTTCAGCCTCCACCTGTTGGAACATCAAGGCATGATCAGCAAGCAGAACAGATGGATCACGCTGAATGAAATCTGCAATCACAGCAGGACTTGTTGTGATAGCATCATGCAATGGTGAACCTAGATTGGCGTCTTGAATGTACTCCACTTGCACAGCTTACTGTACTGAGCAGTAACAGAATGGCAGAATGGGGCAGATGGCCTACCTGAGACTTAGCCACAATGAGGCCGAGGGGTTGACCATGATACTCCACCTTGTCTTTTGCAAACAAAATCTGCCCAAACACCTCGGGATTGCCCTTCTTTGGAATGTCATCTGGCCCTGTTTACAGCATAAGACACATTGTCCAGCCTTTGTTTCATTTGATTCCCCCAGCCTTTGCATGCTATGCAGTCACATGTGAGGTACCTATGAGCAAAGAGCTGACGCAAACAATCCTGCAGAGCATTGCTTGAGAGCTACATTGAGATGAAGAAGATTGGTGGATTGCTATGTCAGCCTATCAAGGCGTTCTTCAAGCAGATCCATCGACAGACATTTAACTCACTTTCTTTTGCTAATTGCAGGAAGGAAGAAAGTCCCTGATGTCTTTGAAAGTGAAACATGGCAAAGCTACTGTCATGCATCTGAGTGCAAATCAAGAGTCAGATGTGGAAGTGACATTGCTTGCCAAAGAAGCAAACTTAGCAATGAGTCACCAGTAATTCATTCATGACTCACCAATGCAATAGGCAAGCCTCAGGCAGCTTGGCACATGCATCATATATGAAGCTGGAAATGAAGCACAACAAGAATGAAAACGAGAATGACAAAGAGGAGATGGTCATAGAAGAAGCAGAAGCAGAGGGATGGAAGGGAGGGCTACAAAGCTGAGCAGCTTCAGAGCAGATAAAGGGGCCGTTTTGATGTGAAATCAAGCGTACAGACTGAAACACGAGAAGAAGCAAGGAAACAAAGACAAGAGAAGGGAGGTAGGAGAAAGAGAGAGAGGGGGAGAAAGACAGAAGAAGAAGATGGCTAGTGACAGATGAGGAAAGGAAGGAGGTGAAACCAAAAGAAAGTAGAGGGAGCGAAAAAGAAGAGACACATGAAAGAGGAAGAAGACAGACAAAGAGGCACATACCAACAAAGGCAACAACGCCAGGCAGCTTCAGAGCAAGGGCCGGGTCCACCTTGCCTAATTTGGCAAGGGCACAGGTTGACTCTACTGGAGCTGCAAAGAGCTCCCGAGTGCTGACTCCCACATCTGCCACATACACTGCCTCCCCACTTGTCTGCAAGGCATGTTCAGGGTATGGGAGATGCGCTAGGGTTTGTACTTTCATGTAAGTTGATGTTTGAAACATCATAGTGAAGCAGCTAGTCGATCCCTGAGGCCGACTCCAACATCTGCCACGTACACTGCCTCCCCACTTGTCTGCAACGCACGCACCAGGTATGGGAACAGTGCTAGGGTTTGTACATTCACACAAGTTGATCTTTGGGTCATTGTACTCGAGCACCTAATAGCTCTAGGAGACTGACTCTCACATTTGCCACATTCACTGCCCTCCCCACTTGTCTGCAATGCATGCACAGGGTATGGGAGCAGCACGCCGCAACTGAGGCGCACGTAACTGGGTCGCACGCACGCCGTAACTGAGCCGTAAGTTCAGGTCATACGGACCTGCAGCCTGACTCTATCCTTCTCCACAGGGAGGGCGATGGGTGCAGCAATAGAGGAGTAGTCTGGGAAGGAGTGGCGTGTGACTGGAAAGGGGGGCTCCCCCATGCTGTGCACCCCCAGCAGCTTCTGCAGCGCTGAGTTTCCCTGCAGAGAAAAAGAAAAAGATGATGAGGAAAAAGAAGAAGCAGATCAAGAAGAAGATTCCCCCATGCTGTGCACCCTCAGCAGCTTCTGCAGCGCTGAGTTGCCCTGCAGAGAAGAAGAAGAAGCGCATCAAGAAGAAGAGGAAGAAGGGGAGAAGGAAGAGGAGGAAAACGAGAAGGCCCCATGCTGTGCACCCTCAGCAGCTTCTGCAGCGCTGAGTTTCCCTGCAGAGAAGAAGAAGATGAGGAAGGAGAAGCAGCAGATCAAGAAGAAGAACGGCAAAGAAGAGGAGGAGGAAGTCGAGAAGGAGCCGCCAAAGTTGAAGTGTTTGGGTCCATGCTGCAAGGAGGGTTGAATGGAAAGATGCATTTGTAACGGGATGGATGTGCTCCAAGTCATTGCCCAATCGGGAATCTGCGGTATGCAATTTTGGGAGGAAAAGGAAAATGCAGGAAGGAGAAACAAACCCAAAGCAGAGATGAAGACAACAAAACAAGCAAAAAAAGTGCCCATTGGGCATCAGAACGGTTGGCTAAGCACAAGAACAGATCTTTGCCACATAACAGTACCAGCAAGTTATGACTTGGGTTTGGCATGAAAGCTGCAGATACAGAGATCCTCAGCTCGCAATGCTTCAGTACAAACACACGCACGCATGCACGAACGTGCACGTACAAAACATACACAAGGACTCAGGAACAAGGTTTCCAGCCCTTCCCAATACTGTCAAGTGTTGAAAGCATCTCAAGCTCACCTGAGCAGAGGGAGACTGAGCCACATGGGGGGCAAGGGCTGTCAGTAGCAGCCCCTCAGCTGCCTCTGATACAAAGTCGGACGTCACTCCTGCAAGAGTGTAACAGGTTGATCAGTGCATAAGCCATGACTTAGCATGATAGCACACCAAAGCAAAAGCATAAAGTTTTGCAGTTGAACATAAGTCAGTGGAAAATCTTTCCCTGCACAATGGAAAGGTGCAAGTAGGCCAGGGGAAGGTACCTGGGGTGGGGGTGGGGTGCAGGTCTTGGGGCAGGGCTTCTAAAGCTTGGATGAGCGCATCCACATCTAGGGCCCTTTCCAGCAGGGCTTTCTCCACTGCCCTTGCCCTTTGCCCCTGCCAAGCCCCTGCCACAGCACACAAGTTTTGGCCTGATGAGTATAGGCGGGATGACAACCAGACATTGTGGGTTTTTCTGTGTCTGCTAATGCTCCCTGTTACTTCTAGTTGCGCTTTGTGGACGGTTCTGGCAGTGACATGCAGGGACCTACTCAGAGCTTTACTTACCTTTACCTACCTGACGTTAGGGGAAGAAACATGCCTCACTCATTGAAAGTTATCCATGAAAGCCGGATCACTTTCCATGGGTGAGACATGTTTCTTCCCTAGGGTCAGGTGCGTACAGCTCTGAGTAGCTCCCTGTATGTCACTGTCAGTGACATAGCACAACAAAAGCTGACTCGCCTCCATTTTGGCCTTGGGGATCAGGAGACTAGTCCCCGAAGTTTGGGAGGTTTCTGGGGTGACTATCAAAGCTGACTCACCTTGGAGTTCTGCCCTGGGAGATCCGATCACCACCCTAACCTCTGAGATGCGGTGAGCAGCATCACTAACCCCCTTCACCCCCAGGCGAGACCTGATAGAAGAAGCAAGGGAAGGCTGCTCTTTGCGCAGCCAGACCGCCATGTTGATCATGGCGTGCGCGTTCCAGAAACGCTGAGATAACTGCACAAGAAAGAGCAAAATCGTCAAATCTGCAAATCACACAATCAAGTTCAGAGACATGGGGGTTGGACATTTCTGTTCCTTCGTCACCTAAATTGATTACAAAGAGACCAGTGACAGACAGGAGCAGAACCACTGTGTCAGCAAGATAGCATGAAGAGCTGACTGTCACAGCTAGTGCATTGTGACTAATCCAGCAGCAGCATCAGTCCTATTGTTGCCCAATGTCAACAGCAACAGACAGGCTGCTGCTTGTGTTCACATACCGCGTGCGTTCACATACCGCTTGCGTTCACATACCGCTTGCGTTCACATACAGCTTCTTCTGCCATAAAAGCAGCATGACCACTGAGAGCAGCATGCCTGTTGTTTTGTATAATTGTTCTAGTGGTATAGAAAACTGAGCAGTTGTTGTTACTTGACGCAGGATTGCACCTGGCAGGAGACGATTGCACACTCTACCTTGTGGGACCAGAAGGTTTCATTGGCTTGAGGGACTGGCAGCTTGATGGCAGCAATGACCCACTCTTTTCCCAGCTTTAGATCGCTCTGGCCATCCAAGATCTCTTCAATTGACATCCACCTACAGTCCGTGGAACAACATTGTTGGTAAGAAGATCCACATGTTATCCAAGAGCCCTAAACATGTATAATCGAATTAAACATGACTGTGCACAACACCAGGTCTGGCTGGTTTTTGGAGCTTCTCTGGAGATTCACAGCCTAGTGCTGAGTGTGTTTCTTGTTGCTTTCTGACGCACATGTCGGCGGCATTTACACCAGAGACAAAACCAGGACCAGGCAAACCCTAATTCTAGGATTTTCTTCGACACCAAACCCTATTTTTTGCAGATGTGGACTTTTCACCTGTCCTTTGTCTTGCATACAACTTGCACAGATGCACCAGCTGCCATGAAGACTGTGATGACGTCAGACTCCAGGTCTCTCAACTTGCCAAGGGCAATGTTGCCTCCCAGAGTTGCTGCGCTTCTCACATGGGTGCCTGTAATGCACCACAGAATGGCGACGTCAGCGTGGTCACCTGCCTTCAAACTTCTCGAAACAGACCCACATCAAGTCTATGCCAGCATAAAGTGGTTGAGTGCAGGTCTAGCATACTATATGCGAGATGTGTAGCGGCTGCGTGATGCAACAATTGTGATACCACCAACACAGTCACTTCTCATGGCTGCACACGCTGTTGTTATGGTAGCAAGTTTTTAGACTGCTAGAAAGCCCTCGTGCAGAAATCTATACTCAGGACTGTACATGCCTGAGCCACAGGGGAGTGAGCTAGCGAGTGGATGTGTGGGCGGATAAAGTAAACAAACCAGGGTATCCGTCAAAACATTGCGGATACACCAGTGTCAAGAATGTTGAATGGTGAATGCAGTCTACAGCAATGCAGAAATACATCAAAGCTGACCAGAAATGCAGAAACACAGAAAAGCTGATCAGCAATGCAGAGACACAGGAAAGCTGACCAGCAATGCGCAGGAGGTGGTCTGCCATGCGATGGAAGGGCTCCGGCTGAGAGCCCTTTTGTAGCTCCTCAATAGCCCTTGTCTGACTCACATTGGCCCCGAACACCACTTCCTTGCCATCCTGCATGCCAGAACGAATGAACAAATGAGCAAGGGAGTGAGCAAGTGAGAGAATGCCTGAGCATGAAATTCTGCACAGCATGACAACAGGCAGCACATGTGCATCTCCCATTAGTGATTGTGTGTTTGATTTGCTGAGCTCTGTGTAAGTGAGCAGATATTCTGTTTGACACTTGGTAGCGTGTGTTCATGCGTTCATGCATTTGCTGGTCTGCTTCATTGTTTGTTTGTGCTCATTTGTTTGCTTGTCTGTTCAAATGGCTTCCACTGAGGTCAGGTACTCACAGCCCTGAGTAAATTCGGTACTCGATCTCAGTAAGTTCAGGATCACTGTTGATGTCACTTGGGATCATCATCCAAAAGCAGCTCCAAGTACAGCTCTACGTGATTGCTGTCAGCAAGTGTACATCACACAGTGGCACAACATATGTAATGTGCACCTCGCATACCTTACTATACTCGATTTTGGTGAGATCAGGAATGCTCTTGATGTCAATGAGAACCCTCTGCAAGGGCCGGTCATACAGTAACACAGAAGTTGTAGTGTGCATCTCCCATACCTTACTATACTCCATTTCGTCAAGGTCAGGAATGCTGTTGTTGCATACCTTACTATATTCAATTTTGGCGAGGTCAGGAATGCTCTTGATGTCAATGAGAACCCTCTCCAAGGGCCAGTCATGGTACACGCCTGCCCCTGTGTTGCCAGCAATCACTCTGAACTCCTCTGGCTGCTTGGCGTCTGATAGCAGCTCAAACAGCTCTGGCAGGGATTTTGGCGCCAAATAAAGCTTGCTGGTGGATTTGGAAGGAACAGGGTGAGCTGGGGCTGCTGCTTTCTCCTGTTGCAGCAGAACTTTGCTGTTAGAAAGGTCTCAGCGTTCTGAACACATGTTGAAGAGATGTTAACACTGGCAAGAGCTTGTTGACTGGTTTTCAAAGCAACAGTGGCTATGTCGTGCATGAATACACCAAAAGTGATCCATCAGCAGTTGCCTCTGGCCAAGTTCCTCCTTTTCTGGTCGGTGATAGACGTTTTGTGTACACCCAGGAGTAGGCTGTGAGAGCATGGTGCAAATGCCAGACATGTCACGTAACACAGCCTGACAATGATGCCTTGTCACAAACGAAGAGCCATCTATCAGGCAATGCAGCAGGTAGTTGCAACAAGCATGACTGCAAGCTCCCATAACGGTGCAGCATTGTCAAATACTACAACCAGGGAACTGTCCATTCTGAGCTGACACTACCTTGACATACTGCTTCAGGTCTTCAGGAAAGTCAGATTGCTCAGCAGGAATATTTTTGAAAGGCGTGGTACAGCTGCGCACACCCAAGTCCTCCATGTCCACTCCAGACACCAAGCTCTGCATCAACATGGGCATTCAGGCAGCTATCAAAGACACATCTTCAGACATCAAGGTCGTTGAATTGCCTTAGGCACTTGTCTATTGCAAAGAATCAGAACAGAAACTATCCCAACAAAACGACAGCAGCTCCAAAAATGGCTGTTATTGATGAAGCATATAGGCACCCGTATGCTCTTTTGTGTCATTATGTATCCAGCCATGCTTTGTCGAAAATTCTTGAGGAAAGCTTGCTTGAGGCAAGAATGCAGCAAAAGCACGCTCACATGGATTAACGTCCAAAAGCCAAGGGCACCGCTTTAGAGATTTGTATGGCCCAAAACAGCATTGAATGACTTGTTATTCTCGTTCAAACTTTGCATTTTGTTGAAGGATATGTACGTGGAACAAAACTCTATTGGACCCCTTGACATCAAACACAAATTGCAATACAAATTAGTTTCATGTTATGTGTGCAGAGAGTGAAGTCTAGAGGTTGAACCCAAATATGCAGAGGGCATAGAGATTGGCGTCATTGCAATTTGCATGCCATTGCTGTTGGCATGCCATTGTTGTCTGCGTCGGGAGCCGTGCAATAAGCAGCATGCAACAAGCAGGGTGCGCTGCTGCTAGGTTTGCAGACGGACACAAGCTTCTGTTGTGCCTCTATGGGACAGCAGGTGGTGGGTGTAAGCTTTGCAAGGTGATCAGTTGGGTTTAGCCAGAAGTTGTTTCATGCAGATTTCTGCATTTGGCAAGTGAATATACCTGTGAAACATCTGCTGACATGGCATTCGCTTCATTCGCCGTCAGCATGCGTGCAGAGTTACAGCTTGATGACTTTGCATGCATGCAGCATGACCTTTGTGTGCAACATGCATGCTTGTTGATTCTGCATTGCAGTGAAGAACGAACAGTGTTGCAGGCAATCATTCTTGCTGGTACGCTGACTGGCAACACAAAAGCTTGTACAGAGAGCAATTCAAGACTGTACTGACCTGACCCTAAGGGGAAACACATTGAACGAATGATCGAACAAACTTTTGAAGCAGGATGAGAGTCTGCTGACCTTGCAGGCATCCAAAATGGGACGATAGCCAGTGCATCTGCACAAGTTGCCGTCCAAGCCCTTCTGTAAAATGTCTTCTGTTGGCTTCTGGCCCTTCTCTTGACACTTAGTCAGGGTCTGGTGAGTGGCCACAATGAAACCAGGTGTGCAGAAGCCGCATTGTGAAGCGCTGTACTCAGCAAAGCGGTCTGCAGAAGAAGGTGGCGTAACACATTGACATGCGCAGATCATGCGCAAGGAGAGTCCATTGCAGATGTAGTCATTTGCATGCTGTGTGTGTTGCAGTGAGAGGAAGGTGCAAGTTTGCCAATGTGTCTTTTCTTGAGTTTGAGGCCTCAGATGAGCAGGTATATTATATTGGGCTGCTTGGCAGGTCAGTAGATGATAGATTTGTATGCACATGAAAGCAAACGTGTGGTACGATCTATGCAAGATGTGTGCACCTTGAATTTGGCTGAAGCCCTGCTTGGAGGAGCCTATTCCTTCTGAGGTTGTTACTACGCAACCATCCAAAGAGCCGACAGGACAGAGACAGGAGTTGATGCTACGTCTTTCGGTTGCGCCTGCAGCAATGGGATGAGCGACATGAGTCCGTACACAAGGTCGACGTCAACACAAGCACAGGCACTTTTGGACATAAACAGGTGAATGTTGCAGAATTCACCCGTGGCCACGTTATAGCTGGTCACTTGGACAGCACACGCTCCGCAACCTCCTTCTGAGCACGCAAGCTTGGTGCCCTGGAACGAGGTAAGCAAAAGGTCGAGTTCCGAAACGCCTCACGGGACAAGTGGAGCGAGACTTTGCACAGGACATCAAGCAAGCCCAACAGCAGACCTTGAAACCGGTCTCAGATTTTATGACGGAGTTCAAGGTTTTGCTGAGGTCGAAGCCTCCCGGCAGCTCAACATCCTGTCCGTTCACATTGAGCCTGATTTGATCCATGCTTCCGCTAGGAACGTCGGTCGGCTTGCGAGCATGCGCTATCCCCACGAACGCATTTGTGTCGCAATGGACCTTGACGCCAGATCAGAGCGATACAGGGAGACCAGCGCAAGCTCGCCAGCATTTTGTTGCCACCTCTGTTGCACGATGACGTACGGCACGTAATGCGTGCAGGATTTACTAACAGTTGCTTTTGACTGAAGGTTGCAAGTGGGTGACTTCAATTGCACCATGCATTCTCTGTGTAACTGCGGCCGGTACGTCATTCCTGTCAGTACATTGCTAAGCAGAAAGTTCAACCGCAGCGCATCCTGTACGCAACGCTACTCTCGACACGCGCGGAGTGATCAACCTCTAGGCCAAGTCTGCAAACGGCATTTTCGCACTGTCTGCACCGCAACCGTCGAGCAGGAGCGAGATGTGTCCCTTGCAGTCCCGACTGCGGTTCAGCATAAGCCTGCATTCAGAGCTTTTTTGGATTTCAAAGCTCTCAAGGCGGACCTCGATAAGCATGTGCAAAACTGCAAGAACAGAAACAGCACTGCAGATCCGACGAAAGTTGCTAGCTTGTATGATCAATACTGCGAAGCAACGCAACGAGTGGATCGGATGAGAGAGGATCGCAACAGCAATGCCAAAGCCATGAAGGTGCAGCCTGAGTTTTTAGGCAAGCTGCTTGAGGTTTGGCAACTGTAGCAGTGCCATTGCGTAGTGTGCAGGGCAAAATGGACCCAGAGCGCCGACAAAGCCTTATTCAGCAAGGTAAAACGTTGAAGGAAAGCCTTGCTCAGTTGGAGGACGAACTAGAGTCCCTGCAGAATTCCTTGCAGCGTGAGGGCCAACTGCTACCAAACTTGGCACACCCTTCAGTAAGTGTCATGCTGTGTTGACACTGCAGCAACTCAAATCCAACAGCAGAGTTGGCATGTTTCAACACCAGTATACCTCAGCGGTATAGCAGGTCACGGGTTCAAGCCTCAGTGGTAACATGCTGAATTTTCAGGCTTCCGTGTCGGGTAGTGGGCAGAGGTTTTCTGCCTTGCAAATGCGTCTATGGCACTCGCCCTGTCAGCGCACACCCCTTGGGTGCAATGAGTGTCTCATGTTAGTGCATGTTGGCTCACAGGACTAGGGTTTAGGCACACCTAATAGGTACCTGGCAGAAACGATTAGCTGGAACGCCTGTAAATTATCATTATTATTATTATACCTCAGCGTGACATGCCTGTACAGGTTCCTGTGGGAGGTGAAGAAGCTGCAGTTGAAGTTGCCAGTGTAGGAGAACAGCGCACCTTTGACTTCGACATCAGGTGAAACGCATGCAGGCAAAGCTGAGCAACAATGCCAGGCCTACTGGATGTGCATTGCAGCACACCGTGGTGCTTTTCAGGCAACCTGCATTTAGGTGCTGTACAAGCACCTGAGCGTAACAAGAGCAACTTATGCATATGCTGGTATCAAGTGATTGGCACAATCAGCGAAGCTTTACACTGTTTGTCTACGTCAAATCTTACACCTTCAAAGCTGTTAGCCAACTCATGTTGGCTCTGAGACCCTCCTGGTCGTCAGCCATGAGAGCAAAGAGGCTCATTAAGCTGTGTTTCAGCGGAACTCTGCATGCATTGTCAACACCGTTCAGACAGGTCACAACATCCTCTGCAGAGAGCGGTACAAATTAAAACATAAGAACCTGGGATGCGACAGCTGTCCTCAAACCGCTGACTGTACAACGCTGACAAGGCCCTGCTGATCACGTCAATGCAACCCTAAGCACTAAGTTTGCAAACACCCTCTGCATTCTTACCGCTCTGCTGGACCTGCAGGGATCATCTGCAGCTAGGTCAAGAGCTAGACTGTATAGACTTCGACACAGCAGCTGAAGTCTCCGGCAGCAAATTTGTGTACCTAAAAAGGGCAGCAGCCCTGCTGGAATTGGCCCTGGTGAATTACGCCATGCAGAAGGTTGTCAGCAAGGGCTTCATACCCATGATGACCCCAGATCTGGTCAGAGAAAGCGTCCTTGAAAAGTGTGGGTTTCAACCTAGAGGAACTGAGACGCAGGTAGGAGCTTTGGAATGGATTCTGGCTGATGCCGTGGCCGCATTAGTCAAGGCTTTCTGCCTTGTCTCTGTCCTTGTATAACACGCAGTTGGGCACAGAAACCATTGTTGAGCTGTAAGCCGATGCTGTTTGGCAAAACAAGACTGAACACATATTTGCCTCCTGACGTTATAACCAGTTGCTTGTTTTGTGAGACATTTCTTCCCTAAACAGTGTGAGTTTCATCCCAGCATCAAAATCAGTCAGGCTTTCTTCCTGCTGTCTGCAGCCTATACTGTACACGGTTCACTCTGGTGCTTGACAGGTACTGCAGAACTGTCACTTGGGCCAATCTACATGGAACAGAGCCTGACGCACAACCCTCTTACTGCCAGGCTTTCTTCCCGTTTGGCAACCTGTCTGATGGTGTGTGCAGGGTGTACAGTGTACAGGACTCTCCCTTGTGCTTGACAGGGACTGCAGAAGTGCCCCTGGGGTCAATCTACATCAGCAAGATCCTGCCTCAACACCACCTCACTGACAGGCCTTGTCTCTGATTGGCAACTTGTATGATGGTGTCCGATGTACATCACTTCTCACTCTGTCTGTGTCTGCAGGTGTACAGTGTGCAGGACTCTCCCTTGTGCTTGACAGGGACTGCAGAGGTGCCCCTGGGAGCAATCTACATGGACAAGATCCTGGCTGAAGAGCAGCTGCCCATCAAGATGGCCGGCTTTGGCCACTGCTTCAGAACTGAAGCCGGCGCTGGAGGTGAGACAGCTTAGGGTATACCCTTTGGGTTTTCGTTATGGGTTGACCGTATTAGTCTTCACGTCAGGAATTAGGCCAACTGTAAGAGGTTAAACAAGTATTGCAATGAAAAAAGGAAAAAGAAAAAGAAAAAGAAAAGCAAAAAGAAAAAGAAAAAGAAAAGACTACACCTTCAATTCAATGAGAAGCCAAGCTATACCGGGCTGCTCAGGTGAGCACACATTCATGTCAGCGACACCATGTTTGCCAGACCAGTAGCAATGTTTGTCCACTTCATATATCAGGTGCTGGACAGTGCTTCAAAGCTGAAGCAGGTGTTGAGGGTGAGGCTCATCACACACAGACAGTTTACAATCACGCACAATTAGAAGTCAAGCATATGGTGTAGAGGGTCTGACAGGTGTTGATCTGGATAAGATCAAACCTAAGATTAGTCCTAACTCTTGCAAGACTGACAGTGCAATGTGCACTGGCAAGTTCTGCTCGAGCCGTAGGCATGCTGTCCACCTGAAAAAGAAGAATAGAAACCATCCAGTAACCTGAGCCATGATCACCAGTAGTCAGCACTTGTCAGGTCATCATGCATCCTCACGCATTATGTAAATGTCTGGATGGCATGCTACTGACAGAACGTCTGAAGTGTGACAAGTCTTCAGACTTCAAACTTTCTGTCAGTAGCACGCCATGCAGACATTTGCATAATGCGTGAAGACGCATGATGACCTGACAAGTCTTCAGACTTCAAACGTTCTGTCACTAGCATGCCATGCAGACATTGACATAATGTCTGAAGATGCATGATGACCTGACAAGTGCTGACTGGTGATGATTATGGCTCAGGTGACTGGATGGTTTCTGTTCTTCTGTTTCAGGTGGACAGCATGCCTACAACTTGATCAGAACTTGCCTGTATGCACTGCACGGTATGTCTTGCAAGCGTCAGGACTAATCTTGGGGTTAAGCTCATCCAGATTAACGCCTGTCAGACCCTCTGCACCATATGCTTGACCTCTAATGGTACTTCATCCCTGACCACTATACTTGTAATTTGAGTTGCCAGTACTTGAAAACACTGCATGATACACGCTGGGAACCATCCATCATTTAAGCTGCAATTCCCCCTGAGATACTGCCCAATTTGTGTCAGGTATCCCATGCACTGCAGTCCTGCAAAAAGTGTTGCTCGTCTCAGGGGCTGCAAGTAGAGGGCTGTACCGTGTGCACCAGTTCAGCAAGGTGGAGATGTTTGTGGTGTGCACGCCGCAGCAGAGCGAGGCCTTGCTGGAAGATCTAGCAGACTTGGAAAAGGAGATGTTCACCGAGCTAGGCCTGCACTTCAAGATCCTGGTATGGTTTTTCGATAATTTCCAAATGCCATGTTTTTGTCAAGCAAGGGGAAAACTAAATATCTGAAGTGCGTTTTAGTTGAGTGTTTTGAAATACTTGCTTCCAGCAGACATGAGATATAACGCACATTACAAGCCTGCTATGAAGCTGATAAACTGCATTGCAAAGCTATTCCTTTGGATTGTTTGCCCCCAACCTAAAAATTTCTTGAATGATCACAAGTGAAAGCTGGTTCAACTCATACACCATCGGCTGGCAGCTTCCACACTAGCCTGGGACAAAACCCCTGCGTATATGCTTGTAGTCGGTGCTCATGACATGGCTGTATTGGCATTCACAATCATGTTTGCACTCATGTGGTCATGATGATGTTCATGTTATTGACTGGGTTTCAGGTCATTGTTGCATTGCAATGGGGAGGCAGGCGGAGGCCCAGTTTAGCATTCCAAGAATGTGTTTCGCTCAGTTTTGCATCCCAAGAATATGTTTCATTCGGTACTATGTGGACAGCCATGCATCATGTACACTGTATTTCGGTGGTGCCTCGCATGATTACATCCTTATGGTAAAAATTCTGACACACAGAACATCAACTGCAGCAGTGTCAAGCTGTACTGCATAAACCGCAATTACGTGCTATCTCAAGTCCAGGCACACTTCAGGGCGTGGATTTTAGATATCACAAATCAAAAGTTCTAAGTGATTTTCCTCCTTACCAAAGGGCCCCCTAAAGGGACCTACAGAAACTTGAGACAAAAATGGAAACAAAGATCCATATGCACCATGTGGGTGTGCCATCACAGCATGCCCCATTGCTGTTGCTGTCAAGTCAATAAATCAGTCAATAAATAAATAAATCAATCAATCAATCAATCAATCACCAAACATTGAATGCAGCAAGCGTGTGTGTTGTCATGCAGGATATGCCGAGTG
>JAABUK010009020.1_pt1 | contig 13783 bp, 25 predicted proteins | sample 5559141 | NCBI WGS metagenome assembly JAABUK01 (sample SAMN10711869, study PRJNA513367) | rock metagenome | isolation source: Antarctica rocks | place: Antarctica: Victoria Land, Pudding Butte nord | collected 2016-01-03
CCCCCCCAACAACCGCTTCATCCCCTTGACCACAAACCATGTAGCCCACAAACCTTTCTTCTCAGGCTGTCAGCTATGCTTCATTCAGCACAGAGATAACCAATCAAGTTGCAACAGCCCTGCTGGCTGCTCTGCATTCAGCATGCCACTGCCTCCTTGTACCCGTGCCCGCAATGCTGCTCGAGCACATCAACTAGAGGCCTTCAGATGTACTTTGCAGTGAAGAAGCACTTGACTGAGTCTTGAAGGAGAGCTTGTGCATGAGCCTGCCAGCTCTGCCACTGGGTGCTGCAGCAGTGGAAGGGGCTGTAGGCCGCTTAGTCAGCCAAAAGCCCTTGCTGGGTAGATGAGCCCCAGGCAAGGACTGCCTGCTTCTTGACGAGGCATCGGTTTGGCAGAAGGCACGCATGTTGGGCAGGCCCATACCCATCTGTGTCTCCAACAGCTCCTGAATGTAGCAAGCCAATGCTGAATGCAATGTCAATACCGTGCAGGCGCAACATGGACGGGTTCTGCTCTGACCTTTGACAGGTGCAGAATGGAATGCCAAGGGTGTGTCAGGCACAGTACTATTGCTACTCTGATCTGTAAGCAAGCAGGACTTTTACATGGACAGAGGGGCTCAAGGCACATTGGCATTTTCAGTCAATGTGTTTGCATGTTTATATGCCTCTCCCGGCACCTTCACAAGACACAACGAGGCAGGCATGCGCTGTCTTATTGACATTTACTGCACACCTGAAGAGATGCTCTGACATGAGACATGCCTGTCTAGTCTGTATTCTACCTGATGCGTACCTTGACTTATTACTCACATGCCAAACATCAGCTCAGCAGATGATTATGTATAGTGCTATACGCTCACAGACGTGAGGCAATATGGAGCAATTCAATAGCGTTGTTGGTGAGGTAGGCTCATGACTATCTGGCCAGTCTTAAGTTAGGTCAGGTGTGTAACACTGTGCTGCAGCTGAGTTGTGTAGCATGTGTGTAGTACGTCCAAAAGACATTAGGCATACAAAGGCAATTGCAAGCATGTTAGGCCAAGCTTGCAAGCATACATGTGCCATTGCATTTACCTGCATGTAAGGTGATGCTTCTGCCAGCTTGATGACACCTTCCATGCCATCCAGAAAGCCCAAGCCCGTGAACTGAGCCAGGACCACCGACAAGATGGCATGCATGTAGTTTGTGAGTAGATGATGCCGCACACTCTGACCTGCAGCGCAGCAAGGCACAGCATCACACTCATAATGGGAGGTATGCGAATGTACACACCTTGCATGCAGCAGCTGAGACGACATGTATGACTTCTCAAAACACACCGGCACATACAAGCATGTTTTTGCACATGTATGCGCGTTGCAGCAGATGCATAAATGCCTTTTGCCAGCCCACAGCAGCTGCATTCAGCTGGATTAGCCCCTACAGTGATGCAGATCCTCCACTCATTTGTAAGAAAGCCCTGCACGACACGCTCAGGCTTTTGCTGAGGCACATTGACCGACACATGTCGTCACAAGTGTGATGGCAAAAGGGAGTCTGTCTGTGTGCATCAGTCTTGACAGTGAGCTCCGGGCTGCCGCCTTGGGAGGCTCCCGTTATGATCGCTGAAAAGCGTAAACTTTTCTTTGCCTTTCTGATTGCACAGTGGGCGCAACGTACCTCCCACAGACTTCTGGACGGAAACTTCCATGTGGGTGGGCCTGACCATCATGTGGCCGGCAGCATTCAGGATGACGCGCTGCCCGGGCCGCTTGTACAGGAACAACATCTTGCCCTCACGCGTCACCACATCCTGGCATCACAGGACTGGCTTCAGTCACTCATTCATTCATTCATTTATTTGCAGGGCCACCCTAGGGTCGGGTATGTATAGCCCTAGTGGCTCCCTGAATGTGCCTGAAGCTTCAAAACAGAAGCATGCAAACATGCACTCATATTGCCACCTGTAAAAGCTGTGCATAGCACCTGCTTGAGTGGCAACAGGTTCAGTCTGTGACTGCAGCACTACCATTCAATGCAAATTGTGCTGAGTCAAACTGCCTGGAGAGTCTTGGATGTACTGGGCATGTTACTGACCAGCTCCAGAATCAGCAAAACCAAGGGCTGTCATACGCCAAGCTGGACAGCAACAGGCATGGCACAAATGCTCAACATGTAACATGCAACCAGAATTTACAATCTTTGCTTATTAGAAAACCCCAGGGCACATGTCAACCATGTCTACAGAATGTACCCAGCTATGGAATGGATTCAGGCGCCTGACCTGGTCATTGATGACACTCCAGGAGTCAGGCACCATGGCATTGTACTCCCGAGCAAAGGCATGGTTGCCAGTGCGAGGCGCAGCAAAGGTGTAGCACACCACCTCAGCACCGCTCTGCATATTGTCCAACAGATGCTTGCGGATGTCAAAGGCCGCGAGAGTGGCAAGAGCTCCGCCCAAAGAGTGGCCTGCAGACAGCAGTTGTGGCAGGTTTTGAATTTTCCCCCATCTAGTATTTTGCAGTATACTAGTGTGTGGAGCGATAGTGACTCATCAAACCGCACTCTAAGGCCATCTGATTTTGCTCCAGACATGCCGCAAGCACCCGTATGTCTTTCTTCAAGCAAGCATTGGGCTGCCACCCTGTGACGCTCCTGTTATAATCGCTGAAAAGCGTACATTTTTCTTTCCCTTTCTGCTCCAAGCAGCTGCTGATTTCAAGGGCAGCATGGAGGAGCTAGCACTCATTGAACCCAAGAGTGTCAAAAGCAGTCATGACCTTGGTTGCTGTGCCTTAAGTCTGTCCTCAGCAACACCTTTTGCACCAACAAGGTGTTTGGCAGCAACTGTTGTAGGCCAACCACATCATGTGGAAGAGTACAGCACAGGTGTGTCTGATCTCAGTTCCAAGGCTTAGGTTCCACTGCATGTTCCCTGCCTCATCACAAGAGACTGATGTCATGCGTTCCAAAAACCTCACTGTTGCCTCTTCAGTGCTTTGATGCTACTTGCCGCAAAGTGAGCAGTGCACCAATCAGAGTTCTTTGCTAGGGCAGCCATTTTGCAGCAGAGGAGCAATGTGCCATCCACGCATTCCATATGGTGACAACCACACTGGTTTGTACAGATTCAACTTCTCATCGTTGATACAACCTTCTCACCATTGATCATTGACCAATGCATGGTCTGCTGGCTCAAGTGGTTCACAGCCTTCTCAGCCATGCAGTCAAATGAAAGCTGCTCCTCACGCCGTGCCAAACAGCCATTCAATGTTCAACTGGGCGTGCCAAGCTGCACAAACAATGCTTACCTGTGACAAAAATCTCGATTGGCTGATCTGACCCAGACTCTTGCTTGCACTGCCGGACAGCCTCCAGAATGTGGCTCACCACTTTGTATTTAAGACCACCAGCCAGCCAGCTCTTGAGGAAGCCGACATGCACAAGGGGGCGGGTGCCCAGCCAGTTTGTACCCCTCATGGGGGGGTGCGCAATCCTCCAGGCCTGAAGACAGCCCTCAAGGATATTGGCACACATGGTAGGGAAGAATTGTGAAGACAGATGAAACTTGGGCCAATCTGTCAAGATGGCAAGTGGGAACAGGATGCTGCAGCACAAGGCAGGCCCCACTTTGGTGCATGAGGTAGGTTGAAAGATTGTGAGGGAGGAGGTGCACTTGTGCAGACCAACTCATCATGCTTGGACGTGACTCAGTTGATGCTAAGCAACCAACAGTTGCATAGGACTGTAGCATTCCACTACAGTCCTATGCAAGGCTATGACTGTAGTGAAACTTGTTTACAGACGCTGATAGCCTGCTCCTCTGACTGGTACTGTACCTTGCACTAAAGCCTTTCCTAGTTAAGTGAGAGCTTGAACATTGTATAGAAGCAGCGGGTTGGTGACAGCAAGGTACCTGCAGATCTGCCAGGGCGTTCTTCATGGAGGCAGTCCCTCTGAAGGCCACCACAACAGTGCTGTTGCCCCAGCCAACCAAGCAGCGCGTGTCCTGCTTGGTCTCCCAGAAGCTCTGAGACCGGGTCAGCTTGTACAGGCTCAAGGCAGTGTCCACATTCAGAGTGGTGCTTGCTGTGAAGGAGGGGCCTCCAAGCTTCTCCTGTGTAGCCTGCTTGTCTTTCTGCTCAGCTGAAGGCCTGCTTGCATCAAAATTTGGGTTGCCTGCTGCTGGCTCCTGCAAAACACAAATCTGCCTAAAGCCCTTACAGGACGGAAGGGGATGGGGTGAAATTGGGGTTTGAATGGGGTTAGGGATGCATGTCTAGACAAGTCTGCAGGGCTCCCCAACACAATTTGCATGCAGGTTCTATGGTGATGCGTCATGCTTGTTGTTGCCATTGATGCAGACCAATTGACTACTTGCAAGAGTCAACTGCTCAGCAGATGCTGAGGCTCCTTGTCATACAGAGCAACATGAATATATGGACCAGTGACGCATGCTTGTTGCAGGTTGAAACAGAACAGACAGACTTTTGATGACAGCAAAGGCACGGATGATTAGTAATACCCTCAAAACAATAATGTCGGGTGCAGTCATAGAATGCAGCAAAGTGGCAGCATGGACGGACAAAGATACTGTTGCTGTACCTTGCTGTGGTCATACACATAGCAGCTCCAGTACAGCAGATTCATCATGGTCTCAAAGCAGAAGATGGGCTGTTTGGCCAGTTTGGGATTGTCAGGAACCATGGTTGAACGAGCCTCAAGCTTGACAGGCTTGTCCGCCTCGGTCCAGGCAAATTCTTGCAGCCAAACCTGCAAGTCAACAATGACAGCCATTGCTCGCAAAGCATATTCCTTATCACCCCTCGAACTCAGGCCTCAGACAAACAAACAGACAGACAGATGGACGGACGGACGAATGGACAGACGGATGGACGAACAGACAGGCTGGCAGACAGACAGACAATATAGACAGACAGACAGACAATATAGATAGACAGGCAGGCAGGCAGGCAGGCAGGCAGGCAGGCAGGCAGGCAGGCAGGCAGGCAGACAGCATTTACTCAGTGCGCCACGCACTTGTCTGCCTCCAGCTGCAAACGCATGAGCGTGACAACCACAAAGCGCAAAGGATGAGCATTACTGCAGTGGCAGCAGCATGCACACAGAGGCACTTGACTGCTGACTCACCGTAGAAGCAGCAGCGTGCTCTTGAGGCGTTCTAGGGGAAGCCACATAGCACAGCACAACTGTGTTGGCTGTCATCACAATCTGCACACCACAACATTCCTGACAAAGCACGCAACAGTACGCTGTGAACACCGCTGTTGCTGTCCATGCTTGCATGTGTCAAAGATTGGCATGCTTTGGATTTTATTGGCAGCATGCACAGTGGCTTCACGCAATGCAGGCAACCAACAAGGGCAATCTCTTGAGACTGCATGCTCCTGATCATTGACAATGAATGCGCGGAAGCTCGAATAGGTGCACCTGGTTGACACGGACTTGGATGTCCCATCTCTGGCTGATATAAAAGGCAGACAATTGGTATGTGCGCATGTCCCCAGCACCAAATGCTGCAGGTGTGCAAAGCCACCACATCCAAATATGCTTGCAGCGATGACCAAAGGGCAACAGTATCTTCTGAATCTGATGGGGAACAAGTATCGTTCCAACAGGACATGTTGCATGTATTTTTGCATGCACCAGACCGCATCTCACAACATGTGTCTGCAAGATATGTGCAGAGATGAACAGGATAAAGCCGACCCATAGCCGCATCTGGATGACAGTTTTTTGATCATCATGACAGAGGCATGCTGAACAGAAAGCAGCAGGAGACACACCTGCATGGGCATGAGGCCGAGCCAGGAGTACTCCTCGCTGGTGCACCAACCAGGCCCCACCAGCCACAGCAGCACCAAGCAAAGCGTGAAGAAGCTCATCACCGCCATCCGCAGCCACAACTGCCACACAGAAGCACACTCTTGAATATGCGATGTAGAATTCTTGGCTAATGCACCAGCCGGGCCCCACCAACCACAGCAGCACCAAGCACAGCGTGAAGAAGCTCATCACCGTCATGCGCAGCCACAACTGCCACACGCAACCACATCCTCATTTTTATTTTTATCTTATTTAAAAATTTCAACTCTAGAATTTTTTATTTCGCCCCCCCCCCCCGGACTCACGCTGAAAGGACTTTTGCTGGATGAAGCCATGTGGCAAAAGATGAAAAGAACGATGTTGGTAGATGCAATACTGGCGATGGCACAGATGAATGCTGGTCACACTCGGACAACAAGACATGCAGGAAGTCAGACATGCAGCTGGAGGCGTCCAGGAAGGAGTGATTGGAATGTGTTTGGCTGAGGACAGATGCACATATCACATGCACATTGTTTAGAGGACGCAGCCCACCAAACATATACACTCATTGTGTCACTATGCTATGGCACAATGCGGGGTCTGAGCGGTGTCTGTCCGTGAGCCAGTGCTGGCCGCCCAGGTCAGACTGACATATAATAATCACATCATGTGCAGCATGCCAGTAACGCTCTCCAGACTCCGGGCAGATGCAATGACAAGCAGCTTGATAGCGTGAGCAATCACTGAGCACAGCAGTGTTTGTAATCTGAGGGGCTGAAAATTATTGAATGGAGTTGCGGCCATGCATAGCCATGAAGCGCACCTGCAGGGTGTTGTAGACCAGGCCGACTTGGACAAAGGTATAGGGCTGCTTGCGGTAGCCCCTGAGCTTGGACAGCAGCAGAACATAGGTGATCGCAAAGTAGAGTAGCGCACACGCCACAATGCAGTCCACAATAACACTTGTGGAATGACCCACGCCACAATAAATGAGGTCTATGTATTTTGGGAACTCTCTGCAGAATCCGTAGTTCGTTCCCAATGTTTGCACCACCACCCCATCTTGAGCCACGCCCAGCTGTACTGTCTTTGCTGCATCTGCAGCAAGCAGAACAGCCATGACATGTAATGCAACAGCGAGTTCAACAGTCAGGCACTGTCACAAAGCACACCAAGCCCCATTTGGGGCATAACAAGTAGAGAAGAGAATCCAGGCGCTCATGCAAGTAGTTCAGAAAGAGAGTTAGGCACATCATGATGAACAGTCACAGCAAGTAGTGCTGCACACATTTGCACCCCATCAGATCTGCCTACTTTATCATTGCATCCTGCACTGCGACTCAAGGTCACGACAGTGTTCCTGCAAGCTACAGGATTTTGTCACCGTGACTGTGCTGAAGCCAACCATGCACGGAGGTGCTGACAACATGGTGATGTGGCAAGAAACCACGTCATTGATGCAGCGCACATCATGACAGTGTCATCAGAGACAAGGAAAACAGCTACTCCTTACCTATCCCATTGTAAATGAAGCCATAGCCGATGATGCCCTCAAAGCAGGGCCAGAGCAGGAGGCAGGGCCACAGCAGTCTCCAGGGCCCATCCATGATCAATTTGGAATGGCCCTCAGGACTCTGAAAGCCATGCTCATTTGCTGCTGCACTTGGGTTGGTGCTGTCATCTGCTACTGAACGCTTCCAGATACGGGTGGAATAGGCATGCACAAGGAACAGCATGAAGATCTGCGCAACAAGACAAGCGTGCCGAGTTTGAGGCAAGTCGCGCTCTGGGGTTGTGCTTTGCACAGCATGCTACTCAAACTCTGCAGCAAATGTGCACAGTAGGTTGGATGCAAGGTGGCAAGTTCTTGTTGTGTCTGTCATAGTCATGGGCAGTCTGTGGAATGCAATTGGGCTCTGGAACCATGAGAGGTTCAAGCAGTGGCCACTTGCAATGGCTGTGCATGGCTCTCAAAATCAGCACTAGCCAAGGCTGCAGTGGGACAAGGGTATAGGTGCAGACTTGCAGCCAGGACGCAAGCTAGCACTGTCATGCACACAGAATTGCCCTGCAAGGGTGCAGCTAAGCTCCAAAGCATACCAGCCTCAGATGGTGGACCCGGCAATTCAAGGGAAGGCATGTGACTCACAGTGTTCCAGCAGGTCCAGCGCGCAAAGCCAAAGTAGAACCAGTCATCAGCGAGGAAGTAGCAGGCAGTGGCCACATTCAAGGCGTTTGGCACCACGTAGAAGACGAGGTTCAGCCACTGTAGAATGGCCTCAAGTACAATGAGTGTCACATTCCGCCTTTGCCTATGCTTCCTGTTGAAAGGCAGGTTCACTCCTCAAGTCATTGACAGAACATAGGATGGCACATGGGAGCAATGCAGGCTCATAAAGTCCTTCTCCAGAATGCAAGGCAGGCCTGAAAGGGCGAAGTGACAAGATGCTGTATATGTTTGTGAGTGCACTACAAAACACGATATTGGGGCTTGTCAACTGCCTTGGCCTTAGGCAGATTTGGCATCGCGTTTGACTTGCATGCACCCACAGAACCTACAGAACAGCCCACGCATGCAGCAATCCATCTCACACAGCAGCACTCGTGTTTGCACACATTGCTCAGCAGCAAAGTGCGTGCAGCAACATGTGGCCATCTCAGTACATGTCCAGGCATACCATTTCTTTTGTGACAAAGATGGTGGCGTTGTTGATGATGATGATCACAGACTATGGGTGCAGCAGTATGCAATGCAGAAGGACACAACTGAGCAGGGCTCACCAATGTTTGTGAAGTCTGACTGCGGCTAGCACACGCCATAGCAGGCTACCCAGGGATAGTGTCACCAACAGCAAACATGTGCTGCCAATCGCGACATTCCACACAGGTGTGGTTTTGTGCCTGAGTATAGTTGGTGAACTGCCCTGCAACAGTTGTCATGCATGCAAATTCTCCAGGAATACAAGCATTGATATTGCGTGTCCATAAACAATGGGCTTTGGGGTACTCATGCATGCGTACTAGCAATGTGTTGCAAACATGACTTGCTGTACCAGTTCCATCTTGTGAACAAACTCAGCTATCAGGACCCCTGCTCCCACTACTATCGAAAGCGCCACACAAAGTAATGCACCCTGCAGTCATACAGGATTGCCTTTGCATCACGAGAGACGAAATTCATGTGAATTCAGCCTTGCAGGACTAGGGCACCTTAGACTCTCGTCCACCCATGAAGTTGAAGCGAAGAATCACTTCTGTGGCTGCGTCCGTTGACATTATCTTTTGTTGTACTCGGTTCATCTCTATCTGTACAGCCTCAGAATCAACGCGCCCAGGATGAGACGAGCCTTTGCCCCTCCACGGTGCCGTGCTGACTTCAACGTGAGCGGGTAAAGTTTCAGGCTGTCGCCATTGATCACAACGCGCGTCACCATTAGTGGCCGTATTTTGTTGCACACCCTTATGAACATGCCCAGTGGTGTCTACGCCCGACTCTGAGAATGTCTGCCTGACTGCTTGACCGGTTTCAGCAGCCAAGGCTGACAAAGTTTGCCATGGCGCATAAACTGGCTCCACGTCGTCCGCGGCTTCCATTTCTATGTCGCCGCGAGACGAAGTGTCGTCACCGGGTTTTGTCATTGATTCATCTGCAAGAGCCAATCATGCGCGCCAGGCAGCGCAACTGGACGAATGCACAGTGGGGAAATGGTGGAGAAAATCTGGCTATGGCAAAAATTACTCATTTTGATGCGCGCACGTGGCGCCTGACATAAGCCAGGCTATTTCTTTCAAGAGCTGCGTAATCGTTCCTGGATCCAGTCCGGACCAGTGCTACTTTCGTTTATCACCAAATTTATAAGCACACACACTATTTTGCTGTGGCAGCTGATCAATGTCAAACCCAGCGCATGCATCACAGGCAATTCCAGCTGCAAATCCTTTTATGAGTGGAGACATCAATAATGTTCACAGCAAGATGCAGCCACCTGGCCGCTAAGGCCTTTAAGCTTAGGTTGAAACTTTCCACACTGGGACAGGCCGCAGACACACAAGCCAACCATATGCATGCATGCTAGCAAGGAATGCATGAATGCAATACATGCATATGCAAGTCTAGCATGCAAACACACATACAACACTGCAGCACAGCAAGGTGCACCGCTCATGCTTGCACACAACACAGCCTGTGGCACAGTGAGCTACCAAAGTGCCATGCAAGGCCATAATTGGTACTTGTTACATTTGAAAGGGTATGAGGGCAGTTTGTGTGCACGTGGTGCACATAATAATAATAATTCACAGGTGTTCCAGCTAATTGTTCTTGCCAGGTACCTGCTAGGTGTGCCTAAACCCTAGTCCTGTGAGCCAACACGCACTAACATGAGACACTACATTGCACCCAAGGGGTTGCTGTGTTATAATGCCCCTTGGGTCCAATTACTTGATAACACAGCATCAATGTTGTTGCAGCCTGAGATCTACAACAGCTCTAGATACGCTACTTGCAAAGTGCCTAACAATGTCAAGCTCAGCTATCAGATACTTGCACGTCAGCAAGTATTTGCTGGAAACAGAGCATCATCACCAACTGGCAAAATCATTCAGGACACATCCATATTCTGCACTTTAAATGAAGGTGCTCTGCATGTTCACATACTTCACTTACGTGTGGGTGGTAGGCTAACTGCCAGATGATGAACCGTAATGTGTATCAATAACGTATCGCATGAGGAAGCATGCGGACTTGACACATATACAAATACACAGCGTCAGCTATGAACTCCACACCTGAGACGTGCCATGCTGATCCAGTCTGACTGGGATCAGGGTTTAGGGAAACCCTAAATGAGTCATTGCAGATGCTCTACACAGTGTCTTGTGTGCAGCAGCAATCATGTGACAGTTTTGTGCAAATGTTGAGCAGTCTTCAAGCTCTTGCACACATGCATACACAAACCTTGTTGGATGACAGAAGAGCTCAATTACATCAGTATGACAAAAGTTGTGCAGGAGGAACAACCTCTCTCGCCCTCTCTTGCTCCCATCTTCAACTCTCTTGCCCAAGCCTTACCTGCTCCGTCCCCTGCCCCTTTCCCCCTGCCCCACCCCCCCCCCCCCCCATACAACCAGCTCCTGCCAACCTCAAATTTGCACAATCCCACTGGGCCATGCCCTCTCTATCATCACCCACAACATTTATCAGAATGCATCAGATGTACTTTGCAGTGAAGAAGCACTTGACTGAGCCTTGAAGGAGAGCTTGTGCATGAGCCTGCCAGCTCTGCCACTGCGTGCTGCAGCAGTGGAAGGGGCTGTAGGCCGCTTGGTCAGCCAAAAGCCCTTGCTGGGCAGATGAGCCCCAGGCAAGGACTGGCCAGCCTTTGCAGCAGGATCAGCTTGACAGAAGGCTCTCATTTCAGGCAAGCTCATACCCATCTGCCTTTTCAGAATATCCTGCAAACAAACAAGGCTGCAAATGATGCCTTGACACACTGATGTGGTGCAGTCGGCATTCCTGAAGCAATCAGCATGGCACCTCACATGATGACATCTGTACATTAGCACAAGCTATTGGACAGCAACACAGATATCTGTGTGCTGCTGCATGTTGACCTGACAGCATACTACAGGGCTAGATGCACAACAAACAACTTGTTTTGCCAACAAGATACAAATGTTACTAAGCTCGTACCATACTTGATCAAGCCAATGTACCTGAACGTAGGGTGATGCTTCTGCCAGCTTGATGACACCTTCCATGCCATCCAGAAAGCCCAAGCCCGTGAACTGAGCCAGGACCACCGACAAGATTGCATACATGTAGTTTGTGAGCATATGATGCCGCACACTCTGACCTGCACCAGAATACAGCAGCACTCACACTCAACTGATGAGTCAAGCTTATAGCGCAGCTAGGCTGCACTTATAAAGCAGTCAGGACGTAGCAGTATAAGTTTGCAACCTGAGGTCAAGGTACTCTGGATTGCATAGTAGAATACGATGCGTACAAGCATGAAAGGCGAGTATGACTGGCCCCTGTTTCCCAGCCAATCGAAGCTAGCATGTATGCTCTAGTCCCGGCACTGCCCCACTAAAGCTTGCTCATGCTCTGTGAGACATGCTGGCGGTCAAGGCTGTTCAAGAATATGAAATATATACAAAAAATACAGTTACTTATTTGTTTATCAACTTACTTGTTTGTTTGTTTGGTTGTTGGTTGATTTATTTATTTGTTTGTTTACTTACTTATCTATATCTATATATCTATTTATTTATTATCTTATTTATTTGTTTATTTCTATAATAATTTGTTTATCTATCATCTAATTTATTTATTTGTTTGTTCATCGTGGAATGCAGCTGGCGCTTGATGAACTGCAGAGAATGCTGTACCTCCCACAGACTTTTGGACAGAGGCTTCCATGTGGGTGGGCCTAACCATCATGTGGCCGGCAGCATTCAGGATGACGCGCTGCCCGGGCCGCTTGTACAGGAACAACATCTTGCCCTCACGCGTCACCACATCCTGGCATCATAGGATTCAAACAGTCGATGGCAACAGAGACAGCTGTCAATCATTCAACAAGCCCGCAGCCTGTGATTGGGTGTAAATACCCAGACAGCAGACATGCAAAGTCCGCAAGCCTTTATGCACATATAACAATTGAATTTACTAATACCCACAAAAGAAAGCAGCAGCACAGACTGGTTGGCACAGTGCTCTGCTGAGTTTGCTTGTCGAGGCTCCGTCTGCAAATCTGGCACACACCATGGCTTTCAACTGCAAGGTTTTCAAGTCCAAGGTACTGAAGCTCAACTGATGTTCTTGACTGATTGCTTGACTGATGCTCCTGACTGATTGCTTGACTGATGGCTTGGTGTGGAGACTAGGCACAGTTTCAAGCTCACCTGGTCGTTGATGACGCTCCAGGTATCAGGCACCATGGTGTTGTACTCCCGAGCAAAGGCATGGTTGCCAGTGCGAGGTGCTGCAAAGGTGTAGCATACCACCTCAGCATTGCTCTGCATGTTGTCCATCAGATGCCTGCGGATGTCAAAGGCGGCGAGAGTGGCTAAGGCACCGCCTAGAGAATGGCCTGCAGCAACCACAGCAGCAGATTGCAAGATTCAGAACATCTCTTCAACCTTGGCGGCAGCTCTTCAAACAGAAGTGACGTGCAGAGCAGGCAGACCCACTTGGAAACAATCCACAACCGGTATGCATTTGTACGCATATCTATACCTGATACAGTGGGCTCAAATGCATACCTGTGACAAAGATCTTGACGGGCTGATCTGACCCAGACTCTTGCTTGCACTGCCGGACAGCCTCCAGGATGTGGCTCACCACTTTGTGTTTAAGACCACCAGCCAGCCAGCTCTTGAGGAAACCGACATGCACAAGGGGGCGGATGCCCAGCCAGTTTGTACCCCTCATGGGGGGGTGCGCAATCCTCCATGCCTGGACGGTGCCACAACATGTTGCAAGTCAGCCAGTGACACAGGCTTGAACCCTGGTAAAAGGGAGCACAGTTGTTACAACAGTTGTTACAGCATTGCTCCCTTTCACTTGCTGTTAAAACAACTCCCTTGGGGAGTGCTGCAGGCCAAGGAGATGATGGGTAGAGAGGTATGGGGCTAAAAGACAATAGGCAACAGCCGACATAGATGAGTGATGTGCAGAGCCTTCAAACCAGCATTGACGCGCAGTTCGAAGCATTTGCTGGCTGACACACATTGACTTGACACTTGCACTAACTGTTTTTTGATGCCCATGCTGTCTGAGCTGCCAATGTGAATGCAATGGCATAGTGGATGGAACAGATCGTTGTGCTTTGCCTGTAGCACTGTTTTGCGTTTGTTACATTGGTTGCATGTAAGCAAATGATTGGGAGCAATGACAATGATCATGACCAACAAGTAGCAAAAGGCAAACCTGCAAATCTGCCAGGGCATTCTTCATGGA
>JAABUK010009021.1_pt1 | contig 13783 bp, 16 predicted proteins | sample 5559141 | NCBI WGS metagenome assembly JAABUK01 (sample SAMN10711869, study PRJNA513367) | rock metagenome | isolation source: Antarctica rocks | place: Antarctica: Victoria Land, Pudding Butte nord | collected 2016-01-03
CCCACCTCGAATCCCCCTTCGCCTTCTGGCAAATCTTCCAAGACCCCTCCCGCCAAAACGAAACCTACCAGCTCGCCCCCAAATGCGCACAAGCACCCCCCTACTGCGCCGAGCTCCACTCCGACTTCCACCTCAGCCAGGACGCCAACGCCGCCAACCAGCACGACCTCGTCGCCTCGTACGCCAACCAGGGCGGGCCCCACGACCCAAGCTGCAACTACGACGCCACCAGGGGACCGTACACGCTGGAATTCGACTTCGATCCCAGCGACGCCTTTGCGTCCTCGGGGACGAATAAGCGCATTGATATTTTTGATATCGATGGTGATATACCGCAACAGTTCGATGGGCATCGCGAGTACTATGATATTCCAAATTGGAATAACATTGGCCCGTTGACGGGGGCGTTGGTGGGAAGTTTTGAGGTGCCAAAGGCGGGACAGAAGGGGAAGGTTAGCGCTGTTGTTCATGGCGATCAGCCGGTGTGCAGGGCGCAGTATAATTTCCGGCTGAGCTTTTCGGATGGCAGCAAGGGGGCTGGGAGTATGGATTATGCGCAGGTAAATACGACGGGGTTGAGGATGCGGTTTGGATGTTGATGTGGGCAGAATGCGGAGAGGGGGTGGGTTTTAGGTGGCAGCAGGACGTATTGATAATGGCTGAGAGGCACGATACGTTGAGGTGGATACATACTGGCTCTGGTGATTGTGTGGGCTAAAAGCCATGATGGTATTCGAATCTAATCCTACCCTAACTATATTCTTGAAACTGCTTCCATATGCGCGCATCAGGTATCACAAACGTACGTCTCGCCCCAACGCCCCCATTCACGGCGAGGGCTTGACCCACAGGCAAGCAAACGTTCATGGAGGCGGACTCCCGGCAGTGCCAGTCTTTACTCCCTTGAGCTTGAGTTTGAGCGTCAATTTCGGTGCGTCGCTCTGTGAGCCTGCCACCGGACTGGGAGGTACACTTTCGACGGCAGCAGGAGTGGAAGCTCCACTTGGCATCGAGGGTTTCTTGGGCCCGCCGAATTTGATTATCAAAGGTGCGTGGGCCTGAGGCGGGGCCATGGCGGTATTTGGGTTACTGTTTTCGCGCTTGAAATTCGGAGATGGGTTGCCGATGATGGAAGTTGGTGGTCGACGTTCTGGCATTCGTCTCGTTCGGACGCGAGAGGAGCGGGAGAATAGGAGTTTGCCTTTGCCGGATTTTTTGCATCTCCAGTAGCGGGGATATTTGAGCTTGACGATGATGGAGGTTTCGGGGGTGTAGAGAATGTCGCAGATATCAAGCAGCTCGCCCATCTGTTGGAGTGAGATCGCGGGTGATGTGATGGCGCTCCATATCCCAGATTCCAGCACAGGATTAGTGGATATTTCAGCCCTCAAGGCACGGAGAGCGCCTTCGACGGTTTGCTTCCGCGCTAGGTCTGCCGCCCGGGCTTCAGTGCTTGCCTCTTGCTCAATAACGAGGCCGTCTTGCTGTGCTGCTTGCGCCTTGGCGGCGTCCAGCTGCTCGCCGATGGCGATGGAGCCCAAAGTCCTGCCGAGGATGCGTAGCATGTGATCTCGGACATAAGGTGAAGGATCGGTACCCAAGACGAACAAGAACCACCGGAGAATGGCATTCTGTTGAATCAAGCCCAATGCCGCGAGGTTCTCGAAAGCATTGAGACGAAGGTATTCTGAGGTTTCGTCCGGTGTATACTGCAAAAAATCCGCTGGCCTAGCAGTAAGTACACCAGCTTTGGCGAGCGTTTTCTTACAGTCCAAAGCGGTGGTTGACAGGATATTGTGATAAGATGGGATCCATTCATCAATCCGTCTGTATCGGTCGATTTCATCGAGACATGCATTGTGGAAAGTTTCATCGTCCCAGTCATTCACATTCTCTTCCAAAGCAGACGTCGGACGCTTGGCCGCCAAAGCTTCGGCCAATGCTTGCATGAGAGTAGCAAGGTAATAGCAGTCGGAGATCTAGTAAACATGAGAAGACAATCTCGTTCATGTCGTCCGTGCAACTTACCTCGTTGGTTGAATTGTCATTGAATTTTAGTTTCTCGTACAAAAAATTCCTCACTTCGAAAGGAGTATGACCACTTGCGTTCCTGATCTGTGAGATGGCCTTGGGTATTGCGCACTGAATATAATACGACGCCCTGTCAGAGAAGTCGTTCGAGCGAGTCATCGGCGACTCGGTGTAACAGAAGAATTCTTGAAAGGCTTTTTCGAGATGGACTCGACCGACCCATTCGATCTCCTCCCTCGCGTTCTTGGCGAGGATTTCCGTTGCAGCTGTGCGAATACCATGGAAGTATCGTTGATCCATCAATGTACGGATGAGGATCGTGGAGACTAGTCGATGTGGCTGAACCAATGCCATGTATTGAAGGGACTGGCGAACGTTAGAGGGCGCAGCCACGTAGTATAGGAAGAACATACCGCCAATTGAGCTACAACATCCCTGTCCTGCTGTAGCTGAGACACCCACATCCAAGCTGGCATGGATATGGTCATCTTGCAGATCCACTCGAAGTCTGCATCCATACGGATCCACTCGTATGATTCTTGGCTCATCTTCTCTTCCTCTTCTTTGCTCCAGTCGTCAAGCCCCCACTCTTTGACTTCTTCTTCCGTTTGGAGAATATCGCCTAGCGAATACAAGAGAACGTCGTCACCACCCCCTCCGAACGAGTCCATACCTGTGGCAGCCGCAGTCCTTTCCTTCTGCCGCCGGCTTCGTTTCAAACGTTTATATTTGGTATTGTATGGTATATCAAACGTTGTCGTCTTCTCCTTGATCTCGACGATATGTTCATAGGGTGTTCCATCGGCTTCATGAATACGTATGGTCATCGGACCCTGCCATTGTCAATCCCCAGCTTGATGATTTGCTCGGAAAACTCACGGTAAATGCAGGCTGAATGGGACCCGCGTAGACAGCGTTTCGATCTTCTTTGACGTCTCGCATGAACGTCTTGCTCTCCAGATTTGGATCTTTGACATTTTCAGACTGCTTCTGCTGGATGAGCATCTCCACTACAAGTTTCTTCTTATTGAATCTTTGCGTGACTAAGAATTTTGGACAACCAGCGCCTTCAACCCACTGAGCATAAAAGTTGTCAAGCTTCAGATGACCCAGCTTCTCACAGGTCTTTATGAAGTACGGGGCATCAAGAGCACCATTGGGGAGGTCGCCCACTTTGGCATTTAAGAATATTCTCGAGATGATTCGCGAAAGTCCAGAGGATCCGCCAGCTTTCGTGAGCCTTCGATCCAAGATGAAGAGCACGAGCGGAGCTTTGAGCTCCATGAATTCAAGTTCGGATGCATCGAGAGTGATGAGAGCCCCAAGGTCAAACAAAGACGGACGGTTGACGTCGAGGTCGACCACTCGGTCTGCTGCTCGCTTTTGATTGTAGCGATACTCGTTGTTGCCGGTCAGCTTCTTCATGAAGATGTCAGTGATGAAGAATGCTATGCCTACAACTACCCAAGAGTCAGAAGGATCTTTTGGCACTATGTTGATACCGATCCACTGGGCGGCCAGGGCACGGACAAGCTGGCGGGTCACCCGATCCAGAGGTTCAATGATCTCTTCTGGAAACAATAATCGGTTGCTACATATTGACAAAGACGCAGTATCAATTATATCTGCAGATAGATCGTCAACAAAGCAGAGCTTGTAGTCAGAGAACGGATAAGCCCCGTAATTCATGGTCAAGAAGTCTACAGCCTAGGCCATTGTTAGTCGGTCGTGGTAATAAGGTATACAAGGTGTCTACCTTTGCCATAGGCAGGCAGGTGTTCTTAATGTCGTCAATCCGGCCAGGCAAGCAGAAGCCATGTACCGGGACGGCGTTCTGCCCAAGCCTTTCATCTTCGTCACTTTCACGAAATTCTGCCAAGTCCACATGCTCGAAAGGTCCAATGGCAAAGCCAAGGTGCTGCACCGAGATAGCTGTTGTGCATATGAAAGACGTAGTCTTCTTCGTAGAATCTAGGGGATCAACTATCTATATAGATTAGCAATATCCGTTGTTACATCTGCTGTCTTACTTCATTGGTCGTATCTCCAGTGCATACGACTGTGAGATCTAGAGCTTGATCTTCCTCGCTGAAATTGCCATGTTTTCTTTTCTCGCCGGATGAGTTGTGTGAACTATTTTCATTGTTTGACAAAACATTTACACCATTTACCAGTGAGTCAAATTTCTGATTTCTGAGAGCATCGCCAATCGTTTTCTGGCACTTGATCGATATCTCCCACGTGGACCGGGAGGTGAGATCATCTGTGCAGGGAAAGAGACAGCATGCAGTGCCCGGAGACAAAGAATTAGTAGTGTAAGCATGGGGGTATCGGAGATCTTCGTCTTCCCAGCCAATAAATTGCATGCCATCTCGAATGCTTTGGACTACGTATTCTATATTGACCTGTATTGGGACGAAGCGATTGTTTTGAAGAAGCTCGGGAACATTAGCTGACCCGTCGCCTTTGCTGCTACCGATACTCTTCGATAAGAGTGTCGTCTGTGCCTCCTCTGAGAATGGGTCCAGCTCCTCTATCTTGAGACTCCTGGGCAGAATAATGATCAACTCTTCCTCAGGCGGATTTTTTAGCTGTCCCTCAATTCTTTGCTGTAACATATGGTACTGATGTGCTCCCGCTTCCCACGGCAGTGTCTTGCGCTTGTAGGGATCCTCGTGTGAAGCACCTGAGGTTGGTCTTCCATTCACGGTGAGGCGCGTGAGCTCACATTGCCGACTGTTCAGACGTATTGACTTGAGGTCTTTCGAGTGGGGCCTGATAGTCATTTCTGTTCGACCTCGAAGGCTTCGATTTGGCAAATCGATGTCGAGCTCGACCTTCTGGTGCGAGACCGAGAAGCCTAACTCTGGCACTCGAGGACCTGGGAGTTCAGGAACCGGCACCATGATTGCAGACTGCCAGAAGACGAGGCGTGGGAAGGTGTTGATGGTTGTCTCAGCGAATAGGTCTGTCCGTGGTACTGCGCTTCATTGTCCTCTGACCCGTGCTACCGGCGCAAAGGGCGAGACGGCCATCGACTCCGGTCGGCTCCACATGGTAGATCGGGAGGGGGAGACATCCACAGCTCTTCTGACTCTGGAATTGTGGGCTTTAAAGAGTGTGTCGGCCGGGGAACCGTAAGCAAGACATGAGTGTTGTGGATGTCGTTGCTCCTAGGTTTCGGCGTGTAGATAATTCACGGCTACTACCTGGCGTTAGGACTATTTTAGGAGCTTCCCCGCGTGCGTCTCATAAACATCCGTTTTGCCATATTATCGTTCGATGGTGTAGCACAATATAGCTCCAGTAGAGTACTTGGGCTCGAAAATACTGCCTTAGGAGCCGGAACATATGACGTTGTCGAGAATATTATTTCCAGGTGCCAAACTTAGTGCAGCATGGAGGTGGAGCTACCCGGGTTGATGAATTAACCGTGAACTCGACTGAACTGAACTCCACCTATTGAACATCAAACATGGCTCTCGCTCCAAAATTCGCAGGGCAAGCCTACTCGGCCAATGGCTCCCCTAAAGCGATCCACACTATTGAGTTGTACCTCGACTACGTCTGCCCCTTCTCCGCCAAGATGTTTAACACCCTCTACACCAAGGTGCTTCCGGATGTGCCTAAAAAGTACCCCTCTAAAGTCCAGTTCCTCTTTCGCCAGCAGATCCAGCCGTGGCACCCTTCAAGCACCCTTGTCCACGAAGCTGGAGCAGCGGTACTACGCCTCTCGCCTGAGAAATTCTGGGATTTCAGTAAAGCATTGTTCGACAAACAGACAGAATTTTTCGACGTGAATGTTGTGCACGAAGCGAGGAATGATACCTATAAACGGCTGGCGAATGTCGCTGCAAGTGTGGGTTTGGATGAGGGAAAGGTGCTTGGGTTGTTGGAGGTTCCAAACAAGCCGGGCGATGATGGGAGCTTGAATGCTGGCAACCAAGTAACGAACGATGTCAAGTCAATGGTCAAGGTAGGATTCCTTATTTTCGCTGGTACTGGTACTTTCGCCAGGGTCTTCACCGACTTTCCTGGCCGTATTTCCCGTTTAAGCCTTTCTCTCTAGTTGTTTTCTCCATTGAAAAGGAACAAATTGCTGATTTGATATATAGTTCAACCGACGGCTAGGGGTTCATGTGACACCGACTGTGCTTTTCAATGGTATCGAGGAGGGAAGCATCTCCAGTAGCTTCACGGGGGAGCAGTGGAAGGAGTGGCTGGATAAGAACATCATCTAGGCATGGTAGATATCAATCCTGTCACTCTGAGTCTGATCTTGACCCATGTCCAACAGCTGCTGGTCAATCGTGGACGGCTAGATACAGAGTAGAGTCAATAATATGCCCGATGGTTTCCAGACCATCCCTCCAAGAACGCCCGATGTTAAAGTCTCTATCCACGCTCAGTAGACAGGGCTTATATATGACCCGTCGATGCATACCGTCGTAAACTGAGATGTTGCAGTGATGGAAGGCCGGAGTGAAACCTCCGAGTGGCGGTGTCCACCCGTTCAGATGGTCAGATTCTGTATAAAAATATACGAAGACCACTCAGAGTGGCAGCTGCAACCCATTCAAGTGGAAAGGACTTGGCTTATAAGTATACGAAGATACCTCAATATGGCGATTCCAATCCACCAAATCGGAAGAATACTGCTCAGTGTTGTGCCAGCTGTGGTTGGAAGTTGATGGGCCGCCTATCTTGTTAGAAAAACGCTATCGTGTTCGTACCAGGATTCTCACTTGAAGAGAAGGATATGCGGTTCCGGCTCATGTACTTCGTAGTGTTCCCATCCTAGACTCTGGAGGCATAGTCAGCATATGTGATGGCCATCGCGTCTTGTTCATAGGCACATGCCTGGGTAATGCCCAAACCTCTCCACTCCTCCTCCCAGAGTAGCTTCAATGTACCTTTGGAAGGATCGAAGTAGTCTTTCGGGATCTTCTTGATCATGTCTTTTGGTAATTGTACATGTCGATATTCGTATTCGTCATCGGAGTACCTTGAATCAGGAAAGTTGGAAAAGCCGTGCTATATATGTTAAGGTTCGCAGAAAGCTTACCGCGACGAGTAGTGTATTGACTCTATAAATTCTTCCAGACGGTCCCTCTCCTGCTCTGTGAGCAATCTTGGCAGTTTGTTTCTTCTATCGTGATCCATAGACGCCATCCTGATCGTTGTCATATATCAAGCTGCCCCTACTTGTCAAACACCTAGTATGGAGGGTAAGAGTGCACAAATTGTGGCCTGGTGAGGCCTCCCCACGTTGCAGCGCGAAACCCTGTAGGGTTTGGAAGCCGTAGATCGGTATGGTTGGAGTAGTCGGTAGGTATGTGAGAGGTGTGTACTGCGGTAGTGAGAGTCCCAAGAATGCGGACAGGAAAAGGTCACAGCTTGAGCACAAAGATCATGCATGGGAAGGTGCAGGTCCCTGAAAATCGTAAACAAGCCCCAACGGCTTCGGAGATTTCGGCGCGCTGCCCCGCTAATCGCTTGGCAATCAGCTAGGCTAGATTGGGTAAAGTCCTCCAAAACAGCATTTGATGGGCTTCACGATTTGATTGAGAATCTGCTATAGATTGCGCTATGGTCGCGTGTTGAATTTTCAGTATTTGCCTGATTGACCTTCGAATTGTGGTCAAACCCTTTTGGTGGGTCTACACATTGTTATCGCGTTCGCGCCCGACCCGGCGGAGACATACCCCAAAGCACGCTCAAGGGCAGTGATCCATCGCTTGCGACTTGTCTACACCTATTGCTTAGAAAGGGCGCATCTGGGAAACCAAGCTGGGTATCTCGACTGGCGTCTGGAAGTTCAGCGCAAGTGGTACATTTCGCCCGGGCCTGAGGTTGGCCGCAGTCTCTTATACCCCCCCTGCGACCGTCAATCGTCCAAGATGACCTCGAAGCGCAGAATGGCGGCGCCTTCTCAAGCGGGAGCCGAGGATAATCATGCTCCCGCTTCAAAGCGAAGAAAAGTGCCGGTACGTAACAGTCCGTAATTGTTGCTTTGCTGTTGAGTTGGGTTGTGTGGTTGTGAACGGTTGCAAGCCCGAGGGGTCAAGAAGCTGGCATGATCACTGCCTTTCGCTAGGGCCGTAAATTTTGAGGACCTCACATGTCTAAGTACACTGCCGCGCTTCTTGCAGCTCCTTTGCTACACTCACTCCCTGCCCGCTGCACTAACAGCATCGCACAAACCAGCAGTATGACTGACATGATGTTCTTTGAAGGCTACCGAAGAGGAGACGGCGGAGGGGACTACGGAGAAGGGTCTTGCTTTTATCGAGCAGCTGAAGAATGCCCGCGACAAGTCGTACGTGCCCCAAAAGCAATCTGCTTATGAATAGGCCCAGAAAGTAGCGGCTGATAGGGCATTTCAACAGAAATTGGGCCATAGCTACGCACTTCCTGACATTACCTGACCGGGTACGACATACATACTCTGGATGTTAGAGTACATGCTAAGATTATTGCCTGGTCGTACAGAACAAGGTTCCAAAGTATTATCAGCAAATTGGTCTTCCAATGGCATTGGATACAATCGAGGTCAGTCAGCTTTCTACAAACCTGTACGAAGCCTTCATTTCAAATCGCATATGGAGCACAGTCGCATGGCCTCGCTGGGCAGCCCCTCCTACACCACACCACGAGTCAATGCTGACAAGTGCGACAGGCCAAATTGAACAAGCGCGAATACCCAAACATGACCACTCTAGAGGGTGACTTCCGACGCATGATTTGTAACGCCAAATCATTCAACGAGAAGAAATCTCAGGTCTTCTCTGACTCGGAGAAGATTCGAAAGATACTTTCACAGACTATAAAAGAGCTAAACCCTGCTTATAGAGCCCCGGACTACCAGGCCTATACGACCCCTGTGCCCGACGACTGGAAGGAGAAGCTAGAGCAGAAGGCAGCGGAAGACTTGGATGCCGAAGGCGATGACGACCCAGATGCAGTGGCAGACACCAAAACTCCTGTCAAACGGACCCGTCTTATTATGCATGTAGGCTCATCATCAGCGGCGAACGAACGTAGAGACAGTTCAACGCCGGCGGTTCAGGACGCTGACGGGGCCTTTCAAGGCTTCGAAGGCAACACATTTCAAGAAGCGCAAGAAAAAATAATGACCGAGCTAATGAATTACAAGGATGACCCGTGAGTCCAAAGCAATGACCGAGTCCATCATCTGCTGACCGTATACGTAGCGATGAAGATTCAGTCTTCGAGCCATTCATACCATTTCCTCCTCGAAGTAATGTCGAGTACTACAAAATTATCAAGAACCCCGTGTCTCTCAAAAGCGTTCAAAAATTGGTTCGTGGAATCAAAGGCAGAGACAAACCTACAGGAGCGACGTTCTTCAAGAGTTGGGCGGCGTTTGAAGAGGAGGTTAGCAAAATCTGGGGAAATGCGCGCATTTACAACGAGGACGGTAGTCCCATATTCGAGCTGGCTGGAGAGCTCGAGGAATATTTCCACCGTCGTCTGGCAGAAGCAAAGCGTGTTGTCGCCGAGCCTCCACAGCCAAGGGTGAAACTCAGAATGCCTGCCAAGTCTCCCGAGCCTTCTAAGATCACCCTGAAGTTCGGTGGGCATAAGGGAGCAGGTACGCCAGCGATGTCTGTAGATAACGAAGCTCTCAAACGTCAGCAAGACCTCGTCAGAGCTGGCGCCAATGGTCACGCAACGGCTTCAGGTCCAACATCAACACCCTCGCTCGGGAGATCGTTGAATGAGAGGGGTGTTTCTACAGCTCAATCAGTTGGCCTTAAAGCTGAAGCTAGCTATGGCGAGTCGCCGGCACTGAACGCAATCCAACTGAACGGAGCGATCGAAGCTCGGCAGAGCCCGGGTGCCTCAAATATCCATATGCCTCCGCCGATGACTTTGTCAGCACGATTACCAAGCGGCAGCCCCCATCCTCAGACACTTGCTAATGGTGTTGTTACCGCAAGTAACAATTTGCCTACACCGTTCAATTCACGTTTCAGGCAGACTGGAAAAGGTGAGGATTATGCCTTCTCTCTACTTCGAACGTTGCTAATCTACTTAGGTATCTCTGATGCTCTCATCACAAATCTCAACATTCGAAGTCATGATGGTCTCAACATTAAGGATCATTTCAGCCTTGACATACCTGCATCCGCGAGACGCACTCAACAATCCGTGACTATCACTATTCCGTCCATATATTACTTTCTGAAAATTACCCCAACCTTATCATCGAGTCTGATGCATCGGCCAAGCAAGACCGTTGTTTCGTGCAGCACTCTGAGCAATCCGAGACTGCAACCACTTCCTCAGAGAGGGGAGCCCGACATGAGGCGGCCAGTCTACGAGACTCGGGTCCTCCCTGGGGTTAGCGCAATTGATGTGGAAGTCATTGCGGGACCGCCGCGAGGTGCACCGAAGGTGGGCTCGGGGCAAGAGATCGACTTCGAAAAATTTACGATATTCGTTCATCTCCAGAAAACATAAGAACTACTGCTCTGATTCGTGCTATCCTACCAGGGCGACTGCGATCTTGTTCGATACGGCGATGTTTGACGCATGCAGCGTGGAGTTGGATGATGGATGTCATACCCAGGGATTCGGGATTCAATCACTTACGGCGTTGTCGATTGGCGTGTTTGACGCATCCACTGTACGATAATAGCTCACAAACAATAAACCTCGAGTCTCATGATCAGACCTCTTGAGAAGACAGTATTGGTCCCAGATGTAGCCAGTAACACCTACCCAGAGCGGTAGAGCTTCCCAGCTCTTTCGTTCTTACTAGAGATAGCCCTACAATTCCACGCTAGTGTCCCGGAAAGATCGCCCACGAAATTTTTAAGATTCACCGACAAATAATTTACTTGAGCTCATCTCACTCAAACCACCCCTCCATTGCTCTAAGCACCCGCCCCCAATACCATTACCACAATACCACACTATGGCAGACGAAGTCTACGAGGGAGCTATCGGCATCGATCTGGGTAAAAGACTTTGGTTCTATGTGAGCCCGAGGCTTTGCTAAAGAGTCCGTAGGTACTACGTACTCTTGCGTCGCCAACTATGAAGGCACCAACGTCGAGATCAGTATGTGACATGTCGCTGCATCCAGTGCTATGGCAAAGCTAAGCGACCCGTTGTGCAGTTGCCAATGAGCAGGGTAGCTTCACAACACCATCGTTCGTCTCATTTACAGACGAAGAGCGATTGATTGGCGAGTCAGCAAAGAATCAGGCTGCTATGAACCCAGCAAACACTGTCTTCGATATCAAGTATGTCATCGCCTACAAGCGAAGACCGATTGTTATAGGCTAAGTTTTCATCAGGCGACTTATTGGACGAAGATTTGACGACCCGACCGTTAAGAAAGATATCGAGTCATGGCCGTTTAAGGTCGTCGACCAAGGAGGAAGCCCAATGGTACAAGTGGAATACCTCAAGCAGACCAAGACTTTCTCCCCACAGGAGATCTCGTCCATGGTATTAATGAAGGTATGTTCGATGCCGTTATGTGTGGCTTGTACATACTGATTATCCGTAGATGAAAGAGGTGGCAGAGACCAAGCTTGGCAAGAAGGTCAAGAAGGCGGTTATTACTGTACCTGCGTACTTCAACGATAATCAACGCCAGGCAACCAAGGATGCTGGAGCTATCGCAGATCTACAAGTCCTCCGAATAATCAACGAACCCACCGCTGCAGCTATCGCGTATGGTCTCGGCTCCGGAAAGTCGGAGAAGGAGAGGAATGTTCTCATCTACGATCTTGGCGGAGGAACCTTCGATGTTTCCCTTCTACATATTCAGGGGGGAGTTTTCACCGTCAAGGCTACAGCTGGTGACACCCATCTTGGTGGCCAAGATTTCGACACCAACCTTCTGGACCACTTCAAGAAAGAATTTCAGAAGAAGACGAAGAAGGATCTATCTGCTGACGCTCGCGCTCTTCGTCGTTTACGGACAGCTTGCGAACGGGCTAAGCGAACGCTATCTAATGGCACGCAAACCACCGTGGAGATCGACTCTCTCTTCGATGGCGAGGACTTCAATGCCAACATCACACGTGCTCGATTTGAGGACCTGAATGCTAAGGCTTTCAATGGCACAATCGACCCAGTCCAGCAAGTGCTCAAAGACGCAAACCTGGACAAGAGCAAGGTGGATGAGATCGTGCTTGTTGGCGGTTCTACCCGTATTCCAAGGATACAAAAACTACTAAGCGACTTCTTCGATGGCAAAAAGCTCGAGAAGAGCATAAATCCTGATGAGGCTGTCGCCTACGGTGCCGCTGTGCAAGCTGGTATCCTGTCAGGAAAGGCAACCTCTGCCGATACTGCTGATCTTCTCCTCTTAGATGTTGTTCCTCTCTCCCTAGGTGTTGCAATGGAAGGCAACATCTTTGCTCCGGTGGTTCCGCGAGGCACAAACGTGCCAAACCTGAAGAAGAGGTCTGAGTTCCATTTCATTCCCTTGCCCTGCTTGCGTGGTGATACAAGAATTGGTCCATGCCAAGGCGCAGAGAACCCCTAATTTTGGTGGGTCTTCTCGCTCTGAATGGACCAATTCTTGTCACCCGCGAGCCATGTTCCTCCCCTGTTCCTTTCCTAATGGACCGGCAGCTCGCCATTTTGCACGCGGGTTTTAAAAAAAATCCGGACACTAGGACTAATTGAGCGCCCACCGAGTGTCCAAATTATTTATTTTTATCGGCATTACCTGAGTCCATGAGCACTAATACATTCGATAGAACTTTTACTACGGTTGCCGACAATCAGCAAACTGGTAAGTCCTATAATATGCTCTATCCTTGATTTGAGCTCACGCTAATTGACTTCAGTTCAATTCCCAGTATTCCAAGGCGAGCGCGTCAACTGCGAAGATAACACATCTCTTGGAGAGTTTACTCTAGCACCAATTACTCCGATGCGCGCAGGAGAGGCTGTTCTTGAGGTCGTTTTCGAAGTCGACGTCAACGGTATTCTGAAAGTGACTGCTACCGAAAAGACTTCGGGGCGGAGTGCCAATATCACAATTTCCAACTCTGTCGGCAAGCTATCATCCTCTGAAATCGAAAACATGATCAGCGGTAAGTAATTGTAAGTCTAAGCTGAGTGTTGACCTCGTCCTAACAGCTGCACAGATGCCGCCAAATTCAAGACCACCGACGATGCTTTTAGCAAGAAGTTTGAAGCGCGGCAACAACTCGAATCATACATCTCCCGCGTCGAAGAAATCACCTCGGATCCTACCATGTCCTTGAAGTTGAAGCGTGGCACAAAGGAGAAGATTGAAACTGCTCTTAGTGATGCCATGGCTCAATTGGAAGTCGAGGACTCCAGCTCCGACGACCTCAAGAAGAAAGAATTGGCGCTGAAGCGATTGGTCACCAAAGCCATGTCAACACGCTAAAGGATACAATGTGCTTAAGAGAAGGGGACTTGGTCTGAAATTGACTGACGACGACTTACACGATCTGTTCTAGCGCGATGTCAGCATCTTGTTACGGTGCTCAAAAGTGTGGTGCCAGCCAATCGAGTGCTACAGGCAGAGCCATTGGTGATCAGCTGGCGTTTTCGTTCGACAGGCTTTGAAGTCCTGTTGACACCCGCCATCCTTCCAGCGAAACCTATTCCTGAGCTAGAGAGGTATAGATAGAAAGGGTACATGCCATCACAAGCCCGAAAATATTGTCTCCAAACCCTTTGCCCATTTCAGCTCCTCCAGGAAAATCCCCCTGATCTCCACCCAAAC
>JAABUK010009023.1_pt1 | contig 13779 bp, 15 predicted proteins | sample 5559141 | NCBI WGS metagenome assembly JAABUK01 (sample SAMN10711869, study PRJNA513367) | rock metagenome | isolation source: Antarctica rocks | place: Antarctica: Victoria Land, Pudding Butte nord | collected 2016-01-03
CGCCACGTCATCGGGAAACCACACCCGAAACTCCTGATACGTCCGCGGATAATCCACCCCGCCGACCGGCCCCGCCTCCGCGAAATCCACCTGACCAGCATAAGTCCAGTCAAGCAGATAAGCAGTTCGCACGATGACTCGGGCACGGGAGGGGTCTAATCGCGCGTTGCTTCGTGCGCGGGACGCCATGGACCGCACCTACGCGCACCCCCTGGATGTGCCGTCCTTGGCCCGCGTGGCGCATGTGTCCGACGCTCACTTCATTCGAACGTTTCGCGCGACTTTCGGGGAGACGCCGCACCGGTACCTGCAGCGGCGGCGGGTGGAGCGCGCGATGTTCCTGCTGCGCGAGAGCGAACGCAGCGTCACCGAAATCTGCTACGACGTCGGCTTCGCCAGCTTGGGCACGTTCAGCCGGACTTTCGGTGACATCGTGGGTATCCCGCCGACGGCGTACCGGTTGCGAGCCGACGTCCACGCGGTGCCGTCCTGCTTCACCCGGGCGTGGACCAAACCGAGCAGTTTTGGATAAGCGCCGCGGGCACCCAGCGCTTTAGCGTTGTGCGCATGATGATCAACGCAATCACCCTCAGCCAGATGTACGTCCTCGACCAGGACGAAGCGCTCGACTTTTACGTCGGCAAGCTCGGCATGGAAGTGAAGAACGACATCGATTTCGGGTTCATGCGCTGGCTCACCGTGGGCGTGCCCGGCGACGCGTCGCGGGAGATCCTGCTGGAGCTACCCGGGCCGCCGGCGATGAGCGAGGACGCGGCGGCGCAGGTCCGCGAGATGCTGACCAAAGGCGCGACGGGCGGCTGGATTGGGGTGAGCACCGACGACTGCCACAAGACCTATGAGACCCTGCTCGCGGCCGGTGTCGACGTCACCGAGGAACCGCAAGAACGGCCCTATGGCATCGACTGCGCCGTGCGGGACCCGTTCGGAAACCGAATCCGCATCTCCCAGATGAATCCCCTCCCGGCCGGCGAAAGCCACAGACCATGACCCGCTCAACAGCCCCTCGGATAGCTGCCGTCCCAGCACCAATGTCCTCACGGCCGACCAGCGCACCGCTCCTGTGCGTTTTGCTTTCCGTCCGGTGGACTCCGCCGCGTCGGAGTAGGTTCCGCTGGGGCCTCAGCCGGGCCCGATCCCGACCGTGAGAGGTGTGTATGTCGACCGATGCCATCGTGTTCCTGAAGGACGATCACAAAGAGATCAAGAAGCTGTTCAAAGATTTCCGCGCGGCAGGACCCAATGCCACGGCGACCAAGGGCAAGATCGTCACCAAGATCATCGCGGCGCTGACGAGGCATACCTACATCGAGAACGAAGGCATGTACCCGCAGATCCGCGAGCTCGCACCTGATCTCGAGGACGACATCCTCGAGTCGTACGAGGAGCACCACGTGGCCGACTTGCTGGTCATGGAACTCGTCGCCATGAGCGCCGGGGACGAGCGCTTCGACGCGAAGACCACCGTGCTGATCGAGAACGTCGAGCACCACATCACCGAGGAGGAAGACGAATGGTTCCCGAAGGTTCATGAGCAGTTGAGCCGTAAGCAGCTCCAGGAGATCGGCGAGCACCTGGTCGAGCTGAAGAAGAAGGCGCCGACCACTCCTGCGCAGCCCTCCGCCCTCAAGAAGACGATCGACGCCATCGTCAAATAGCTGGTCCGTGGCGAGCACGAACCCTGTCACCTCACCGTGCGGCAGTGCGCGGAAAGGATGAGACTGGAGCTCATGAAATTTCTCGAGGTCGATGGTTTGGGCCCGGTCAGCAGGGTGGGGCTGGGCACCTGGCAGTTCGGGTCGCGCGAGTGGGGTTACGGCGAGGGCTACGCGTCCGGGGCGGCGGGCGACATCGTGCGCCGGGCCCGGGAGCTGGGCGTCACCCTGTTCGACACCGCCGAGGTCTACGGCTTCGGTAAGAGCGAGAAAATACTCGGCGAGGCGCTGGGGGCCGACCGGGACCAGGTGGTGGTGGCCAGCAAGGTCTTTCCGGTGGCGCCATTCCCACCAGTGGTCCGCGCCCGGGGCGAATCCAGCGCCCGGCGGCTGCAGCTGCGTCGTATCCCGCTTTACCAGGTGCACCAACCGAACCCGCTGGTGCCCGACTCGGTGATCATGCCGGGCATGCGGGACCTGCTCGAGCGGGGACGCATCGGGGCAGTCGGGGTCTCCAACTACTCGCTGAGCCGCTGGCGCCAGGCGGACACGGCGCTGGGCCGTCCGGTGATCAGCAACCAGGTGCAGTTCAACCTTGCCCAATCCGCGCCGTTGGCGGACATGGTGCCCTTCGCCGAGCGGGAGAACCGGATGGTGATGGCTTACAGCCCGTTGGCGCAGGGTCTGCTCGGCGGCAAGTACAGCGTGGATAATCGCCCCGGTGGAGTGCGGGCGATGAACCCGCTCTTCGGCAGCGAAAACCTGCGCCGGGTGGAACCGTTGCTATCGGTGTTGCGCGAGGTCGCCACCGCACACAATGCCAAGCCCGCGCAGGTGGCGCTGGCTTGGTTGCTGGCCCTGCCGCAGGTGGTGGTTATTCCCGGCGCGTCCAGTGTCGAGCAACTGGAGTTCAATGTGGCGGCGGCCGACCTGGTTCTCGACGCCGGTGCACACGACGCGCTGACCGCCGCCGCGCGGGCATTCACGCCCGTGTCGGCGGCGCGCAGCCTGCTGGGCGGGGTTCGCGAGAAGCTCGGCGTTTGATGCCCGCTTGATGGCTGCTTGACCGCGCTGGGTCGCGCCCTGGACCTGTGCAGCCATCAGGTTGACCGTCGACATGATGTAGCCTTACATCATGTTGCGCACTCAGATCTCGCTCACCAGAGAGGAACGGAGTGCTCTCGATGCGGCGGCCGCCCGCACGGGCAGATCTGTCTCTGCCCTGATCCGCGACGCCGTTGACGCCACCTACGTCGCGAAGCGCTCCAGTGATGATGACGTGGCCACCATGCGTCGGGCATTCGGCTCTTGGAGCGATCGGGAACTGGACAGTGCTAGCTGGATAGACCGACTGCGTTCCGGATCGCGTCTGCAGCAGAGCGACTGATGAGCGCACTCGTCGATACGTCCGTGCTGATCGACTACTTGCGAGGCCATCGGGACGCCGCCAAGATTCTCGAGCAGGAACGCGCAGCCGCACCGTTGCACGCCAGCGAGATGACGCGGCTGGAGCTCCTTGCCGGCATGCGGCCAACGGAGGAGCAGGGAACTCGGTCACTGCTATCGGTGCTGGTCTGGCATCCGGTCGACGATGACGTGGCCGAGGAAGCCGGCACCCTGGGCCGTCGGTGGCTCCCCAGTCATCGCAACATCGACGGCGCTGACCTCGCCATTGCCGCCACCGCCATCCGGACCGGCTCACGATTGCTGACGCGGAATGTGCGGCATTTCCCCATGTTTAAGGACCTGTCCGCGCCGTACTGAAGAGCGAGGCCACGCGGTGTTCACCGCCCGAGGGCGATGCCGCACTTCGTGGACGTTGCGCTCCGTTCGCCGCCACTGACACCGAGGGATCTTTGGTCTCGTCACGTCCATAACCGTGTGCTGTGTCACGATGACGTTGTCGAGAGAAGGGACACCTGCAGGTGAATCAGACTGGTCCGCCGCCGTTGGCGCTGCTCGCCGCTGAGGGCAGCCGCGCCACCGCAGAGCTCGGCCTCTACCTGGCTGCCCGACCCGTGTTGGCCCACGCACCGCGCGGTGACGGCCACCCCGTTCTGGTGCTGCCGGGACTCGGCGCAGGCGACTTGTCCACCCGGGTGCTGCGCCGGTACTTACGCACCCGTGGGTATTACGTGCACGGCTGGCGGTTGGGGCGCAATGTCGGTCCTACACAGCAGATCTCGGACGGTCTGACGGCATTGCTCGGCCGCCTTACCGAGCAGCACGGGCAAGCGGTCAGCGTCGTCGGCTGGAGCCTGGGCGGCATCTACGCCCGGTTGCTGGCTCAGCAGAACCCCACGCAGGTCCGGCAGGTGATCACCCTGGGCAGCCCGTTCCAGCTGACCGCAGCGACGCCGACTCGGGCGAAGTGGCTGTTCAACCGCTACTCCCACCTGCATGTTACCCAGCCGGTGTCCACCGATGCGACGTACAGCCAGCTGCTGTCGGTGCCGGCAACCTCGGTCTACTCCCGGACCGATGGTGTCGTCTCCTGGCGCAGCTGCCTCGACGTGGACGGCCCGCGCAGCGAGAACGTCGAGGTCATCGGGAGCCACTGCGGCCTCGGACACCACCCGGCCGTGCTGTGGGTGGTGGCGGACAGATTGGCGCAACCGGAGGGCGCCTGGGGGCGGTTCACCGCGTGCTCAATGGCCGCCCCCCTCTTCGCATCCCGAGACGGCGCGCACCCCAACGGCGACGTGGCCGCGTGAACCCAGCTGGAGGCTGACAAGTGGATTTCAACCTGGGGACGATGCTGGTCGAGTCGGCTCGCCGCACCCCGGACAAGGCTGCGGTGATCCTCGACGACGTCCGGATCACCTACGCGCAGCTCGACGCACTGTCCGATCGGGTGGCGGCCAATCTGAGCACGGCCGGCGTAACACCGGGCGACGCGGTGGGCCTTCAACTGCCGAATATTCCGCAGTTCGTCATCGCCTACTTCGGCATTCTGAAGGCCGGGGGCGTGGTCGTGCCGATGAACGTGCTGCTGAAAGCCCCGGAGATCGCGTTCCAGGTGGAGAACTCCGGGGCGCGGACCTTGATCACCTTTGGTGGCTTCGCCGCCGAGGCCGCCAAGGGGGCGGAGTCCGGCGGGGTCTCAGCGCTATACGTCGTCAGCTCGCCCGGAGATGCAGGCGCCGGAGTGGGCACCCCGTTCGAGGCGCTGCTCGCCGGTGACCAGCCGGGGCCGCAGCTGGCGGTGCGCAGTCCCACCGACCCGGCGGTAATCATCTACACCTCCGGGACCACCGGCACGCCTAAGGGCGCGGAGCTCTCGCACTTCACCCTGTACATGAACGCGGACGTGCCCGGTCGATTGTTCGACTTCAAGGCCGAGGACGTGGTGCTCGTCGCGCTGCCCCTGTTCCACGTGTTCGGGTTGTCCAGCATCCTCAACATCTCCATTTTGCTCGGCGGCACGATGACGCTGGTCCCCCGCTTCGACCCCTCCGGGGTGCTCAACATCATCCAACGGGATCGGGTCACCGTGTTCGAAGGTGTGCCCACGATGTACTTCGGGCTGCTCGGCGCGCCGGGGCTTGCGGACTACGACCTGTCCTCGCTGCGCATCGCGATCTCCGGCGGTGCGCCGATTCCGGCGGAGGTCATCGACACCTTCGAGCGGACCTTCGGCGTCACCATCCTGGAGGGCTACGGCTTGTCGGAGACGGCGTCCACCACGTCGTTCAACATCAGCGCCGCAGAGCGCAAGATCTACAGCGTGGGCAAGCCGATCTGGGGCGTCAACGTGCAGATCTGGAACGACCAGCAGCAGTCGTTGCCCGCAGGCAAGGACAACGTCGGCGAGATCGTCGTCCGCGGCGCGAATGTCATGAACGGCTACCACAACAACCCGGACGCGACCGCACAAGCGTTCGCCGGAGGGTGGTTTCACACCGGCGACCTGGGCTACCTCGACGAGGACGGCTTCTTGTTCATCGTGGACCGGATGAAGGAGTTGATCATTCGTGGTGGGTACAACGTCTACCCGCGGGAGGTCGAGGAAGCCGTCTACGCCCACCCGGCCGTCGCCGAGGCCGCGGTGATCGGTGTCCCGGACGCGAAGATGGGCGAGGAGGTGCACGCGGTCATCGCCGTGAAGCAAGGCCAGTCGGTGACCGAGGGCGAGCTGGTCGCCTTCGTCAAGGAGCGCGTGGCCGCCTACAAGTACCCGCGCACGGTGGAGTTCCGGGACAGCCTCCCCAAGAACGCCACCGGCAAGATCCTGAAGCGGGAGCTCCGTCCGAACTAATCGAGCCCGAGCGGAGGACTTGCGATGCATCAACTGACCGGTCTGGATGGCGCGTTCCTGGCCATGGAGACCTCGGCGGTGTTCGGTCATGTGGGCAGCGTGTGCATCGTCGACCCCAGCACCTCGGCCGTCCCCCTGAACCTTGCGCAGCTGACTGAGCTGGTCGGTTCCCGACTACCCCTGGTTCCGCCGTTTCGACGGCGGCTTGCGGAGGTGCCCTTCGGCCTGGACCAGCCCTACTGGATCGAAGACCCCGACTTTGACCTTGAGTACCACGTCCGCGAGATCGCCCTGCCTGCTCCCGGGACCGACGCAATGCTCGCCGAGCAGGCCGCGCGGCTGCACGCCCGGCCGCTGGACCGGGCTCGTCCGCTGTGGGAGATGTACCTGATCTCCGGGCTCTCCGGGGGCCGAATGGCTGTCTACACCAAGGTGCACCACGCGGCGATCGACGGCGTATCCGGCGCGGACATCATGGGCACCCTGCTGGACACGACGCCCGAGCCGCGGGAGATCGAGGCGCCACCGAAACGGGTTGTCGACCGGATGCCGTCGTCAATCGAGTTGCTCACCCGCAGTGCGCTGTCGTTGACCTTTCAGCCGGTCCGGGCCGCTCGGGTGTCGCTGGAGCTGCTGAGGGCCGCTCCGGCGTTGGTCCGCAGCCCCGGCCGACCGCACTTGCCCGTGATCGACGATCTGCTCGACCGAGGCCGCAGCCGCACTGCCACCCTGGAGCGTCCGCACCTGCGCGCCCCACGCACGCCGTTCAACCGACCCATCACCCCGCACCGACGTTTCGCCTTCTTCGACGTTCCGCTGGCTGACGTCAAGGCGATCAAGAACGCCGCCGGGGTGACCGTCAACGACGTGGTGATGGCATTGTGCGCGGGGGCATTGCGGCGCTGGCTTCTTGAGCGCGACGCGCTGCCCGAAGCTCCGCTGGTCGCGGGTATTCCGGTGTCGGTGCGCACCGAGGCGGAGAAGGGCACCGGTGGCAACCGGGTGTCGGCGATGCTGGCGGCCTTGCCGACCAATCAGGAGGACCCGCTACTGCGTTTGCAGGCCGTCACCGAGGCGACAAAGGTGGCCAAGGAGCAGCACGGCGCCCTCCCGGCGGACCTGCTCTCCGACGTCACCGCGTTCGCCATGCCCGCCCTGGCCGGTCAGGCCGCGCGGCTGAGCGCCCGGTTGCGCCTGGTGGAGCGGATCAGCCCGTTCAACCTCATCGTCTCCAACGTCCCCGGACCGAACATCCCGCTCTACTACGCGGGCGCCCAGATGCTCTCCTACTATCCGTTGTCCGCCATCGCGGACGGGCAGGGGCTCAACATCAGGGTGATCAGCTACCGCGACCAGATGAACTTCGGGCTGATCGCCTGCCGCGAGCTCGTCCCCGACCTGGACGTCATGGCCGGCTACCTGCAGGACGAGGTCCGTGTGCTGCTCAAAAGCCTGAACGCCTGAACAGCCGCCGCTTGGGGCCGAGGAGGTTCAGCGGACGCCGTCCCAGATTTCCCGCAGCTCGCGGGCCGGATCCGCGACAACGCCGCTGGACACGTCGAAGTGCATCACCTGACGGCCCGTACCGTAGGCCTGCCAACCGGGATCGCCGGACGTCACGAACGCCACCCACGCACCGTGCGTCACATCGGCCAGTTCCTGCGGTGGCTGAGCGCCGGTGAGCGGATGTCCCTCTGACTCCCCGAGATTGTCGAAGACGAACGCGATCTCCAGAGCATGTGTGGCGCCGAGCCGTCCGCCCAGTTGCGGCGAGCGCCAACCGAACTCATAGACGAAGGTGTCCGCGCCGTGCGTCAGACGGGCTTCGGCCACCCGGATCGCCGGTATCCAGAACGACCGGTCCCGAACAATGACCGCGAACAACTCGCCCGGTGAGGCCTGCGGTAGCACGGCGCCGTAAGCGGCAACGGTGGCGTCGATGTCAAGCCCGAACGCGGCGAGACCCATTCGCAGCACGTCCGAGCTGATCATGTCGACGAGCCCGTTGGGCACCACGAACAGCGTCATTTCGTCGGAGTTGGTGCCGATCAGCACGTCGACATCCGCGCATGCGCCCGCGGCGAGCCGATCGAGCGGGCGGGCGGTGAGGACGGTGCCGTCGACGCAGGGCTCGAAGGCCATCGAGTCGGTGGCGATCTCGCCCCACAGCAGCGGGCTCGGTTCCATGGCGATCCGGGCCGACAGCGCCGTCTGGGCCGCGACGAGAGCCTCCGCGGAGACGGAGGCGAATCCGTCACGGGTCGCTGCGATGCCGAGTTGCTCGGCCAGCGCAGCGGTGACCTTGCTGGCCGTTTCGACGGACATGACGTGCTGAGCCGCGCCGCTCTGCGCGATGGCCCGGCGGAACAACCCAGCGGCCACAGGCATGGACAGCAGACACCCCACGCTCATCGCTCCCGCCGATTCGCCGGCGATCGTGACCGCGTCCGGGTCACCGCCGAATGCGGCGATGTTGTCGCGCACCCAGGTGAGCGCTGCGACCTGATCGAGCAGGCCGCAGTTGGCGGGCGCGCCGTCGAGCAGCAGAAAACCCTCCGCTCCCAGTCGGTAGTTGATCGTCACGCAGACGACGCCGTCCTTGGCGAACGCCGATCCGCCATACACATCCACCGCGCCGGAGCCGTTGACGAAGGCACCGCCGTGGATCCACACCAGCACCGGCAGTCGCCCACTGACATCAGGGGTCCAGACGTTGAGGTTCAGGTATTCGGCGCCGGGGATGATCGGCTCCTGTAGGAGCTTGTCGATCGGCTGCGGGTAGGGCGCCTTGGGGGCAGTCGACCCGTAGCGCACAGCGTCTCGCACTCCGTCCCACGACGATGCGGGCGCCGGTGCGGCAAAGCGATTCACGCCCTGCGGGGCGGCCGCATAGGGCACACCCTTGAAGGACACGATCCCGTCGCTGCTTGCTCCCCGCAGCGTGCCTTGCGCAATCGAGACGACTGGTTCCACTATCCGCTCCTAGTCACAGCTTGTTCGAAGCCTTGCTCGACGGCGTCAGGTGATGGTGATGCCGCCGTCAACCGCGATGGTCTGCCCGGTGACGTAGCCGGAAGCGTCGGAGGCCAGCCAGATCACGCTGGCCGCCAATTCTTCGGGATCACCGATCCGGCCGAGCACCAGCCGTGGTGCCATGCTGTCGAGGTAGGCATCCGGGTACTGGTCGGTCATCTCGGATTTGAAGAAGCCCGGCGCGATGGCGTTGACCCGGATGCCCTTGCGGGTGCCCCATTGCTGGGCAAGGTCCCGGGTCAGCCCGATCAGTCCTGCCTTGCTCGCGCTGTACGCGGCTTGCGGCAGCCCCGCCGTGGTCAGTCCGATGATGCTGGAGATGTTGACGATGGTGCTGCCCGGCTGCATCACCCGACCACACGCCTGTGCCGCCCAGTACGCGCCGTTGAGGTTGACGTCGATCACCTGGCGAAACTGGTCCGGCGTTTCCCGGGTAGCGGGGTAGGCGGTGCCGACCCCGGCGTTGTTGACGAGGACATCTACCCGCCCGAACTGCTCCATGGCGGCGTCGACCATGTGCTGCGCGTGCGCCGGGTCGGCAATGTCCGTCGCCACGGACAACGCCCGGCGTCCGGCCTGGCGGACGAGCTCCGCTGTCTCCGCAAGTTTGTCGGTGCGCCGCGCGGCGAGCACGACATCCGCCCCTACTTCGGCGAACGCCTTAGCGAAGGCCACGCCGAGCCCGGATGATGCACCGGTCACGATGGCTACCTTGTCGGTCAACGCAAACCGGTCGAGAATTCCCATGGTCACAGTCTCCTCGCAGTCATCGAGCTGAGGCGGCCACCCCACCGGTGACCGCCCCTGTACTTACCCCTGCTCGTTTATTTGTGTGCGGGCGGGGTGTGGTCGGCGGCAGACGGGCCCGGGTAGGCGCTGTCCGTGCCCTGCGCCGCCGAGTGCCCGATCACGGCCGGGTGGCCACCCATACGGTCCTCGCGGTGCGGACGGTGAGGTCGTCGCGCTGCAGGATGCCGTCCGGGCCGTCGCTGCCGAGGACGGTGTCGAGCGTGGCCAGATCCTCGGCGTTCATCCGGCCGTCAAGGGTGGAGCGGATGCGTCGCAGAGACGCCTGAGCGTAACGACCGGCGGAGGCGGGAAATGGAGGCTTCAGATCGATGGCGAAGGGCCGCTCGGCCTCGATGATGAAACCGGCTTGGGTCAGGCGTGCTCCCCAATCGGAGCCCAGATGCGGTAGCTCCTCGGCCTGTCCTTCGGCGAGGGCAGCGTGGCAGCGCTCTTCGAGTCCGGGGCGCCCGATCCCGAGGTCGTCGGGAAGGAAGCGCGGGAACGAGTCCATCTCCAGCACAGCCAGGACCCCGCCGGGGCGGAGGGCGGTGAAGACCTCCGTGAGGGCACGATCGGGATCTGCCATGTGATGCAAGGAGGAGGACGCCCACACCAGGTCGACGGGGTCGATGCCCGGCCACGCCGCGTCCAAGTCCACCTGCACGGTGCGGACCCGGGCGGCCACGCCGAGATCGCGGGCCTTCTTCCTGAGGCGGTCCAGTAGCTGCGCGGATACGTCCAGGGCGATTGCCTCGGACCCCTCGAACCGCTGGAGCAGGGCGAGCACGCCGGTACCGGTGCCGCTACCCAGATCGAGGATCCGGCGGCGGGGTCGGTCGGCAGCCAGCTCGTGGATCCAGGCGGTTACTTCGGTGAGGTAGGAGTGCACTACCTCGGCATCGAGGTCCAGGAGCTCAGCCTGGCCCTCTCGTCGGTCTCCGCTGAATGGTGGTCGTCATGGTGATGCGAATGGTTTTCCATGCCTCAACCCTACGGGTGACTTGCGTTCGCGACATATACTCTTGCGTATGACGCAAGACAGTGCTCTCGACGATCTGGTCCGCAAGCGGATCCGTGGACTACGACTGGCGCTGGGCTGGTCGCTCGACGATCTGGCTGCCCGCTGCTACCTGAGCCCCTCCACCCTGAGCCGCATCGAGACGGGCCACCGCCGCATCAGCCTCGACCAGCTGAGCTCGATCGCCCGTGCCCTGGGGACCACCCTCGACCAGCTGGTGGAGTCCGTCGCCGATGACGACGTGGTGATCAGGCCGCAGCACGACGCGGCGCGCGGGGTGACCGCATGGATGCTGAGCCGGGAGCCCGGGCCGCACGGCGTCACCGTGGCCAAGATGCGTCTCACCAAGCCAGCACCGCGGCACGGCACCGAAGAGCTGAAGGTCCATCCAGGCAGGGACTGGTTCACCGTCCTATCCGGAACCATGGTGCTACTGCTGGGTGAGCGAACCATCATGGTCGAGACCGGCCAGGCGGCGGAGTTCTCCACCATGATTCCGCACGCCTTCGGGGCGCACGACGGTCCGGCGGAGATCCTGGGCATCTTCGACCACGACGGACAACGCACCCATCTCCGGCAACTGCCGTGACGTCGGCCAATACCCCGGCTACTGGCTTACGGGCACCAGGTCGGGCGTCGCCGGCTCCGGCGACAGACGCGGGCGGGTGGAGTCTGCGTCTGGGTCGTGGATGGTCAGGGCGATGGCGGCCGCAGCGAGGGCGAGGGCGGCGGCGGCGAGGAACGCAACGTGGTACGCGCGCAAGTCCGGTGTACTCGGGCTCACCGGGTGGTGGGTCATGCCGACGGCGGTGAGGACTGACGTGAGCACAGCGACACCAGCGGCCCCGCCGAGCTGGCGCAGGGCGTTGAACATGGTGGACGCCCGACCGGTGTCGGCTGCGGAGATACGGGCGAATGCAGCGGCTTGGGTGGGCACGAAGTTGTGCGCAATGGCGACGCCCAGGACGAACATCAAACCCCGCATCGGCCACAGCTGATCGCGCGTGCTGATCAGCGCCATCGCCGCCATCGTGGCAGCCACGACGAGCAGGCCGACGACGATGAGGCGCCGTGGGCCGACTCGTGGATAGAGAACCCGGCTCGCGAGCTGGGCGCCGACCATGACGCCCAGCGCTTCCGGGAAGGTCGACAGTCCACTGTCCAACGCGCTGAGCCCGAGTCCGTTCTGGAAGAACAGGGCAACGAGATACAGCAGGCCGAGGAACGCTGCCGTCGAGACGAACAGTCCGGCGCTGGCCGAGCGGAACAGGCGGTCGCCGAACAGGCGAAGGTTGAGCAGCGGTTGGGTGGTGCGCAGCTGGGTGATGATCAGCACAGCGACCAACGTGGTGCCGACGACGATCGAGGCGAGTACCGGTCCGTTGCTCCAGCCTTGTTGGGGGCCTTCGCTCACTCCGTACATCAGCCCGGCGAAGCCGACGCCGGACAGCAGAAAACCGGGAAGGTCGAACCGCCCCGCCGGGGGCAGCTCGTCGTCGCGCAGGAACACGAAGCCGAAGGCAAGGGCCAGTGCGCCGATCGGCAGATTCACGTAGAAGACCCAGCGCCAGGACAGGTTGTCGACGAGGAGGCCGCCGAGCACCGGGCCGATCGCCGGGGCAAGGGCAGTGGGCACAACCAGGATGCTGGAGGCGCGGACACGTTCGGCAGGCGGGAAGGCACGGAACAGCATCGCCATGCCGACCGGCGTCAGCATCCCACCGCCGACGCCTTGCACCACCCGGAAGGCGACGAGCTCAGCGAACGTCTGCGCGAGCCCGCACAGCGCGGACGCGAGGGTGAAGATCACGATGGCAATGAGCAGGATGCGCTTGCCGCCGAATCGGTCGCCGAGCCAGCCACTGGCGGGGATCACCACGGCCAGGCTGACGAGGTAGCCGATCGCGACCGCGGCTACCCCGCTGGCGCCGACGTGCAGGTCGCGCCCGAGTTGCGGAAGGGCGACGTTCACGATCGTGACGTCCATGATCGAGATGAACATTGCCAGCACGAACACGACGCTGACGGCGACCTTGGGCTCGGCGAGCCGGTTTCTCATCAGTTGGCTCCGTGGTTGTTACTCCGGCCGCGGCGGGTACCGCAGGTCAGGTTGTCTGCTCGGCGGGTGTCTCGCCGGCGGTTGGCTCGGTGTCCTCGGCGAGGATCAGGTACAGCGCCCGCTTGGCCTGGCCGAGGATCTGTTGTGCCGCGGCGATCTGCGCCTCGTTTCCGCTCTGTCCCACCGCACGTGCAGCGTCCCGAACCTGCTCGACGCCTCCTCGCAAGTTGTGGTCCCCACCGGCCTGCTCGGTGACCGCCGTGAACGGATCGATCATGGTGTCTGCATTTGTCGCGAGATACTCGCGCCCCGCCTCGCTGAGGGTAACCAACTTCCGGCCGGAGCTCGGGGTAATGGCCACCAGCCCTTCGTCCTCAAGCAGCGCGATCGCCGGATAGATCGCACCGGGACTCGGGCGCCAGGCCCCGTTCGTCCGTGCGGTGATGGCCTGCATCAGCTGGTAGCCGTGCATCGGTCCCTCGGCGAGCAACAGCAGGCTGGCGGCACGGACGTCACCGCGCTGGGCACGGCCCCTGCCCCGCCCTTCGCCTCGTTGGGGGCCACCGCCAAATCGGCGCCTTCCGCGGGCCGCTCCGGGTCCTTCGGGGTGGTGCTGGCGCCGGCGATCGCCTTCGAGGCCGTGTCGTCCTGCGTGATCGTGATGGGTACGGGACTCGGCCCGTTCGTTGTGGTCGTGCATCATTTGTCGTACTCCTATCGTTCGGATGGACCTCTTGTCCAACACAGTAACGATATATCGCGACTGCCCCAAGCGCAACAAAGTGGTCAGGAAAGGGCGAAACGCATGGCTGGAGGCCGACCTCAGCTCCGGCGCCGGTGATCGAGGAGTCGACGCGCCTTCCCGACGGATCGTTCGATGGAGTCGGGTTCGAGGACCTCGACGAGCACGCTCACCCCGATCCGGTTCTTGATCTGCTCCCTCAGCGTC
>JAABUK010009025.1_pt1 | contig 13779 bp, 14 predicted proteins | sample 5559141 | NCBI WGS metagenome assembly JAABUK01 (sample SAMN10711869, study PRJNA513367) | rock metagenome | isolation source: Antarctica rocks | place: Antarctica: Victoria Land, Pudding Butte nord | collected 2016-01-03
ATGAGTCAATCAGCGAAAGTCAGAATTGAATAGTGCTTGATCTTTAAAGATAGCTATAACTGAATATTAAGAATACAGAAGAAGATGAGTACAAAAGCTTCTATTTAAGTAATATTCAGAGACTGTGTTAAGCTTGAAGAAAATGTGTTTGTGACATGAGTAGAATGTGATGTAGAAAGAAAGATGATGTTGAACAAAGAGATGTTGATGAAAGAAAATAGAGACTGAGTCAAATCTGAGCTAGAGACATTGACTAGCTCTATTCAATCTTGATACGCTTGTAACACATGTTTTCATTCTTTTCATCTTCAGCAAACTTGACAGCATAATTCTTGATGACTTGATCGAGATTTGAGACTCAGAAATGATATTGCTTGTTGATATTTTTCACATATTTCATGAAAATGTCAAGTTTGTCTCTGTTCATGAATTTGTCTCATCTGTCTTCAACTGATAATGACTTAAGATCAACGTATGAGTAACATTTGCATTCTCATACTCATACATGATCAATTGAAAGTTTGATCTCGATGAATGTCTTCTTCAAAATCATGAGAACTTTGTTGATTAAAAGTTTCATGATGATTTAATTTTGCAAATAAACATTTGTCTTTGCAGCTTCTGCTCAGAACTCAATGAGAAGTTCAGCATTCTTGATCATAATTTGCATCAAGTTTTCTATAATGTGTATAATTCTTTCAACTACTTTATTTTGAATCAACATATGTAAAACAATGTATTGAGAAGCAATGTCAACTGATGAGCATCAGTCATTCAAAATGACTTTAAGTTTCATGACATTGTTACTGCGTACTGAGAGAAGTTTGATATTGTTGTAAAGCTTTACACTGAGTTTTCATTTCTGCAGAGCATCTGATGCATTGAATCATTGTTTCAAAGAAATACATCAAGTCTTTCTGAAGTGATTTATCAATTATCTTTAGAAAGTACAACTCACTATCAAGAAACAATGATAGTGATTCACAGATGTTTATGAAAATGAAAGTCAAGATATTTGTTTTTCAATCACTGACATTGTATTCTCGTTTGTTAATGAACTTAATGAGTGCACATATTTTACACACATTCTCATGACTGTTGTTGATGAAAATAGATTTTTTCAAAGTGATGATTTTATGAAGTTGATGAAGCTTTGCTGATTCAAGATGAGCAAAACAATGATATCACAACTTGTACAACTTGAAGCTTTTGTCATTTGCAAAACTAAGTTGATTGTGATCAACTTCAATCTCATTCTCATGATGAATCACATCAATGTAAGATGTAAAGTGATTTAGATTCATTGAATCATCAAGATTCATTGAACTGTGCATCACTGAAAATGCTGATGAAACGTCACGCTGCATAGCTGATAATAATGCAAATTTATCAAGATTGTTTGCAATTCTTTCTACTATGTAGATGTTTTCACATTCTAAAGTCTTAATCATTTGCTTTCTTTGCTTATCATGCATGTACAGATCTTTATCATCAAAACTTTCTTGCAGATCTTTCTTACACATTCTTCTTTCAGAAAGAAGATTCACTTTAAGTTTAGAAATATGAAGAACAAAAGATAGCTTGACTGAGTTTTCATGATGATCTTGCATGATTGCTGTATTACAATGATTGACATACAATTTTTCTTCTTCAACTTTGATGATGCATTTCTTAATGCAAACTAAAAAATCATTAAAAAGTCGAAGTTGATCAATCATATGTAAGAAGACATCAGAATTTGCAATTTAATTGAATTCAGAAATCTTATTGACAATATTCTTTGACAAAGTTGCAATATTCTCACTTTTCTCATTCTCATTTTTCTCATTGTTATCAAAGATTTCAGAATCATCGCTTTTCACGTTGTAAACTTTGTATTTCTTGTGCTTACTCTTCAGAAACTCAGTGAGAGTTTGAAAATCATCAACATTCTTATGCTTTGTTTTATCTTTATCTTTGCATTTCTTCACAAGCTTTTGAGCTGCAGACAGATGAAAGCAATCAACTAAGCGATGTTCATCTTTACAGAGAAAATATTTTAAAGATTGTTGTGACTGACAATGATGCAATTAATTGCTGTCGAAGTCTGAAAGACTTTTGCAACAATAACTGATTTTGCATTTATTCTGCTCATGATTAATGTGCTTGCGTTCATTTCTTTGCTTAACTTATAATGCAGTCTTTGTTATCTTTAATTATACTTTCTTCTCTTGTAGCTTTTGAAGTTTCTTCATGACATCTGACTTATTCTGCGCATCAATGATATCTTGAATGACTGTATATTCATCTGACAGCGATTGAAGTAAGACTTGAAAGTGACGTTTTAACTTAAATAAATTGCTTATGTCTTTCTGTGTTGCAACGATCTTTCAAGTCAATTTGATGAGATGTGTTCATGTCTTTTCAATGAAGATATTCATTGACATTCTGTAGTTAATGAAGTTCATCAGATATTGTCTTTCAGTGATTTGTAACTTCTCTTTGTATTTATAGTTCAGAGCATCTCAAATCTCTTTTGCTGATGTCTTGTCTGCAGTATGTTCTTGATCATTAATGATGATGCAGATGATCAGTCAGTAATGAGCTTTCACATTAATCTTTTAACTTTCAAAGTTGAAAGATTGAATTTCATTAATAATGCTGATGATGCTGCTGAATGTGTTCAAGTCAGACTTGTTTTTAATAATGAATCACAAGTCTTCTTCAATGAATCATCTTTTCATAAGAGAAAATCATTGATTGCAGTTCTTGCAAGTGAGAATGAGAACAGATCATTGTTTGACAAAGAAGTCATTGAAGTTCATGATGTGCAATGTAGACTCAGCTTGTTGTTAAAATCAAAGAAAAAAAATAAAGATATTAAATAAATTGATGAGTGAAGTGAAAAGAATTTAATTTCGTCAATGATAATGAAAGTTTATGCATTCTTCAACATGATTGAATGTGTCTATTTGTTCACTTTCTTGAGAACTCATAGTAGATTGTTGACTTGATTGTAATGATTGTTTCTTTAACAACACAAGATATATACAGAGATCAAACAGTAATCACTATTACTAGACTTGAGGTTTGAAGATAGTTGAGACAATAATATGTATTAACTATTGTTATGAATGTGTTGAGATTGAATAGAGTTTTCTAGTCAACAAGTTCTAGAAGTTTTGACTCATGTTGAATTTCTAGTCTCAACACTTTATTCTAGCGCTTTCAATACTTGAGCAAACCTGCTTTGTCTTCTTTGTTTTGCTCTACTATAAATACAGCTCAAAATCTTTCTTTGATTTCTTCTGTATTCTTAATATTCTAGTTATAGCTATCTCTATTGATCAAACATTCTACTCACTACGCTCGCTCTATAAGGTCATGAGTTAGATTCTAAGCACAATCTCAACATTATATTAAGAATTCGTTTATCACATGATATTGATTTCATTACTCATTCAAGCTACTCGATGAACAACGAAATGAGTATAAAGAAATTTGTTTTATCTGATGATTGACGTAATTGAAAGACAAAACAACATCAGAGAGTCAATAAAATCAACAACAAAACTGTTTGAATTGCTAAAGAATTTATTGCTCATTAAGTATGCACAGTTCACTCAATTAAAAGAATCACGATAAAGAATCTTCGTGAATTGCTTTAGAATCAACTCATTCTCATGAAGCAGATGAGTGAAAATAAGCTGTTCAACTCATTTCTTTTTCTCTTCGTCTTAAATCAAGCTCATGAATCAGACGAGTCAAAACAATCTGTGTCATCAGATCAAATTAGTGAGTCTGCTACTACAAATGACGTTCTCATAGTGAGTCTGCTACAATGACACTCTTCGTCAATGCAATGATCTATCTACTTTCATCGTCTTATCTATCAGTGAATCTGATTCTACATTCACATGCAAATAGTGAGTCTGCTACAATGACAAGTCGAAAGTTGATCTTTTCAATGAGCAAGTCGACTAGTGAGTCTGCTTCAATGATACTCTTCATCAATGCAATGATTTATTTACTCTCATCGTTCAATCTATCAGTGAATCAATCTACCTCACGTTCACATGCAACTAGTGAGTCTGCTTCAATGATCACTCTATCTCACATAGTGAGTCTGCTACAATAGACATTTGACGAGTTGATTTGAATCAATAGAAAGATTGATAGAAAGACAGACATCAAGACTCTACGTCAGTGCTATGAACTACACTACAAGTTATAAAGACATAACTTTTAAAGAGAAGAAGATAATGTTACGAGTGTATCAAAATTGAATAAAGTTTTCTAGTCAACAAGCTCTAGAAGTTTTGATTCATGTTGAATCTTTAGTCTCAACACTCTATTCTAGCGCTTTCAATACTTGAGCAAATCTGCTTTGCTCTCTTTGTTTTGCTTTACTATAAATACAGCTTGAAATTTCTCTTTGATTTCTTCTGTATTCTTAATATTCTAGTTATAACTATCTTTATTGATCAAACATTCTACTCACTACGCTCGCTCTATAAGATCATGAGTTAGATTCTAGACATGATCTCAACAACTACTTACATGAGTTGAGCACAAAGCTTCTATTTAAGAAAATGATCATTATTATATAAACATAAAAGAATCATGTTAAGTCATTTCTGCTCTGAATGATCACTCTGATCATCTTCAAGCAAGATGAGCAAGATGAGCATTATGCTCATCATACTTACTGTGATCACTTCTGATTCAAGCGATCAGAGCAATCACTTCAAGATTCTCATTACTCAATGATTATTTAATCATTACTGTTATATAATCACATGCAAGAGAGTTTTAACACTAGATTCTCTTTTAAGATTTTCATTTTAAAAATCACTTTTTTCTTCATGTTTTCTCATTGCACAATCAAAAACTTTATCTTGCGTCGCAGAGATTTTCTTGAGCGTACGAGTTCTGAGCGTGCTGTCATGTGTCTCTGTGAACACTGCAGTCATTTGCAAAAGAAATGTCGTGTTGACAACAAATTCAATCATTGCATCAAGTGTATGCATCTCGATCGCAAGTGTGATCTTACTTTCTTGATGATGAAGTGAAAAAGAATAAAGATAGAATGTGATCACGTTCTTGATGAGCTGCTGAATGCTCACAAACAGATGTAAAAGATCTTTGCAAAAGCTACTCATCTGCAAAATCAATTTATGTTTCTGAAGAACAAGAAACAGACGATGATTAAATGAAAGTTTCAAAACATTGTTGAGCTTGAGAAGAATGAAAGAAAGACTAGTGAATCATTGCTGAATGATCTTCTTTTTGACGTGTTCTTCAAGCAGATTGAGATTTCATCAGACTTTGACTGACTGAGTTTCTCAACTGAAACTGTTGCAGAAGCATCTGACAGTTCTTGAGATTTTTCTTCGATTTTCAAGTGTTCTCGATATGTTTGTAATCTTTTCACTTGATTAATCAATGAGACTAATCTTTGATATTCTGTTGATTCAGTATATCTTCTACTTCGTATTCAACGTTCTGACTCTCTGAATCAATTTCTGAAGATTCTGTTTGAATTAATGTATTCGAGTCTGCAGACTCTAAAAGACAGATATGAAATATCAAATGTATTTTCATAAATGCTGATATATTTAACTTGTAGTTAATCAATTCTTTGATCTCTAGAATTTTATAAGATTTTAGCTTTGTGTGATTTAATTTATTACTTGATTTTTTCGTTTTGATGTTTCATCTTAGTAAATATGCTTTGTTTCTCTTCTTAAGAGTAGATTCTCTATCTCTTCTTTTATTTGCATACAGAATTATGCACTTGCTAAGAAATTATATGTTCTTTTGCAATTCTTTCTGTAGCAGCTGCAATTGTTTTATCTGTAACGTAGCTTTCTAAGCTAATTATGCAAATTCACGTGATTTTTTGAGAGTTTTTGACTTGAATTCATAGTTTGCAAAGAATGATGACATGCTGATTACTTCTGTTGTTGTGCTATTGAAATTCAACTGTGTTACTGACAGTAGCTGTATTCAATCATTCTGTCTATAGTTAATATAACATCTGAGATACTGTTTCAATGTTTGATTCATTCTTTTCATTTGTTCATCTGTTTGCAAATGATAAGCTGTTGACAGCTTATGATGAATTTCTAACTGATTCATCAAGAATTTTCAGAATTTCGATGTAAAGAGCTTGTCTCTATTTGAAATTATCTCATCTAATAATTCATAATTTGCTACAATCATTCTTAAAAATGTGTAAGTTAAATCTTCTGCAATGTTGCTTTCTTATATGACAAGAAGTATTCATACTTGATTAATTTATCTGTTATAATCAATATAAAGTCATATGTTGTTTCAGTGACTCTTTCTTTTGACTTAGATAACTTAACTATGAAGTTTAAAGCTATGCTTTTTCACGCATGATTTGATGTGCTGAAACTTTTCAAAAGTTCATAGAGTTTATGTTGATTGTGTTTTGTACAAATATACACATTGCACTTTCTGATAATATCTTCTATCTGTTTTCTCATCTTTGAGAAATAGTAGATTCTAGATATTTTCTCAATGATTTTATTCAAATTCTGATGTTCATGTATCATTGACTTGTAATGATCATCTATCATCTCTTATCTGCATTTTGTTGAAACATAGATCAGATTTTGAAATGTTAGTATTTCATTGATAATCTCAAAGTTTACGTTGTTCTCGATATTCTTTATAATATCTTGCGCGACTGAGTTCTTCGCTAGCTTTAGCTTTACTCGTTTCTCAAGATCTTTGTTGTTGATTCATAAAGTGACTGCGTTTTGTTTATTATAAACAATCAAATCATCTGAGTTCTCTTGCAAGATAGTCTGATTTACCTGTGATTTATCTGTCATGTGATCTGCTTTTCTGCTCAAAACATTGATCTTTAAGTTTTCAGATTTCTTTTAATATTGAATTTGAAAATTGTACAATGACAACTCTTTTGATCATTTAATCTGTTTTCGATTTAGAATTTTCGTGATCGTAAAGTATAGCAGATTCTTATAATTTGTATATACTTGAATCTGATGTCTAGATTCTTTCAAATACACTCTTCATTGTTTGAAAGAGTCAACAATAGTTAACAGCTTCTTGTCATGTATTTCATAGTTTAATTCAGCGTTTGTAAGTTTTTTACTGTGAAATGCAATGCAATACAGATGTCTTCTATCATCTGATTGACTGATACATGCTTCAATAGTTTGTTTAACACATTCATCTTGAGCGTAATGAGTTTTTCTGATTCAAACATGATCAGTATTGACTGAGAAATGAACAATTTCTTCAGCTTTTTGAAAGCTTCTTTCGCTTTCTCAGTTCACATGAACGATATGTTCTTTCTTGTAAGATTTGTAAGTGACAAGATGATTCTGAAGTATTTCTTTATAAAGCATTTATAAAAGTTCGCAAATTCTAGAAAGAATTGAACTTCAATCTTTGACTTTGACATTGATCAAGTTGTAACAGCTTTTATCTTCTTTAAGTTCATTCTTAAACTCTGAAATGTGACTATGAATCTCAAAAACTGTACACTCTGTACATGAAATTCACTTTTCTCTGACTTGATGTGCAGATTGACTTTCTTCAAAGTCTGTAGAACTTTCTTAACATGTCACACATGTTCTTTCTTCGTCTTTAAGTATACTAATATATTATTCAAATATACTATGATGAATTGATTCAGATAACATCATAGCACATTATTCACAAAGATCTGAAACGTGACTGAAGCATTAATTAAGTTGAAAGACATGATCAAATACTCGTAATGTTCTAGTTGAGTGCAAAAGATTGTCTTTCACTCATCTTCTTCTTTAATTTGTATTCAATTGAATGTCTCAAGTATATTAAATTTCGTAAATCACTGTGCATTCTGCAATTTATTTTGCAGTTCTGCTATGAGTGATAATGAATAGCTGTTTTTAATCGTGATGTTATTCAATGCTTTGTATTCAACACATAGTCTTAGACTTTCATTCATCTTTGAAATAAACAGAATTGAGTATTCTGCTGATGACTGTGATTCTTTAATGAATTCTTTTCACATGTTCTCTTTCAGATATTGTTGCAAAGCATTGAGCTTTTCTGTCAACAATGAATAAATGAACTGTTTCGTGAGTTTCTTGTCATCAACGAGCTTAATCTTGTGATCTCATGATTGATGTTTAAGTAGTGTCTTCTGATTATTTTCTTTCTCAAACAGAATCTTGTATTTCTGATATTCTTTAAAGATAATAGCGATAGTGAGATTCTTCAAGTGATCACTCTGAATCTCTCTGCTTCATAACATCTGTGCATCATTGATTTCTCTGAACTCTTCGCGCATTTTTTCGCTCATCATGATGAATATCTTCACATTTTGTGATGACTTTAATATTGAGTGCAATCGCGTTGCTTCTATATCTAGAAATGCAATTGTCTCGTTGATTCAATCGATCATTGAGTTGATCATATGAAGTCATGATATGTCTAGAACTATATCACTGTTTGACTGCTTCGTAACATCTAAACATAACTTTTTTCAATGTCGTTCAAGTCTCAAATGAATGAGTTAAGTTTCTTGATTTATTAGTTCATTATTGTACTTCATGAGTGTTTCATTGAAGTTTTGCAGTTTGTAAGATTCTTTCTTCTTCTGCATAAATATTTGCGCTTCTTTAGCAAATTCTGAAGATATGTAATTTCTCGTGCAGTCGCTGTTTATGAATAGTTGTGCTGCGTGATCATTAATCTTGATTCAGACTCATAATTGCAACAAGTCATTAATAAAAACAAATATGCTTTTAATTTTCAATCTTCAACTAGACTTCTTCAATGATTTATTGATCGAAGAGTCTTCTAGTTTTTTGAACTAGAAGCTCTTTCTTTCAATACTTGTTCTATGTACTGAAATTAATTTGAGTTGATCTTCTTAAGTGAATATTTCTTTGAATCACACAGATCAAATCTCTCTCTGATGACTTTTATCATCTGTTTAAGTTCTCTGAATATGTGATTTTCATCGAGAAGTACATATTCTTCTTGCTTAATGAACTTGACTTCTGTGAGTGACTTCTTCATGACTATGTCATGATATTGAATGTCTTTGCGCGATGCAATTGACTCATCTTGCATAGTGTCATAAATAGCTTGATGTATATCATTCTTGATCTGTTGCATTCACTGTGAAAAATCTTTCTCTTTCTGCTTAAAGAGAGTGTACAATTCGTTGTACATGTTTATAAAGCTTGCTTGACTTGTAAGCTTTCTGAAATCTTTCTTTACTTCAAGACAATCTTCTTCTTGATCGAAAGCATCTTTTGCTGCAATAGTGAATGCTTGTAGAATTTCACTAAGTCGATTTTCTTTTTCGACTGCTTGATGAATAGCTTTTTCAATGCTGTCTGATTTATTCAAGTCATATGCTTCGCTGTCAAGAATCTCTGATTTCGCGATTATAATGAACGAACTTTCGTCACTATTCTCATCATGCACTTTCGATTGACGATGAGTTGCTGCATAAAAATGATTCTTTCGTGAGAATTTTGAGTATCATCTTGAATCTTTCTTATTGCTCAGATGAGTGCAACAGTTGTTCTTGTAACATGCTGTTTATGACAACACTTGATGCTTATCTTTCTGATCTTTTTTTGTTGCTGCGAAAGATCTGTCTTACTTATCATAAGACTTTGACTTGTTCTTGTACTTATTCTGAGTACAATTCTTGAAGTAATGACTCAGCTTCTCACATATGTAACATGTCTTGCTTTGTTGAACTGTTTTATCGCGAGTGTTTGTTGATATCTTTCAAGTTGCATCTAGCTTCATAGATTGAGAATCATAGTATGACTATCGTCATCTCTTCTTGAACTTTCAACTCAATACTACTAACATAGCTGATTCTTTATCTTTTTTCAGACGTTTTTCATACTGTCTGTTATCAATGATCATCACTCTGAATATCATCTTCTGCAAGTTAACGAGTTTATCAATTCTAGTGATTTCATTCTTGACTTTCTCTTGCAGTTTCTGATAGAACTGACTGATGAGAGCTGCATCGTCTCATTTCATATTCATCATAATATGCTGAAAGCTGATCAAATAAGTCATTGCGAAGATTTTCTGTCGCAGATTGTACAGCTGACATTCTGCTGTATGTTTCTTATCAATGTCTTCAAATACTCTTCTTAGATGTTTCTCAAACATCTGAAGATCACGAAATATCATGTTGATTTCTTCTTCTCATTTCTCTGATTTCTTCTGCAGATAATTCGTTAAATAGTGATGAAATCATGTAAATGCATTATCTTTTAGATAGATGAATGCAAAGAGTACTTTGTTCTCAATGAACTTGAACTGAAATGAATGTTGTTTGATGTATAGCTTTATCTGTACTAGATATGCTTCAAGTTTATTTCAATTGTCGTGATACAAGTTCAATGTTGAAATCTTGATCTTATCTGCGCTGAAGATGCTTGCTTCTTGACTGAGCGTGACTCGTTCTGACTGACTAGACATGACAGAAAGAAATGAATGTCTTTGATATCTTGTAAAAGAGTGATGCTCAAAGTGTAATGATTGTTTCTTTAACAACACAAGATATATACAGAGATCAAACAGTAATCACTATTACTAGACTTGAGATCTGAAGATAGCTGAGACAATAATATGTATTGACTACTTACATGAGTTGAGCACGAAGCTTCTATCTAAGAAAACAATCATCATTATATAAACATAGAAGAATCATGTCAAGTCATCTCTGCTCTGAATGATCACTTTGATTATTCTCAAGCAAGATGAGCAAGATGAGCATCATGCTCATCATGCTCACTGTAATCACTTCTGATTCAAGTGATCAGAGCGATCACTTTGAGACTCTGATTACTCAATGATTATCTAATCACTGCTGTTATGTAATCACATACAAGAGAGTTTTAACATTGATGTGAATGCTTATTTATCTTCTTGTGAGATGCATAGTAAGCTGTTGAATTTCACTGAACTTCTTTAAGTTAATGTACTTATTTGTCTTCTTGTGAGACGTGTAGTAAGTGATCGCTGATTGTTCATTTGAATAGATTTCATATCAAGTTGTTGAGCATCAAATGCTTAAAGTATTTTGATTTAATTACGTTGAAAGCTTCTTGCTAATTAAACTCATAATCTATTGAAAGAGTAAAGTGAACAGTATTACATTTAATGAAATCTCTCTTGATTGTAGAGAGAAGTCACAGACTGCTTTATTTATATACTGTCACGCATGATAAAGTTGCAACATACAACTTTATTTCTGATGCTAGTTTAAAGAGAGTTGCTAGAAACAAGTCTGACTGAATTCAAACTGAATTCAAAGTTATCACAATAAGCTGCTAGAAATAAGTCTGTCATTGCACTTCTCAACATTGTAAACAAAATTACAAAAAGAACTGTTAAAAACTTACACAATAAGATAATGTGCTACATCTTTTCAGAAATTTTGAAACTGTCAAAGAATCTTCATTATCAATGCTTTTCTGATGACATTCAAGTTATTCATCATCTCTTCATTCATCATCATCTTGAGCTTTTTGCTCAGAAGCAAGTCATTCATCTGATATTGTTCTTTCATTTAAACATCATTGATGTCAAAGAGCTTCTTTCATTGAAAACTCTTCACATTCATATTGAAATAAGCGCTTAGTATTGAAGAATCTTGATTGAGATTTGTAACATTGAGATGTATTCTTACATGATTCACTGTATTTTCTTTTGCAATTCTATGAATTTATTAATATTTGATTGCAAAAAATATTGCAAAAAATATCGTTAATTTCATTTGCTATTCACATGCGCAGTCAACAAGAACTCATGATCATCATTTGATGCTTGTAAATAAACATTCAATTTTTGAAATTGCTTGATTCAATAAAAATGTTACGAAGCATGTTGACATTGAATAAAGTCTAGTCAATAGATTCTAGAGATTTTGATGTATGAACAAGAAACAGCAATGTTTTGAATTGAAATATGCTGAAACATTTCATTTATTTGAGCTCTAGCAAATCGACTACTTCGTCTCTTTGTTCGACCTACTATAGATACAGCTCGAAACTGTCTTCTTTCTTCTGTATTCTTAGTTTTCTAGTTAAAGCTATCTCTATTGATCAAACATTTTATTCAGCTACGCACTATCTCGCTGCAGTGTGATTAGATTCTAGACATGATCTCAACAAGAAATGAATATTTCTATCTCTGTTTTTTGCATCTTCAATTTTCTTCTCATCATTTATTATATTTTGCACATAAGTTTTAATCTTTTTTGAATGTGTATTATTAAAATAATCTTCAATAGTTTTGCGCTTGTGAATAGACATCATTGTGAATGCAGAACAGTAATTAACTTGTAAAAGCAATGATGTAATGATTTAAATAATGAGATGAAATAATGAAGATCAATCGCAATGATGAGATATGAAATTTAAACTTCAATATCTTGATTTAAGATTTTAAGATTTAGATCATCATCATTTTAATATTAATTAAGTTGTATAATCATCAACTTTTTTCTTTTTTTACCTTCAAACAACAACAACATACTGCAATCATGATTACAACAACTCAGTAAGTTATGTATCAGTCTTACAAGTTTATAAAAGATCACAGAACTGATTGCAATATAGAAACAATGAGCTTAATTTTAACAACAAAACATTACTCAGCATCTTTGATTCTGCAACTGACGAGATTTTGAAATCAATTTTGAATTCAAATAAATTCTTTAACTTGCATGAATTTATGTACATATTTCATTTCTTATTACTTTTGAATTGATTGCAAAACTGATTGCAAAGTAGAAATAATATCACAGCGAATTTTAAATTCAAGTTTACAAGATCAAATTTTGATCACAAGTTAAACAATAGATCGCGATTGTCAAGCAGCTCAAAATCATCATCATCATTCTCATCATCATTGTTCTCATCATCACTCAGTAAAAAACCTCATAACAAGCAATTTGTCAAAAAGATGCTTTAAAAACAGTCAACAATGAAGTTAAAAATTGATGATAGAAAGTTGAAGTTCATCAAAGTAAGTTTTAAGTTTTACTAAATTGCAAAAATGATTGCAAAAGTAATTTCAAAGACGCTGATTATATGTTAAAATGTTCAATTTATTGAGTCAGCTTATGTTATCAATGTCATCATAAAAAGTGATCTTATCAAGCTCAAGAAAATGCGAAAATATTGCAAAGAAACTGTGATACTTCGTGAAATTCATTGATATCAAAGAATAATCAACTTACTTATTTCAAAGCTGTTGTTTCAGTGTGTGATTCACGAAGTGTGTCATGAATTGATTGAAGTCAATCTTTGCTTTCAATCAAAAGCTATAAAGACATTGCAGAAGATGACAGAAGCATGACTTGTTGCAATGTACAAAGATTAGTTTCATGATCAATTTTGCAATCAATTTTGCAATTCAAATATTGATTACTTAACAGATATCAATCTTTGCGCAATTCATGCAAAGCATGTAATCATTCAAGCGAAGAATATGAGATTGATTTTTCATCTCATGAGCGAAAAGTTTACATTTGAAGCTTGTTCAAATTACATGACGAAGTAAATAATCATGTTACTATGCAATCAGAATGCAACGCTGTCGCAAGACAAATAGATAGTAAATACAATTTTTGCACTGTCACACTGTTAGTGATACTATTGCTTTCATGCATAATTCAAGTTAATTCTTATTGCTTTTGTCAAGAACTTTAGTTTTTTTTCTCTTAAATGTAAAGTCAATTGATTAACTACTTGTATGCATGAGATT
>JAABUK010009027.1_pt1 | contig 13777 bp, 11 predicted proteins | sample 5559141 | NCBI WGS metagenome assembly JAABUK01 (sample SAMN10711869, study PRJNA513367) | rock metagenome | isolation source: Antarctica rocks | place: Antarctica: Victoria Land, Pudding Butte nord | collected 2016-01-03
GCGCGGCGGCGAGTACATCAGCGGGCAGACCCTCTTCGCCCTGCTGACGCTGCATCTCCTCGCGGTGCGGGGCTGGAACGGGCCGATCGTGAAGTCGCTCAACGGCACCGCGATGATCGATGTCCTGGCGACCGATTTCGGCGTGCCGGTCTTCGAGACCCCGGTCGGCTTCACCGCGATGGCCCCGGTCTTCATGGAACAGGACGCGATCATCGCCGGGGAGGAGACGGGCGGCTTCGCCTTCCGCAACCATGTGCCTTACCGCGATGGCATCCTCTCCGCCCTCTTTCTCCTCGACATCGTGGTGCAGCACGACGGCGACCTCACCGCCGCCCTCCGCGACCTCGAAGCGCGCGTCGGACAGTGGTCCTATGAGCGCCTCGATCTCCCCTGTCGCCACGATCAGGCCGAGGCAGCCACCGCCCGCATCCGTCAGGCCGCCCCCAAGCGCCTCGCGGGGATGCCGATCGTGCGCGTCCACGACGCCGACGGGTTGAAGTATTACCTCGAAGATGGGAGCTGGCTCCTCGTCCGCTCCTCTGGCACCGAGCCGGTGCTGCGCCTCTACGCCGAGGCCCATTCCGTCGAGCGCGTCCGCGAAATCCTCGCGCGCGGGCGGGAGCTAGTCGGTCTGTAGCCGCTCGCCCGGGTCTGCTGACGACCTGTCGGGCCGGGCGTTCCGCATCCTGATCATCGAATAATGGAGTGTGGCGGGCAGCAGCGCGTGGTAGAGCGGCCAGAGCGACGGCGTCAGCCGCAACTCCACGCCTCGCGCCGCGATCCGCGCCAGCAGGTCGCCGACCGGCTCGACCCGGTGTGGCGTGACCGCCACGCGCGAGATCCGATAGCCCGGCCCTTCCGTCGCCTCGAACGACTCTCCGGGCAAGTGATAGGCGAAGAGCGTCGTCGCGCGCACCCGGTCGAGCCAGCCAGCCTCGATCGCGAGCACCATCCGCGCCGCCGTTTGTCCGAGGAAGCGTGCGCGATCCTCTGGTGTACTCGTCGGCAGCGCCCAAAACGCGACCCTCGGACACGCGCGCGGCAACCAGTACAATGGAGCGTGCTCGTCGTCGATCGCCCAGACAGCAGCCGCTAATTCCGGGCCGCTCGCGATGGTGCGCGGGACGAACGTGGCGATGTCCCCTTCTTCGCTGAAGTGATACAAGGTGCCGGTCATCGGTATCTCCTACAGCACTCGCGCGTCCCCTGCCGGGCGCGATCCATCGGGCTCCGCATCCGTATCCACCCGCGCGACCCTGCCCTCCCATGCTGTCCCGGCGCTGACCTCGCCGGATCGCGATATACCGTAGCGCCGGGCGTTGCGGCCTGTCACCGTCCTGCGGGACGGTGTCACAGCAGTCCCATGTCCATACTGAGGGGGCGAAGATAGCGTCTTGAAGGGAATTCATAGGAGTTGTAAGATATCTTCGGGTACCCTTGCGATACATGTTCGTCAGTGCTAACATCAAGCCGTTGTCGAAGTCATCTCAGCGGTTCGTACTCCGCCGGGTGAGCGGGCATGTCGGGTGTCATCGTGGCATGGAGGAAGATATCATGGTCCAGGAAGCGCGCAAGCTCGGCCCATTCGCGCTCGGTCTCGGGGCGCTGGCAATCCTCTGGCTGCTGGTCTGGCAGGCGGTAACCGCCGATGGCGCGCCCGACCCGACCCTTCCTTCCCTGTCCCATACAGCGGTCATCCTCGATAGCGCCATCCTGGTCCTGCGCGAAGGATTGGAGGCGATCCTCGTCCTGGCCGCGATCACCGCGAGCTTTCAAGGGGCGCAGGCCGCGCTCCGTCGCCCGGTCGCGGTGGGGGCGGGCCTGGGCGTGCTCGCCACGGTCGTGACCTGGTTCATCGTGGTCGCGGCGCTCGACGCCATCGATGCCCCGGCGCTCGACATCCAGGCGGGCACCGGCCTGTTGGCCGTGATCGTCCTGCTGGTGGTGATGAACTGGTTCTTCCACCGCGTCTACTGGGCCGGCTGGATCGCGCATCACAACGGGCGTCGGCGTCAACTGCTGGCCTTGCCCGGCTCCGCTCGTGGGCGGGTGCTGCTCGGCTTCGTGCTCCTCGGCCTGACCGCGATCTACCGCGAAGGCTTCGAGATCGTCCTCTTCCTGCAGAATCTGCGACTCCAGGCCGGCAATGAGGTGGTGGCGCAGGGGGTGGGCCTTGGCCTCGTCGCGACGGCTATCGTCGGGATGCTGACCTTCGTCGCCCACCACAAGCTGCCGTACAAGCGGATGCTGATCCTCACCGGCGTCATGCTCGGCTTCGTGCTAGTGGTGATGGTCGGCGAGAGCGTGCAGGAGATGCAACTCGCCGGGTGGATCTCGACGACCGATCTGCCGCTGCCGATCCCCGACTGGATGGGGATCTGGTTCGCCCTCTTCCCGACCGCCGAATCGATCGCCGCGCAGATCGCCGCCACCGCCCTGGTGATCGGCTCCTACATCGTCGCCAAGGACGTGCGCGTCAGCCGTCCGTTGCGGCGGGGCGAGATCCCGGCCACGCGCCCGGAGCAGGCTCCGAACGCGCGCTGAGACGCCAAGACGGCACGCCAAAAGAGGGGCGAGGCACCAGCGTCATGCCGGTGCCTCGCCCCTTTCGCTGTCCTGTGACTTTTCGGGCTACCGTTGCCCCTCGTCGCTCGTGTCGTCGCCCCCGACCAGATCCCGCTCGTCCTCGTTGAACGCGGCGAGGAAGTGTCGCGCCGTCTCGGCGTCGGATGCCAGGACGAGGAGATCGTGCGGGCTGGCGAAGGTGACATAGCCGGTCAAAGGGCCGGCCATGCGGAGCAATGCGGGGATGCCCTCGTTATCCAGCAAGCCCTTCCACATCTCGGCGATCGCCGCGTTGGGTGCCGAGGCGATGCGTACCAGCGGGCTGCCTTTCTCGGTCATCGTTTCCTCCGCGCGTTCCTGCCGTTCCAGGGGATTCTTCGCGATCTCTGTTCGGGTCGCCTGTGCCTAATCCTGGCGCAGGCGGGCGATCGTGACCCCTTCGCCCCCCTGCTGGTCGCGCTCCCCTTCGGTGCTGGCGACGAGCGGGTGCTGGGCGAGGAACTGGCGGATCGCCTGCCGTAGCGCCCCGGTGCCCTTGCCGTGGATGATCCGCACGAAGGGGAGCGAGGCGAGGTAGGCGTCGTTCAGGTAGCGTTCGAGCATTTCCTCCGCCTCCATCGCGCGCGTCCCGCGCACGTCGATGTCGAGCGGGACCGTCTCGCCGCGCGCCGGGGCGATCGATACCGCCGGCGCGCTGCGCGGCGCGCTCGCCCGGTTCTCGCGCTCGGCGGTGCGGACCTGATTGCGGCTCAGGCGGGTCAGATCGCTGAGGGGTCGGCGCAGGCGGAAGGTGCCGACCTGCACCTCGGCCTCGTCGTCGTCGCGCAGCCCGAGCACATCGCCCTGTTGGCCGAGGGAGGCGACGATCACCCGGTCGCCGGGGCGGATCGCGACCGGGGCGGGGCCGCTCGGGCGCGGGGCGGGGCGGGCGGCCCGGACCTGACGGACCGCTTGGCCGAGGTCCGTGGCGCGTGTCTCCGCCTGACGCAGCCACTCCCGCGTGACCGCGACCTGCTCACGGTCGCGTCCCAGGCGGCGCAGCTCCTCGCGGATGCCGGTCAGCTCTCCTTCGATCTCGCTCAGCGCCGTGTCGCGCGCGCTCACGCGGGCACGCTCCGCCTCGCGCAACGTCTCCTGGGCGGCTTGGCGGACCTGCTCGGCCTCCTGCTGCTCCGCGATCGCCGTGGCGCGCGCGGCCTCGGCGGCGTCGCGCTCGTCCTTGATTTGCCCGAGCAGTTCATCGACCTGGACTTCCTGCGGGGTCAGGTAGCTGCGCGCCCGCCCGACGATCCCCCGCGGCAACCCCAGGCGTTCGGCGATCGCCAGCGCGTTCGAGCGTCCCGGCACGCCGATCAGGAGGCGATAGGTGGGGGAGAGGGTCTCCACGTTGAACTCGACCGAGGCATTCTCGACGCCGGGGGTGGTGTAGGCGAAGCTCTTGAGTTCGGAGTAGTGGGTCGTCGCCACCGTCAGCGGCCCGCGATCGAGGAGGGTCGCGACGATCGAGCGGGCGAGGGCCGCGCCCTCGGTCGGGTCGGTCCCGGCGCCCATCTCATCGAGGAGGACCAGGCTGTCCGGCGTGACCCGCGCGAACATGTCGATCACATTCTTCATGTGCGAGGAGAAGGTGGAGAGATTCTGTTCGATGCTCTGCTCGTCGCCGATGTCGGCGAAGATCTGCGAGAAGACCGAGACGACCGAGGTGCGGTCGGCGGGGATGTGCAGCCCCGCCTGGGCCATCAGCGTCAGTAGCCCGACCGTCTTCAAGGCGACCGTCTTGCCGCCCGTATTCGGCCCGGTGATCACCAGCACCCGGTAGTCCTCGCCGAGCGCGATGTCGATCGGCACGACGTTGCCGGTCAGCAGGGGGTGACGGGCGTGTTGCAGGACGATGCGGCAGGGCGCGTTCTCGTCGGCGATCGTGGGGCTGTTAGCGTCCAGATCGAGGCTGAAGCGCGCCTTGGCGAGTTGGAAATCGAACTGGGCCAGCCCGCCGACGGTGCGCTGGAGGGGCTCGGCGTTCAGCGCCACCATATTGCTGAGCTGGCGCAGGATCCGCTCGATCTCGTGTTCCTCGTCGCGCTGCAACTGCCGCCAGGCGTTGTTCAGTTCGACCGTCTCGATCGGCTCGATGAAGACGGTGACGCCGCTGGACGACGAGTCGTGGACGATCCCGCCGACCATGCCGCGCGCATCGGCGCGCACCGGGATGACATAACGACCGTCGCGCATGGTGATGATCGGCTCGCGGATGGCGTTGCCGTACTTCTGCGATGTGAGCAGGCCGTTGAGGCGTTCGAGGAGGCGGTTGTGCGCGGTGCGGAGGGCGGAGCGGATCCTTCCGAGTTCCGGCGACGCGGTATCGAGGATCTCGCCGCGCCCGCCGACCGTGCGGCCGATATCGGCCTCCAGGCCGGGGAACTCCTCCACCGCGACGATCACGTCGCTGAGGCCGGGGTAGCGTTCCTCGGTGTGGATGAGCCGCCGGAAGGCGCGGCGTAGGTTACGCGCCGCGCCGAGCGTATCCTGGATCTCCAGCAGTTGCGAGGTGTTGAGCAGGATCCCCATTTGCGCCCCGCGCACGATCTCGCGGATGTCGCGCGCGCCGCGCACGCTGAAATCGGGGACGCTACCGAGGAGCGCCTTCGCCTCGTCGGTCAGCGCCAGGGCGCGCCGCGCGGTCGGGGCATGGTCGCTCGGCGCGAGGTCGAGCGCCAGCTCCGACGCGACCGAGTAGGTACAGCGATCTTCGAGCAGATCGAGGACTTTATCGAATTCGAGAATCGCCAGGACACGGGCATCCACGGGTATGGCCTCCCAATTAACAGCCCCCGGCATGGGCCGGGGGCTGCACACAGCATACTGAATTGTACACATAACGAGGGATCCGCGACGAGTCGGCGTCGCCGCGAGCGGGGCGTTCAGTTGCCCGATAAGAGCAATGGTGGCAGACCTTGTGGCAGGAATGGTCGCAGGGGCAGGACGACGACTGGCACGAAGCGCAGGAAGAGCGGGACGAGCGTCGAGTTCGCCAGCTCGCTGTGCAGCAGCGACATCGTCGGACTGGCGGCGAGGGCGGCGGTGCTGTTCAGCAATTGCAGGAGCAGGCTGATGACCATCGTCGCCAGGACGGCGGCGAAGATGGCGACCACGACCCCCAGGACGCCACCGCTGAGATTGTTAAAGACGCCGATCTTCCGCGCGATCCGTCTGAGGAAGAAGTTCCGGCCCAGCCCGATCGAGATCGAGAGCGAGGTGATGAAGAGGAGCAATAGGAAGGCGGTCAGATTGCCGGTGAAGGTGTTCATCTGCGGGAAGAATTGCTTCAGGACGAGATCGGTGAATGGTTCGTAGAACCACGCCGCCAGCAGCGCGCCGCCGTAGAGCCCGGCGAGGGTCGAGAAGACTTTTCCTAACCCGCCCATGAACGAGAGTAGCACGGTGCCGCCGAAGAGCGCCATGATCGTTAGATCAAAGATATTGGTCATGGTGGACAACCCTTTCGCTGGGCGTGTTGGCAGGGCGATGACCGGACGATCGGTTTCTTCCCCATTGTACGATCGCGTCGAGACGGAGTAATTGGCCCGTTAGTCCTGACTTCTCCCGCGATGTACCGGGCTTCCTGCGCCGCCAGGCTCCCCCACCAGCGGGCAACACACGCCCTCGCCCCGCCGATCGCGTTTGCCCGCTTGACAAGAACATCTGTTCGCTCATATACTGTAGGGAAAGTAGGCGATCGTCCCGGAACGGTGTGCAAGGCACCCGCCAAGGGTGCGGCGGCGAATCCCGGATGGACCGGTACACCAGCGACACAGAGCGGGGGGCGTATGAAAGAGCTTTCGGCCAGACAGAAGCAGATCCTCACCTTCATCGAGCACTTCCACGCCGATCGTGGGTATCCTCCGACGATCCGCGAGATCCAGGGCCAGCTGAAGCCCGCCTCGAGCGGCAAGCCGGTGTCGACCAGCGTGGTCGACTACAATCTCAACATCCTCGAAGATCGCAATCACATCCGCCGCAACCGCCACATCTCGCGCGGGATCGAACTCGTGCAGGGTCCGGGTGGGGCGGGGAATCGCCTCTCGATCCCGGTGCTCGGACAGATCGCCGCCGGTACGCCGATCGCGGTGCCCGACGATCTGGCCGAGGGGGAATTCGCCGAGAATATCGAGGTCAACCTCGAACTCCTGCCGCCGCGCACCGATGGTCTCTTCGCCCTGCGGGTCAAGGGGAAATCGATGATCGACGCCCTGGTGGACGATGGCGACCTCGTCATCCTGCGCCGCCAGGAGACCGCCGAGAATGGCGAGGCGGTCGCGGTCTGGCTGAAGGACGAGCGCGAGACGACCTTGAAGCACTTCTATCTGGAGGGATCGCGCGTGCGCTTGCAGCCGGCGAACTCGACGATGGAGCCGATCTACACGCGAGCCGATAATGTGGAGATCAAGGGGCGGCTCGTCTCCGTCTTCCGCACCGTTATCGGGTAGGCGCGTCAGTCAGCACGATCCGTCCGGGGCCAGTCGCAAGACTGGCCCTCAGTGTGCCCGGCACGCTATCCTCTTGCCTGATAGGGTGACCGCTCGTCTCATTGTCGTCGGCAGCTTGCCCCTTTCGTCACGCCCCAGGTGCCTCGATCCTTGTGCCTTGTTGGCAAATGGACGCGGCCCGTAGGCCGGTTGGAGGAGTATCCCTGGACACCCACGCGAACCTCGCTCTCGCCCGTCTCGCGCCCGCTACGCGCGCGCTGCTCGACCGGGCGGCGACGATCGCGCTGCTGCGCGGGGCCGCGCCGTATCTGGTCGGCGGGAGCGTGCGGGATCTCCTGCTCGGGCGGACGACGATCGATCTCGATCTGGTGGTCGTGGGCGATGCGATCGGGGTGGCACGGGCGCTGCACGAGGAGTTGGGGGGGGACGAGGTCGCCCTGTTGCGCGTCCACGAGGTGTTCGGCACGGCGACCGTGATCCCGCAAGGGGGGGTGCCACTCGACCTGATCACCGCCCGGTACGAGACGTATCAGGTGCCCGGCGCGCTCCCCGTCGTGGTCCCCGGCACCCTGGACGACGATCTCCGCCGCCGCGACTTCGCCATCAACGCGATCGCCCTCGCCCTCGCCCCCGAGACGCGCGGACAGCTCTACGATCCGCTCGGCGGACGGGCCGATCTGGCCGCCGGGATCGTGCGGACCCTGCACGACGGCAGCTTTCGCGACGACCCGACGCGCCTCCTGCGCGCGACCCGCTACGCCGACCGGCTCGGCTTCGCGCTCGCCGATGCGACAGCGGCGCAGTTCGCGGCGGCGCTCGCGGCGCACGTCTTCGATACGATCACGATCCAGCGCCTGAGTCACGAGTTCGTTCGCCTGCTAGCCGAGGAGCGCGCGGCGGCGATGCTCGATCGGCTGGCGGCGAGCGGGGCGCTGGCGCAGTTCGCGCCCACCCTGCGCTGGGGCGATGACGAGCGCGCGGCTTTCCAACGCCTTGATGGCCTGGAGCAGCGGTTTCTGGTGCCTGTGCCGGTGATCGACGCCGTCCCCCGGTGGGAAGCGCGCTTTGCTGTGCTGGCCGCCACCCTCTCACCGGAAGGCGCGCGTGCCGCCGCGACCGTGCTGGCGCTGCCGGGGCGTGTCGTGCTGTTGTGCGGGCAGGCGGCGACGCTCGTTGCCGCGCTCGGAGAAGAGCCGTTGCCTGCGTCGGATTCCGCGTTGGGGCGCCGCCTCGATCCGTACGAACCCGCCGCGCCCATCGTGGCGTGGGCCTGCACGTCCGAGGCGCAGAATGGGATCCTCTTGCTCCGTTATCTGCTCCTCGTGCGTGGTGTGAGGCCGCAGCTAGATGGTATGGCGCTGCGCGGGTTGGGCGTCCCTCCCGGCCCGATCTATCGCGAGGCATTGGCGGCGCTGCGCGACTTCAAGCGGGATCACCTCGATGCCACCGTAGAGGAAGAGCGGGCGTTCCTGCGCTCCTGGCTCGCGGCGGCGGGCCATTGATCGGCGCACGTTCGCAACGATCGGGGAAGATCGCGCGTATCTTATAGGGGCGAGTGGGCACGGATCGCTTCGTCGTGTGCGCCGCGCCGTGCGGACCCGGACCAATTATGAGAAAGGATCAGCGAACGCATGCGTGACCTCTCGGGGCAAACGTTCGGCTCCTATCGCCTCGAAGGATTGCTCGGGCGCGGCGGCATGGGCGAGGTCTACCGCGCGCGGCACCTGCGCCTGACGAATCGCCTCGCCGCTGTCAAGATCCTGCCCGCCTCTTTCGCCTCCGACCCCGACTTCCTGCGCCGCTTCGATCAGGAGGCGAACAGCGCCGCCTCGCTCGATCACCCCAACATCCTGCCGGTCTGGGATTACGGCGAGCAGGACGGCACCCCCTTTCTGGCGATGCCGCTGGTCCCCGCCGGCAGCCTGAAAGAGCTGTTGGAGCGGCGCGGCCCGCTCTCGCCCACCGAAGCGGAGCATTATCTGGCCCCGATCGCGGAGGCCCTCGATTACGCCCACTCACGCGGCATCCTGCACCGTGACGTGAAGCCCGCCAACATCCTCCTGCGCGAGGATGGCCGCCCGCAACTCGCCGACTTCGGTATCGCCAAGGCGATCGAGGCCGGGCAGACAGGGGGCCTGACCCAGGCGGGCGGCGGCATCGGCACGCCGGAATACATGGCCCCGGAGCAGATCGAGGGGCGCGCGGAGCCGCGCAGCGATCTCTACGCGCTCGGGATCGCCCTCTATCAGATGCTCAGCGGCCAGGTGCCCTACGACGGTGCCACCCCGTATGAGGTGGCGCTGAAGCAGATCAGCAATCCGCTGCCGCCCCTGCGCCGCCTCCGCCCCGATGTTTCCCCGGCGATCGAGGCGGTCGTGGCGCGCGCGCTGGCGAAAGACCCGGCCGCGCGCTACCCGACCGGGCAAGCCTTCGCGGCGGCCTTCCACGAGGCGATCGCGCACCCGCACGCGGTCCCCGCCCTGGTGCCGGGCCGCTACGATCAGCGCACGATGCCCCTCCCGATCGCCCCCGTGTTCGCGGCGGAGCCGAGCGGGCGGGTGGGCGCGTCGTCGCCAGCGGTCGCGCCGCCGTTCGTGCCGTATCCCCCGCCGCCGCAGCGCGCGGCGGCGCGCGGCAACTCCTCCTGGCCCTTGCTCGCCGCCGCGTTGCTCCTGGCCGTGCTGATCGTCGGTGTCGGCGGCGTCTTCGCCTTCCGCACGTTGTCCGATACGCCGCCCCCGCCGACGCCGACCCGCGCCGCCGCCGTGATCCCGCCGGTCGATCCAACCTTGACCGCCGTGGCCGCGATCAACGCCACGACGGTGGCCGGGATCGACGCGACCGCGACCGCCAGCGCCGCGCAGGGGGCGACCGCGACGGCGAACGCCAACGCCGCCCAGGCGACCGCCACGGCGAGCGCCGTCGCGGCGGACGGGGCGACCGCGACCGCCGTGGAGGGTGCGAATGCCACCGCCCGCGCCGCCAGCAGCGCCACCGCGCGCGCCGCCGCCGCCGCCGCCGCCGCCGCCGCCGCGACCGAGAGCGCGAACGCCACGGCGACCGCCGTCGCCGCCAACGCGACCGCGACCGCGAATGCCAACGCCGCCGCGAGCGCGACCGCGCGCGCCGCCACCCCCATCCGCACGCCGACCGCGACCGCGCTCCCGCCGACGAACACCGCCGTGCCGCCTACGAGTACAGTGCCGCCCCCGACCGTCATGCCGACCGTCATGCCGACGCGCGCGCCCGCGCCCCCCAGCGCCGCGCCGAGCGCCGCCCCGACGCGCGCGAACGCGGGTACCTGGGGGCCGCCCCTCGCGCCGCTCAACGGCGGTAAGCGTTACAGCGATCCGACGAACCGTTTCTCGTTCAGCGTGCCGAACACCTGGGTGCAGAGCCAGAACGCCGACGATCAACGCACCTTCGCACCGCCGGATAATTCTCTGACCTTCAGCGCGTCGCTCGACCGGCCCGCCGCCACGACGACCCTCGAAGCGTTCAATACGGCGGTCGAGCAGCAAGTACGCGGCCAACTGAACAACTACACCGCCGTCAGCCTCGACCGCGTGCTGATCGACGGGCGTCAGGCTTACCGGCGCGTCTCGCGCGGCATGGCGCAGGGGCAGGATCTCCAGGTACTCCAGCTTTATTTCATCGATAACGGGGTCGTCCATTTCCTCACCTTCGTGACCCGTGCGGAGAACTTCGATCGCCTCGTCGCCACCTTCGATGGCGTCGGAGGGAGCTACAAGGTCGGCCCGTGAGGGTGCCCCCGCGCGGGTGGGGGGCGCTCCGGGCGCGTGCTATACTCTCGCCACAGCGATGCCCCATGCGGGGAGAAGAGTGTGCGCGGGACGGTGTGACAGCGTGGGCGAGCGAGCGAGCGAGCGAGCCGAGCAGATGGCGGAGCGACCGCGCGGCAAGGCCGACTTGCACATCCACACCGCTCATGGTGACGGCCTCGACACGCCCGAGGCGGTCGTCGATTGGGCCGAGTCGCGCACCGATCTCGACCTGATCGCTATCACCGATCATGACGAGGTCGAGGCGGGGCTGCGCGCGCGCGCATATGCGTTGCGGCGCGGCTACCGCGTACAGGTGGTGCCCGGCGTGGAGATCACCACGCGCGGCGGCCATCTCTTGGCGCTCGATGTGGACCGGACCTTTCGGATGTTGCGCCCGCTGGACGAGAGCGTCGCCGAGGTGCGCGCCGCCGGGGGGATCTGCATCGCCCCGCACCCCTATAGCTGGCTGACGACGAGCATCGGCGAGCGCGGCCTGCGGCGGTTGCTCCCACCGGTCAGTCCTGCCCTGCTCGATGGGATCGAGGTCTGGAATCCCTCGCTGGCCGGTAAGGTCGCCCACGAGCGGACGAAAGTCGCCAACGTCATGCGCTGGCAACTCGCCGAACTCGGCGGGAGCGACGCGCACGCGGTCGATTTCATCGGTAGCGCCTATACCACCTTCCCCGGCCACACCTGGGACGACTTCAAGCTGGCGCTGTCTGCGCGCACCACCCGCGCCTACGGGCGTTTCTGGTCGGCGGCGGAGGTCCGCCCGATCGCGGTGCGCCAGACGGCGCGCGCCTGGTTCCTCAGTCCGACGGTCAAGATCCGTCGCACGCTCGATCGGCGGCGCGCGCTGCCGATCGTCGCCCCCCCGGAGCAGCAGGGCGGGGCCTGATGAAGATCTTGCTCGTCTCGCCCTACGACTTCACCTATCCGGGGGGCGCCAACGAACACATCCGTTTCCTCGCGGCGGAGTATCGCTCGTGGGGCCACGAGGTGCGGATTCTTGCGCCCGCCTCGCCCGATCGCCCGCTCCCCGACGAGCCGGGCCTGCACACGATCGGCAAGCCGGTCGCGGTCCACGCCAATGGCTCGAACGCGCGGATCACCCTCTCGCTGCGCCTGTCGGGGGAGGTCAAACGCTATCTCGCGAGCGAGCAGCCCGAGGTGATCCACCTCCACGAGCCGCTGATGCCGGCGTTGCCGCTGACGGTCCTCTACCACGCCGAGGCGCGCAAGGTCGGCACCTTCCATGCCTTCGCGGAGTCGAATCTCGGCTACTTCTACGCGCGCCCCTTCCTGCAACCCTTCTTCGAGCGCCTCGATGCGCGGATCGCCGTGTCGCAGCCCGCCGCCACCTTCGTGGGGCGCTACTTCGGCGGCGAATACGACATCATCCCCAACGGCATCGAGATCGGTGAACTGGGCGATGTCGCGCCGCTGCCGCAATATCGCGACGGTCGTCCGACGATCCTCTTCCTGGGGCGCTTCGAGGAGCCGCGCAAGGGCTTCCGCTACCTGCTGCGCGCCTTTGCGCTGGTCCGCGAGCAGTTCCCCGATGCCCGGCTCCTCGTCGTCGGTGGCGGGGCACAGGAGCGTTTCGCCGATGAATTGGCGCGCGTGGGGGCGGAGGGGGTAGCGTTCACCGGCTACGTGGACAACGCCCTGAAATCGCGCTATTACGCCAGCTGCGACATCTTTTGCTCGCCCGCGACCCGTGGCGAGAGCTTCGGGATCATCCTGCTAGAGGCGATGGCGTCCGGGCGGGCGGTGATCGCCTCGCGCATCCCCGGCCACGCCAGCGTAATCACACATGGGGAGGACGGCTGGCTCGTCGCGCCGCAAGATCCGGTAGCGCTGGCGCTGGCGCTGGTGCGGATGCTGGCCGATCGCGACACGCGCGAGCGGATCGCCGCCGCCGGACGCCGCACGGCGCAACGCTACGCCTGGTCGGCCATCGCGCGGCGCGTGCTGGCGGTCTACGGCGATCGGACGGGGTCGGCGGCGGTCGCCGATCCGGGTGGTTCGCTCCCGGCAGGGGTGCAATGATTAACGAACGGCTGCAGGAGTGGGGGCGCGTGCAGGCGCGCCGGGCGGCGGAGTGGATCCGCTGGACCGGGCTGACCCCGAACGCGCTGACGATCATCGGGCTCCTCCTCAATTGCATCGTGGCCGTGATCCTGGGGCAGGGGTATCTGCTGCTCGGCGGCATCCTGGTGCTCGGTGCCGGTCTCTTCGATCTGCTCGATGGGGCGATGGCGCGGATCACCGGGCAGATCACGCCGTTCGGGTCGTTCCTCGATTCGACGCTCGACCGTTACTCCGAGGTGATCCTCTACGGTGGGCTGCTCTTCTACATCATCGGCACACCCGATGCGCGCGTCGGCACGCTCCTCATCCACCTGACAATCTGCGGGTCGATCATGGTGTCGTATGCGCGGGCACGCGCCGAGTCGCTCGGCTACAAATTACAGGTCGGCCTGCTGGCCCGCCCGGAGCGGATCATCATCCTCGCCGCCGGGCTGATCCTGGGGCATCCGCTCTGGGCGCTCTGGCTACTGGCGATCTTCACCAACGTCACCACCATCCAGCGGATCTACCACCTGTGGAGCACGACCACCCAGGCCGCGCGCAAGTCGACCGCCGATAGCGGCCAGTAAGGACGCAGCCCTTTTGACATCGTTGCGCCCTCGCGCCCAGCGACTGAGGGCCGAGCTGGTCCGCCCCATTCGTGGCGCGTTCGTCGGCGGTGTCGGTGCGACGGCGGCAACAGATACCCGCACCCGATGATCGCGCTGATCGGGGTGAGCGCGATCGTCGCGCTGACGATCGCGCTGATCATTATCCAGCCGCGCGGCCTCGACGAGGCGTGGGCGGCGACCGGTGGCGCGCTGGCGATGCTCCTCTGCGGCTTCGCCACGCTCGGCGACCACCCGC
>JAABUK010009028.1_pt1 | contig 13775 bp, 15 predicted proteins | sample 5559141 | NCBI WGS metagenome assembly JAABUK01 (sample SAMN10711869, study PRJNA513367) | rock metagenome | isolation source: Antarctica rocks | place: Antarctica: Victoria Land, Pudding Butte nord | collected 2016-01-03
GTCAGAAAAGTGTTGGAATTTGTCACCATGTTTGGGAAGTACATAAATTTGCAACAAATAAGAGTCTTTTAGCATGACACTTTGTGACAGCTACATTCATGCAGCTGCTTGGATTGTGTTTGCTTTTGAGGACTAAGCTTTGGACTCAGCATTTTCATGTTCGTCTTCTTCTTCACCATGTCTGTCCATAGAGTGTATAAGCGTAGTGAGATAAGCGGTTGCAATTGAGCAGCATGCAGCATCATTGTCAGCTCTCTGTTCGCGCCGTTGTTCGCCGCTTCTCTTCTACGGTGAGCGCTTTTGACGGCCTGTCAGGCGACCCTCACACGTTGGAGCAATTTCATAGGTTTGTTGTGGTCGGGGGTGGGGCTGCAGGCTGTGCGACTGCGTCAGCGCTCAGCCGTTCCTTCCCAAATCAGGTGCGTGCAGGGGTCCTCCAGAGCGTCAACACAACAGTTTGGAGGTCTTTTGAGAGGTGTTGTACCTTATATGGCGCAGGTGGCTGTGATAGAGCCTGCACAAGTGCATCATAACCAACCAGCCTGGACACTCGTTGGTGCTGGCATCAAGCATGCTGCTGAGACTAGGCGCCCGATGGCAACTGTGATGCCTTCGAACGTGCGTGTCTGAGTGTTCAGGGGGTTTTGCAAAGTCATTGTTAACTGATTTTATTTGTGAAGTCTGTTTGTGGAGATGCGGTACATCTTATGGGGAGCAACAGTCACAGGGTCTGCCTCTCTCTGGGCCTCAGTGTAAGGTTGATGTGTGTCCACAGGTCTCCTGGATACGTGAAGCAGCAGTTGCTCTTGAGCCTGCAAGAAACAGAGTGATTACCACGAATGCACAGATAAACTATGATTTCCTGGTTGTTGCCTGTGGATTAGCCATCAGATTCCAAGACATCAAAGGGCTCCCAGGTGCCTTGACCAAAAGCCTTGTGAAGTGTGTACCGTAATCTGTGTGACTTCATGTGACGACATTGACGTCTCGCTAGGTCAACAGTACTCAGTGTACTTAAGTCATCGCGCTTTTGACAGCAAGACAACAGCACAGATGCGTGTCTGATAGTCATGATGTTATGATTCTGCAGAAGCTTTGGCAACCCCCTTTGCCAGCAGCAATTATGATCCAGTTCTCTGCTCCAAGACGTGGGATTGCATCCAGCGCATGCAAAGTGGAAATGCAATCTTCACCTACCCAACAGGTACTAGCTTTCATTGCATTGCTGGATCTGCACAAAACCAGTTACCGTGTGAATTAAGCATTGCTGCAGGTCCTGTCAAGTGTGGAGGAGCTGGACAGAAAATTGCATACTTAGCAGATCACTATTGGCGTAAGCAGGGTGTGAGGGACAGCATCGACATTCAATACAATACGGCTCTGCCACGTGTATTTGGTGCTGTGCAGGGCCTGTGAAGCTATTTGCAGGGCCTTTGAGAGCTATTTGCGGGGCCTTTGAAGCTATCTGCAGGGCCTTTGAAGCTGTTTGGAGGCCCTTCACATTTGACAGCTAATCCCTGAGCAGGTGTGGTCAACAACAACAATGGAAGCTGATTCCAAAAAGCAAACACTGCAGAGGCTCACCACTCTAAAGCTTGATGTTGTGGAAGCCAGCAGGATCTTGACATTTGCTGATGGGGGACAAACCCCCCACCCCTTCTGAAAGTCTGGGATCCCCCTCCCTGCTCCCCCTGCTCCTCCCATCAGTGGCCTCATTGAACAGCATGGCAGCAATATGGCGATGTGAGATCTGCATGTGTGGCTTGGGCCCAAACATTCTCTGGCATCAATCAAAAATAAAATGGAGACAATCAGGATGAAGAATAACTGCCTGCACTCTTGGTACATGTTAAACGTCTGTTGCAATAGGACAGAGTGTTTTGCATAAGCAGACTGGTGCTGCTCTGCACGCCCTTTTCACACAGTCAATACTGATGTTAGGGTGAGTTTTACAATAGTGTGGCTCATCTGTGTTGAAAGTAGCAAGACTGTAACGGTCTGCACTGTTGACTGGTCAAACGCTGTAGCACATGACTCATAGGTGAGTATGTGAGGAAGAGCTGCCTGCTCACAAGGACACACTTCAACTGTGTGGTTTACATGCTATCTTCCCTGGTCTAAGGCTCGTCCGTTACAAAGACATACACTCTATCATCTACAACACCTCCAGGGCTGATCAGAAACACCTCATGCACAGATGTGTCGCTATTTTGTGACTATCTAACAGGTGCTGAATCAGCATTGGCAATGAAAGCTAATTAGCACGCCATTCTGGCATCAGTTTTGTATCATCACAATCATTATTGCTACAGCTACCCGCTGACTTTCTTGCCCTCGCACTCAGTTTGCCCATTGACAGTGCAAGCTTTGACTTGCTGGTTGCACCGCAGCCCTGCACTGTTGCCTGGACAGTGCTCTGGCTGGCAACCACCTGCATCTGTTGCCTTTAGTTGCAGTTGCCACCATGTGGTAAAGGTTATCGCTTGCTTTCCGCAGTACTTGCAATGCTCTTAGTTGGATCCATGAGAAGTGTTGTGCAAATTAGGCCAAGTACGTGGCGCAGAGGATGTTGAACTTACCTTGCAAAGCGTCATAGCACTGACCGATGGTGATGTCGCCAATGACCGCAAAGGTGGTTTGGTCAGAGTCAGTCTCCGAGTTGTAGCACATTCCGTTGATGCTGATCATGCCAGTGGGCTCGTCTCCCGTAGCTCCACCGGAGGCGCTCCCACCTCCGCTGCAGCCAGAACTGCTTCCCTGCAAGCACAGAGATAGTTGACAGCCCGCCGCTCAGGCAGCACTTGTAAAGAGCAGGTACGAGGCCAAGCCGCTGCGCTTACCGTGGTGTCCGCGTCTGAGGCCGGGATGCGGCACCTGATGCCCGCATCTGGGCAGTCTGCCGCAGTGAACGTCACCAGGGTCATCAATAAGGCAAAAACCATGAAACCAGCCTTGATAGCCTTGGGCATGATGGCTGCGGTCATGACTTGACTGAGTCTGGCTATCTCTGCAAAAGCCATCGGACCCATGTCAATAGCCGGACCAAATGCGACTGCTGACAAGACTACGGTAGCTGCGGACCACGTCGAGCAGACACAAACTCATTGCGCGTGCCATGCGACAGAGCTGCACAAGCCTGAAACGTACCTGAAGCTTGAGTCTCAGTTCAGCCCTGGTCAGATTGAATGGGAGATGGGGCCTTTGCGTGCTGTATTGCTGCCGCCTACCTAGGCATCCAGCTTTGTAGCCTTTAGAGTCGGAAGCCACACGCAACGACAGTCAATACCAGCTGGAGTCAGCTGCTTCAGCACTTACATCGTTTCTGATTTTGTACGCACGTGCAGAGTATAGCGGTCGAAGCTCGCCCATCAGACTTACGTGATAGCGCTGTTGCGGCTAATAATACCATCGATGCGTGCCCAACAGTCACCTTGCTCACCTCCTGGAACCTCTTTCACAGTCCAGCTGTCAACATCTCGGAGCAGCCGAAGAGCAGGAGGAGGATCATGCATGACCGTTGCAGCAGATTCATGCACCGCAATTGCGTGGTTTATGCGCATGCACTGAATTGCAACATCAGACTGCTGCCCTCTTATAAGCTCTAGGCAAACCCTTGGTCGACATGGTTGACATGGTTTGAGCTGCCGCTGGTGGCACAGGTGCTGTACAGTCCGACATTTTTATGCTGGTTCATATTTGGCTGTTCATGCATCTCGCACACACATGCGTACACATCATGCTGCAGTGAATGCAGAGCTTGCTTCGATTGCAATGGAAGGCCTGTTCAAGGTGCCCATGGTAGGTCCTCTAGATCTACCATATGTGCACAATGCAACATGTGGCATACACACGTGCTGATTTTGGGTCCCTTTTTGTGCAGAATCGCATTCAGCATACAAGATGAAGCTTCACATGTAAGTTCAGCCCGGCCTTGCCACCAAACAACAATAATGGCAGAATTTATAAACGATTGCAAATGCATTGTTACATTGGCAGTCTGTATCAACAGAGCTGTACTTTTACACCTTTTACACTGCTCACTCTGCTGCAGGGATACTGAGCTGTACTTGAGCTCACTGGTGAACTACTGGCTTGACTGGTAACAATGTAATGAACATCAGTAAGGAGCGTAGACGCTCTGCAAAAAGGGGTCCAGACAGATGTGGTCTTCTCAAAAAATTCAATGCTCAAAACTGCCTTGCTTGTCTGTCCCTGCATCATCACAGCACTTGAGCATTAGTCCCAGCAACAATCAAGTACAAGAAAGTTCTGGCAGCAGTCAATCAAGGCAGTACAAGAAACTCTGACATTGTAGGCACCGCCTTTCAGGTTACAACACATCTGTCACATGACTATAAGACACTTCCTAAAACATGGCTGGTCAAAAGATCTGAGTTGCGACCAGCGCAACAAAAGCCATGTTCAATGAAGCTCCCCACATGATAAGGTTGTTTGTGTCTCTATCAGACATGATAAGGTTGTTTGTGTCTCTATCAGAATCCTTATCAAGACAGAAACCACCCCGCATGATACACAATGCTTGCAAGCATCCGTGCCTGAGTGGTGTGTCATGGCTGAACTTATGTGTATCGTGTAACATGCGGAGTGGTTTGTGTCGTGACCAGTATCTTAAATGTGTAGGATCTGTGACTCACACTCAGCACCAGCACAGCTGTGTGAATCAGCATCTTTGCAGTCTCACCTGGTTGCTTAAACCTTGACCTTGTCATGCCCCTGGGTGTTCTTTGTTGCCTCAATCAGAAGAGGGTATAGGGCCAGTGCCACGACAGCCACAGCAAACTCATTGCCCACCTTGCTGGTGAAGACTGCAAGCAACGAAAGCAGTTTAGGGTTTAGCACTAGGGTTTGAGGCTTGACATATTTGACCCAAAGAAGGTATAGGGCCAGTGCCACGACGGCCACAGCAAACTCATTGCCCACCTTGCTGGTGAAGACTGCAAGCAAGAAAGGCAGTTGAGGGTTAAGGACTAGGGTTGAGGGTGTTCAGGGTTTTATACAAGAAGAGGGTTCAGGGCAAGTGACATGACTGCCACAGCAAGCAGATTGCAGATGTTCTCCCAGAGATCATCGAAGAAAAGATTGCTCCAATTGCTGTGAATGGTGTTTGGAGCCAAAGAAGCTATAGGGTGTGAGTTTTAGGTTTTAGGTGTCAGATCAGGCGACCAGTGCCACAGCTGCCACAGCAGATCCACTGGCTGGTGAAGACTACCAGAGAAGAAAAACAGGTTCAGCGCATGGGCAAGCTCATTGGTGCTTGATCAGAGACCCGTAGGTAGCAGTTTTGAAGAGGGGGGAAAGGGGGGAGACAAGCAATGTTGTCTTTTCATTAGAGTCCTTTGAGGTTTTGTCCTTTTTGTGGATTAAAAGAGCCACAGAGCTGTTTGGCCTGAGGCCAAAGGGCCGTTGATCACCTGCTGAGGTATTGACTGGGGTTGTGATTGAGCTTGTCCACTTAGCATGTGATGTTGGTATTGGAAGATGCTGCTATGGCAGACTGAAATGTCAAATTAATAAACGAACAATACTAATTGTAATAATAACAATAATGATAATAAACAACAAACAGTGGGAAAGAACAAATAAATCTGCAAGGTCTGCAGCCGGTAATGTCAAGTGGGTTGGTGATCTTCAGAGCGCACGGACAGACTACTATCAGCAATGCCAATGGAGTTGGGCAAGAATGATTGCTCTGACAAGTTCACGCATGTAGTCATTTGACTACTGTAGCGACGCAACAATCACAGGAAGGTAAGGTGACGCTTCAATAGGATTGACCGTACTGAATCTGGATCTGCAGTTAGCCCTTGTCATAGACAGCTTTGGCATGTTACAGATGTCAGCGCTGAATTACTGTCGGAAATGGAGAATGACTCACTGTTGTGGTGGAAGGGGTCGGCCAGGTGGTATTTCAGGCTCTCAATGGGGCCCTTGCCCTGAACTGCTGCCTGGCTAGAGAAGCCCACAAAGGCAGCCATTGCCAATCGGCCATTCTTGATTTCCTTCTCCCTCATGTCATCGTTCTTCATGCCAAGGGGGTCAAAGGGAACCTGGTTCAGGAAACCTGACTGCAGCACATGCAGGGCAGAGTCATTGCGCAGGTCGGGGGCTTGTTACCACAGTCATACATGGTTTTCCTGTCACTCCTGCCAAGGGGGTCAAAGAGGACCTGGTCGGGGTCGAGGAGACCTGACTGCAGCACATGCGCAGCAGAGTCATTACGCAGGTAAGGGGCTTGTTACCACAGTCAGACAATTCCAGCTGTTGATCATGTCAATGGCAAAACTGAGACGGTAACAGGCAGGCACAAAACAAGAAAGAAGCGGAAGGAAGAAGAGCATACCTCTCCACCACCATGCTTCTGGTAGTTCCTGAATTGCGCTGCCTCACCAGATCAAGCAAAAAAAAAAGTCCAAGAAAGCAAACATGCAGATGGTGATGATGATGATAAAGAAGAGGACAAGGAAGAAGAGCACACCTCTCCACCACCATGCTTCTGGTAGTTCCTGAATCGCGCCGCCTCACCAGAGCCAAAGAGCACAACTCCCAGCAGCAGCAAGATAGGCGGTGGTAGTAGGGGCTGCATATTACACGCACAGCATCAGATTATAGTGATCACCACAATCTCCAATGGCTCTTAAATGCAAATCCCCAGCACCAACAGGATGGGTGGTGGTAGTAGGGGCTGCATATTACACACACACACAGCATTTAATCACTGTGATTGCCATAACTCCAATGGCTACAGTGCAAGAATGCACGGCGGGTCGAAGCAATCGTGTGTTGCGCAGAACTTGCAGCATGCGTGGTCGTGATTCAATGTCTCATTATCATTGCTGCGCAGCATGCTGTATATCATGCCTTGCTGTTGATGGGCGTGCAAATGACAGAACTGAACAACATGATGGCTGGCGGGAGGGTTCTTTTCTATGCAGCATGTCAACTTTAACATGCAACAAGCACATGCTGTTACGACTTGATAGGAGCAGCTGCTGCAAGCGTTTTGTCTATGCATGCAGCTGCACACTGTTTGTTGGAGAGTGTTGCTTGTACCTTGTTTCCCAGATCCCACCATGGCTGTGCAATGCCAAAGAACTCTGTGAACAAAATGCCAGCAACAGCCAGCATGGCCCATCTGCAGAGAACAGATTTGAGGTTGAAAGAAGGTGCTAGTTGAAGATGACCTTGGTAGCCAAGTTTGCGACAGGTGAACAGCTAGTGCAGGAAGACTGCTCGAGCATCCCACGCTTGGATATCGCACCTGCCGTTAGTCAGCTCACCCTCCTTGAACCACTCGAATCTTGGCTTTGTTGTCCCCAATCTTAACGGGTCAAACCTGTAGGTTCCGGTTGGGAGCTTGTTTGGAGTCTATTTCGCGTCAAAAGACGACAGATCACGAGACGGTTGTGCACTCACCCGAAGTCTCCAGGTGTGCTGCCGTCCAAGTGCGCAGGTGGCTCAGAGTTGGGGTACCAGATCATGGGTCTTTGACGAGCACATACTTGCACGCGCCTTGCTGTGTTACGCTGGAAAACAGCAGGCTGGGCGATCACTGGTCGGCCGGTCAGAGCACAGTGCAACAGAGCGGAAGCCATGGCTGAAGGCGGGTCCTTCTGCTACGAGTCGCAAATATCAGTCCAGGTACTTCCTGGCGCGACTGTGTGACTAGCCGCTTGACGCAGTCTTGCTGCTAAGTAAGATAGGATGAATCGGTAACACCGTGCCAGCGGAGACCTATACAGCACCGTAACAAGCAACTTGCCTGCCACAACGTCGCGCTGAAACATGGTCCACGGTGACGATCTGTATGTGCATAAAAAATGTTGGCGGTTGCACAGCAGATTGTGAGCCCTCCCAGGGCCTAGGAGGGGAGCTAGGTGCATGTGCTGACAGGCATGCACACGCTTCGGTCTACTTTGCCGGTGCACCCTTCGTCAAGATTTAACCTTGATTGAAGAAGCTATCCGTTCAAAAAAGTGATGCGGGTTGCTTGTGTGTGCAACAGTCAGCTCGAATTGAACTTTTTACAGCGCAGTGTCCATAGTGCACAGCATGCCTGGAGTCCTCGCTGTGTGTTGCAAACACGAAAGACAATGAACACAAGGCTAGGTGAGATCGAAGAGCGCAACTTCCTCCTGATATGAGTGTTGCCAGCCGAGATTGCCACTCGTGCTTACAGCTGATATTCACAGTCCCCACCAAGCACACAGCTCATGTCTGCAGGCAGGCAGAGAGTAGTCAGTACAGCATTTACCGCGTTCACCCCACAGCTCGTATTCAACACAGTGACCCTTGCAGTCATGCCCATCTATGGGCTGATGATTGCCTTTCCCAAAACGCAGCTGGTGCGTGTGATCAACTAGCAGGTCCAGCCCTCTGATTGCATTTGTCATATCATTGCAAATGCCATTTCTGCGTCATGTCATGTCCTTCTGCATGCAAGTGACAACAAGTCATGGCATGTCCTTCTGCATGCAAGTGACAAGAAAAGAAAAGAAAACAGTTTACGCTTTTCAACGATCATAATGGGAGCCTCCTGAGGCGGCAGCCCAGAGGTATGACCATAGGCCATAGCCCAAAACGCAAGTGACAACATGCTCTTGCTGCTGCTGTAATGAGCCTATCCTTGCCATCAAGTCTCACCCATGAATGCTGTTTGTGTATTAGCCAATGTATTGACACAGTTTTGACATGTTTGATTCTCTGAATCACAGTGTAACAGTACTTAGACTGATACAAGATACTCTCATCTTCACACGATTGCTTGCTTTGAGCACTTCTACCGCACCACGAGCATCACCATTGCTTCACACTGTTATCGTCCTCCCATGCATTGTGCAGCAACCCAACAACCAAAACAAGCTTCGATTTGACACTGTCTCCCAGACCATGACCTGCAAGTGGTTGACCTGCAGACAAAACTTACATGATGCCTTTCCAAAGCATTTGCATCTTGCCGGCATTGACTCTCATCATGCTGTTTTCATCAACCAGCCTGCACAACTCCAGTTTGGAAAATACCGACTATTTTCCAGCAGCCATCTCAAAGCTGAGAAGTGAATCACAAGGGTTCAAAGGTCCCTCAAAGCATATGCGTCTTACACCATGTCTGTCTGTGCAGACGAAGTCTGTTGTGTCTTCACCTCTCTTCTACACATTGGGCAGCTTACTGTATCTTGCAGCGCTAGCTGTCTGGGGCTCTGAAGGTCTGTTGGCCAGTGTCTGGGGAGCCTTCAGGCAATGCCTAGCTGATCAACAGGTCAGATACTGCTGGTTGTCATAATCAACTTTGCTTTCCAGCTCATTATGAGCTAGGTACATGTAGGACAAGTGTGGTCTCTCCAGAGCAGCCTGGTTTGTGCATTTCTGTAAGGCCTTCTAGTTAGATAGACCCAGCTCTTGCTAGCACACCACAATGCATGAGCTTCAATTGCATCAGGACAGACAGTACTTGCGGTATGAGGGTCTGATGGTCCTCGGGGCTGCAATTGGGGTCTGATGGTCCCAGGGGCTGCATTTGGGATCCAAAGGTGCATTTGGGGTCGAAGGTGCATCTGGAGCTGTGTTAGGCAACACCTTCCAGGCTGTCTTTCAGATATTTATCAACAGTTCCAACCTCTTCAGCAACACCCTTCAGTCATGACTTTTCAGGCTATTTTTCAGGTGCTTGCTAGCAGGTTCAGACACCCAAATTCTGGCTTGTCAACAGCTTACACCTTGACAGCTAACTGTGTCACAACCTGAACATTTTACCCTGTTCCTTGTCACTATTTTCCCTTTTATATTTCAGAATCCGAGTGTTACTTTGTCCTCACTTGCTTTTGGGATTTGAGCTCTACTTGTACTCACACCATCATATATGCATTAGCACAGGCAGGTACATGCTGTATGTGGCTTTGATCCTGGGCAGCCCGGTATAATCCTTGGCTTCTCATCAAATTGACCCCAAAAGGGGTAGTCTTTTCTTTTCTTTCCTTTCTGGCTCTGATGCACTTGTCAGGAGCCCTCAGCAGTAATAACAATAACAATAACTATAATAACAATAACAATAATAGTAACAGAAATAACAATAATGAATAATAATTATTATTAATTTACAGGCGTTCCAGCCAATTGTTCTTACCAGGCACCTACTAGGTCCTTAGCAGTGCTTTACTAAACACAATGCATGTAGAAAGCGCTGTCTCAAGCAACCTAGTTTAGGGTTCACGTAAACGCTGAAAGTTTGTCATCAGCCCCTGGAACATGCATGGCTGTTGTCCCCAACATGAGTCATGATGACATGATGCACAGAGTGTGAACCCACTGCTGAGCTGTGAAGCCTATCTCTGCCGAGTTGAGTCTGTATGAACAATGATAGTCAGAGTTTGGACCTGGGCAGCCCAGTATAGCACTTAGCTTCTCATTAATTTGAGGCCGGAAGGTGTAGTCGTTTTCTTGTTTTTCATTTTCTTTTCTTTTCTTTAGCAGAGTTTGGATGCTACATCTCAGTTGAGCGCTGCTGGCCATCAGTCATCAGACATAAGCAAATGTTCTTGGTTTCAAAATTGTTTGTACCTGATAAAACAAGGACATGCACTGCATTCAAGCCTGCAGGCTCAGATATGTAATGACCAGAGCCTAACGCTTACGCCTGTGTTACTCTCAGTATGCAGCAATTTCACCCCAATTCCTTGTTTTGGCAGGAAGTACCAAGTCGTGCTGTGTAGTGCATGAAGAACAAACCAGCATCAGTCATCTCAGCTCATTCTGGAATTGCAGGTGGCTGCATTTGCTGCTCTCTTCCAGTGTCCTAAGGTTACCGCCCTGACATGGACCCACCTTCTTCTTCTGGACCTATGCGTCGCAAGGTGAGTCATGTCATGCTGGTCTATGTCATACGAAGATGTAGTGTAGAAGCTATGTCAAGAGATGCTGAGTCATACAAGATTACCATTAAAAATGACATGTCATAGCACAGGAAGCTGTGTCATAGTGAGTGCCGTCATAGAAAGCTGTGTGTAGCATTGATGGCATTTTTTTATTTTTTCCTTTTTTGCATTGATGGCATCACCAGCCATATACAAAATGAACAGGAAGCTTGGTTCAGAGAGCATTTCTGTTGAGCATATTCTCTACGCATGTGTGTCTGTCACTGTCTGTGCATGTGTGCAGGCACGTGTATCTAGATGGGCTCAGGAAGCAGGTGGTCACAGCACACTCCATCGTGTTGTGTTTCATGTTTGGGCCGACAGGGCTTCTGAGCCACATGTTCACAAGCAGAGCTGCGCAAAGCCGTCAAGAAGCAAAGTTGAACAGCGCTTGAGGCAGCTCTTCATTTTATACCCTACAGTCTGGGGTGTGGAGCCAGTTGTGACTCATCAGACATCCTGGCTTGAAAGCACAGGTGTATCTAGTGTGCGACAAGGCCAAGCTGGCCGGAGTTCTGTTCGAAAAAGAGCCTAACGTCCTGCTGTTGGTAGTTCTTGATATTCGTCACCATTCCTCAAATGGAGGTGGCTCTAGAGCACATTGAGTACAACTCATTTTGGGGTGGCTTTACAGATGTCCTCGAAGACTGTCAGGTGTTGAAGAAATCAAATGAAAATGAGACGATGTCCTTGAAGATCTGTGAGGCGGCCACAGATATCATTACACAAATATAGGGCAATGTCATTAAACAAGCATTGAGCAGTAGCTCTTTAGAACAGAACACAGAGCAGATTTTATCCTAAAGTGATGCTAACTCAGCTGTACTTCAGCCCTAGTGGTCCAGCAGCAGTGACTGAGGTGGCTGAACATGCTGTGACGTGCTGACGGGTCATGGTTGTTGTGTGAAGCCTCTTAAGAGTGCAGGGTGTTTGCCGCCAGATCTTGAACACAGCGGTGGTCATGTCCAGGAAGACCATGCAAACATGCTGCTGGCAACTGTATAAAGGCCTTTCCTTGAAGGTCTGCTTCCATTTCTCGTCAAAAAGAAAAAGCAATTAGAGATCATGATCATATATGATGCATATATGATCATATATATGATGCATGCCAGCGATCTTGAAAGGAGAAGGCGCGTTGGTCAATGCTTTGCTGCGAGAGCTGAAAGGGTTGGTCTGAAAGACAAAGCAGACTCTGCTTAGCAGATGCTGTGTCAAAGGATGGGGGGGGGATTTTGATACAATTCGGTTGATCATGCAGACAGTTTGGTCAACAAATGAACACAATCTGGATGTCTTCACACATAAAACATTTCCTGTTGATTACTGATTGTTTATCAAACGTCAGGCTAGACTCGCAGTTCTGACACTGCGATCAGCGCGCAAGCTAGTCGGAAATGTATGCAGCAAACGCTGACTTGCTTTTAAGAAAGACAAAGGTGTTCCCGGCACTGCTGAGCACTCTTGATGCAGCTCATCTCACTGACGTTCCTTCCATCACACCTCAACCAGCTGCGGAGCCCTGGAGTCGTGGGCACCAGGAGACATGACCAGTCATCACCGCGTGCGCAACTACCGGCGCCCCTTGATGAGGCTCTGTCAGCAAAGCGAGTCAACAGGCAACAGATCCGCGCGCTGTGTGAGCTGCAACAGGAGCAGGCTTCTGCAATTTTGGCGCTTCAACAGGAACAAGCCCGGAGTCAGCAGCTTGCTGCTGAGATCCAGCTTATGAGAACAGAAGCAATGCTTAAAGACAGAAATGTGAAGCTGCTGTTTGCCAAAGGGCTGCTGAATGTCAGGGGAGTGATAGACTGGTTAGCGGATGATAACATATACTTATACTTCAGCGGCTCTGATCCAGGCCGGGGTAAAATTTGGGAAGCTATGCTTGCAGACTCAGCTCACCATGAGTTGGAACATTGTTTGGTCCTAGCAACAGGCAAGCAGAAGCAGAAAGACAAGAAGCTGCACCTGGACATAAGTGAGATTTATCAGCATGCCAGCAGAATCGACCCAGCCCTGCATAGTGAGCGCTCAACAGTGGTTCATATTGTTGAAGGACCTCTGCTTCCCAAAGAGGCTCAGATAATGGTTTGCATTTGTGCACACTTTGTAATTCCGTACAAGTATCATCAGACTAAAGACGGTCTGAACGAACCCTGATGCCATCTCCCTTTCACCTTTGCAATCACAACCTTTGCAATTGTGCGTTTTATTTTTGCTTGTCATTTGCTGCTTGTTGTTCGGTCATTGCGCTTTATCATGGGCTTGCTTTGCATGTCCGCAGAAATAACAGCACTTGACAATAAGGACTTTGTATTGACCTGGTGTGGTTTAGGAACACATCCTTAAAACTGCAAAATGCATGCAGGTGGTGAGATTTAGAGAGGCGACATGCAATAGGCATGCACAGTTCACAACTGGTAGCAAAGTCGTTGCTGCTGGCAGCTGTCTCGCGCTTGCTTGTTGTGCGTGCTGTCAAGTTGACCAGGCATCAGGATGCTGTTGTGACTACACTTGTTTAAACGTCGTCATTGTGAGAGCGCACTGTGCACAAGATATAGATACATAAATGGATGTTCCATCAGCTGTACCACCTGCTTTACAAAGTACCAATATCTGCAGATGCGACAATATTGCAGAGAAGAGAGAGAGGTTTTACATCCGCTGCCCAGCCCACAAATGTAATGGGCATAAAGGCATAGCAGAGCAGCAAGACATAGCAACAGAACAAGACAAGCAACAAACATACAGCCGTTCATCACTGCACAGCCAAATGACAATGCCAAGTCATTGCACCCAGTTGGGCTTGCAAGCCCCCATGGCGACTGAAACCAACAAAGGTAAAAG
>JAABUK010009029.1_pt1 | contig 13774 bp, 8 predicted proteins | sample 5559141 | NCBI WGS metagenome assembly JAABUK01 (sample SAMN10711869, study PRJNA513367) | rock metagenome | isolation source: Antarctica rocks | place: Antarctica: Victoria Land, Pudding Butte nord | collected 2016-01-03
CAGAACTTGTTCTACCGCGTGCGACTGGCGCTGGCCGCGGTGGGAACACACCTCCTCATTCACTTCAAACCATTCCAGTACGGTTTAAAGTAATTCTGTCCGACTACTTACTTGCGCTACTTGCGCTCCTGGATGCGGCGCACGATCTTGGCTGTCAGCTGGCGCGGCAGCACGCGGGGCGCGAAGGTGCCGATCTTGTTGCTCACTCCGGGAATCACAAGTACTTGGCCGCGCAGACACGCCTTGTAGCCTTCGCGCGCCACGGTCGGCGCGTCTGAGAGTACCGACTTGGAGAGTCCTGAGAAGTCCATCTTAGCCACGCTCTGGAACTCCGATGTGGTCGGCCCAGGGCACAGGCACGTCACCGAGATGTTCTGCCCGTCCAGCTCGTTGGCCATCGACTCGGACAGGCTCAGGACATACGCCTTGCTCGCGTAGTACACCGCCATCAGCGGGCCGGGCAGGAAGCCCGCCGTCGAGCCCACGTTCAAGATTCTGCGCCGCCTGCCGTCACGCCTGGCCGCTTCGATCATCGAGGGCAGCAGGGCGCGCGACAGCAGCGTCAGGGCCACGATGTTGACGCCGAGCACCTGCTGCATGGTCTGCGCGTCCGACTGCGCGAAGGGGCCGTATTCCGCGAAGCCCGCGTTGTTGACCAGCACATCGACCGCGACTTGCCGCTCCTCAAGTACTTGCACGATGCGCTCAATCGAGCCCGCGTCGCTCAAGTCTTCGACCAGCACGTGAGCCGCGACGCCGTGCCGCTCTTCGAGCTCAGCCGCGACCTCCTTGAGCTTGTCGCCCCGGCGCGCGAGCAGGATGATGTCCCAGTTGCCCTGAGCGAAGCAGCGCGCCAGCTCAAGCCCGATGCCAGCCGAAGCGCCCGTGACCAGCGCCGTGCCTTTGGATTTGGTGCTCATGGCTCAGCTGACCTCGCGCTCGTAGTCGCCATCGGAGCGCGTTTCGGAGTGGCGGATTTCGCCGCCGTAGTGAGCCGTGAGGAACATCAGCGCGTTGGTGAGCACAGACAAGGCGAGCACGCCCTTCGAGAGCGAGCCCTGGCCGTTCTTCTTCATGGCCGCCGTGCCCGCCGCAGCCTGCCCGAACCCCAGCAGCGTGCTCGAAACCGCGCACAGCAGGTGCTTCTGGATGATGTCCTCGCGCACGCCGGGGATGGGCCGCACGATGTTCTGCGCCCTCAAGCCGCTCAAGGCGGTCGGAACCGAGGCCGCGGCTCCGATGATGAAGAGCGCGTGGCCGCAGTTCTCGACGGTCTTGCTCTTGCGCCACAAGCCGTAAGCCAGGAGGCCCGAGCCAAACAGAGAGGCCAGGATCGGCGTGTGGTTGATCGAGATGTGCAGGTAAGCCGCGTTAAGTTTCATGACCGGGCTGCCTGCCGTTTCAGTGCCGAGGAAGTTCGCAGGCAACAGTTGCAAGATGTCAGTTAGCCGCGCGGCTTGAAGAGCAGCCTCAAGTACTTGAGGCAGATCGGGCGCTTGGCGTCAAGTCTTTTGTGGCCTGGTGCTGTGTGGCAAAATCTCTGTGCCGGTTCTGTGCGTCTCACAACCCGGCAGGCAACTGCTTGCTCCAAATCTACTCTCGAAGAATTCCATGTCCAAGTGCCCCTGCGGTTTCTGCCACCTCCACGTCCACTCCGAATACTCGCTGCTCGATGGCGGCAACCGCATCAAGGACATCGCCAAGCGCGCCGCCGAGATGGATATGCCGGCGGTGGCGCTGACCGATCACGGCGTCATGTACGGGGCCATCGACCACTACGCGGCTTGCCAGGCGCAGGGCATCAACGGCATCGTTGGCGTCGAGGCTTACGTGGCTCCGCGCAGGCACACCGACAAAGATGCTCAGCTCGACTCGCAGAAGCTCACCAACCACCTCACGCTGTGGGCGAAAAATCTTCAGGGCTACAAGAACCTGGTCAAGCTGACGACCAAGGCCAACCTGCACGGCTTCTACTACAAGCCACGCGTGGACCATGAGCTGTTAGCCGAGCACTCCGAGGGCCTCGCCGTGGGCTCAGCTTGCCTGGGCGGTGAGATTCCTCAGCTCATCATCGGGCAGAAGTTCGAGGAGGCGGTGCGGCGGGCCGAGAAATACCGCGAGATCTTCGGGCCCGAAAATTTCTTCCTGGAGCTGATGGACCACGACCTGCACGGCCAGGACGAGGTCAACCAGCGCGTCATCGACATCCACCACCGCACCGGAATCCCGCTCGTCGCCACCAACGACGCCCACTACAACAAGCCCGGCGACGAGGCGATGCACAAGATTCTGGTGTGCATCGGCACCAACACCACGCTCGAAAAGCCCGCCTTCGACTACGGCCCCAACTTCTACATGAAGACGGCTGACGAGATGTGGGCCAAGTTCAAGCACGTGCCCGAAGCCATCGAGAACACGATGCGCATCGCCGAGATGTGCAAGCTGGAGCTGGACCTCAAGACCACGCACTTCCCGCACTTCGACGTGCCGCACGGCCACACCCTGGAATCCTACTTCCGCCACCTGTGCGAGATTCGCTTCGCCCACCGCTACCCCAAAGGCCACGCCCGCGAAGCCGAAGCCCGCCAGCGCATGGCCTACGAGCAGGAGATCATCGTCTCGAAGGGCTACCCCGGCTACTTTTTAGTGGTGCAGGACTTCATCAACTGGAGCAAAGAACGCGGCATCCTGGTCGGCTGCCGAGGCTCGGCGGCGGGCTGCCTGGTGTCGTATGTACTTGGCATCACCAACTTGGACCCTCTTCCGTTCGGCTTGCTCTTCGAGCGGTTCCTGAACCCGGATCGCGTCTCGACGCCCGACATCGACGTGGACTTCCCCGACAAGCGGCGCGACGAGGTGATGCGTTACGTGCAGGGCAAGTACGGCAAGGAAAAAGTCGCGCACATCATCACCTTCGGGACGCTGGCGGCGCGCGCTGCCGTCAAGGACACGGGCCGCGTCAAGGGGCTGGACCCCAAGTTCGTGGACGGCATCGCCAAGATGATCCCGGCCATCCCCTCGCACCCCATCACCATCAGCAAGGCCATGGATGAGGTCAAGGAGCTGCGCGACCAATACGAAACCAACAGCATGGTGCGCGACCTGCTCGATTCAGCCCGCGGCATCGAGGGCCTGACACGGCACTCCAGCCGCCACGCCTGCGGAGTCGTCATCGGCAAGGATGCGCTGGATGAGCTGGTGCCCCTCGAAGAGCGCGACGGCGTGGTGATGACGCAGTACCACGCCAAGGCCGTCGAGCAGGTCGGGCTGGTCAAGATGGACTTCCTCGGCTTGCAGAACAACACCGTCATCAACGACACGCTGGAGCTGATCCAGGAGCGGCGCGGCGGCGACAGGATCGACCTTGAGTCCATCGCTCTGGACGACAAAGCCGTCTACGATTCGCTGGGACGCGGCGACGGCATCGCGGTCTTCCAGATGGAAGGCATCGGCATGAGGAAGCTGCTGCGCGAGATGAAGCCCGAGAACCTGGAGCACATCATCGCCCAGATTTCGCTTTACCGACCGGGCCCGATGGATGAAATCCCGCGCTACATCAAGGGCCGCTTCGGGGGAGCCGTGACGTATCCGCACGAGAAGCTGATTCCCGTCTTGAAGGACACTTACGGGATGCTCTTGTATCAGGAGCAGGTGATGCAGGCGGCTCAAGTACTTGCGGGCTTCACCGGCGGCCAGGCCGAGACGCTGATGAAGGCCATGTCCAAGAAAAAAGCCGATGACATGGCCAAGATGAAGCCTCTGTTTATCGAAGGCTGCAAGGCCAACAAGATAGGAAGCGCCGATGCTGTCGACATCTTCGATAGAATGGAGGCTTTTGCTCGCTATGCTTTCAATAAAAGCCACGCGGCCTATTATGGGCTCGTGTCTTATTGGACGGCTTGGCTTAAGACCAACTACGCGCCGGAGTTCATGGCGTGCAAGATGACTTCGCTGCTGGAGAAAAAGGACAAGCTGCTGGTTGTCATCGACGACTGCCGCCGTCGCAGCCTGCAAGTACTTGCGCCCGACATCAACGAGTCGAACCACGAGTTCACAGTCGTCGGCGCGCGCGGCGAGGAGCGCATTCGTTTCGGGCTCAAGGCCATCAAGGGCATCGGCGACGGGCCGGTGAACGCGGTTTGCGAGGCGCGCAAGGAAGGCGGCAAGTTCGTCTCGCTCTTTGATTTTTGCGAGCGGGTCTCGGCGCGCGCGGTCAACAAGTCGGCTCTGGAAGTGCTGGTGCGCTGCGGGGCCTTCGACTCGGTTCACGCCAACCGCCAGGCCCTGTTCGAGAGCATCCAGGCTGCGATGGACGCGGGAGCCAAGGCGCAGGCGGACGCCTTGAGCGGGCAGAACAACCTGTTCGCGCTCGACGGCGCGAGCCTAGGCAAGCCCAAGGCCTTCGGGCAGATGTCGCAAGCCGCCGACGCTTCGCGCGAGCAGCGGCTGGCCTGGGAGAAGGAGTTTCTGGGGCTGTATATCTCGGATCATCCGCTCTTGCCCCTGCGCGGATTCTTGGAGCGGCGCTGCGTTGGGCTCGATAAAATCGGCGAGGAGGGCGCGCGCGACGGGGCCAAAGTCACGGTGGGCGGCATGGTCACGGCGGTGATGAAGCGGTTCGACAAGAACAGCCGCCCGTGGGCCATCGCCACGCTGGAAGACCTGACCGGGAGCGTCGAGGTGCTGGCGTTCGCCAAGACCTTCGAGGCTTGCGGCGGCGTGCTGGCCGACGACGCCAAGATTCTGGTGCACGGGCGCGTCTCAGCGGATCAGAGGCGCGGCGGCTTTGGCGGCGGCGACGAGGAAGGCAGCGAGAGCGATGTGGTTTACAAAATCATGGCCGACGAAATCGAGATCATCCCCGCCGAGCAGGTCTCGGAAGACGTGCCCGAAGACGCGCCCTCAAGTACTTCCTCTGCTGCCGCCTCGTCCGCCTTCGCCTCGGCTGAGCTGCCCGCGCCTGCCCCCGGCTCGCCTCACCTCGCCGCCACCAACGGAGCCACCAACGGCAACGGCGCGCCCAAAGCCTCGGGCAGCGCGGGCATCTCGATCACGCGCTCGAACGCCGACGCGGTGCCTGCCGCGTCTGCAAGTACTTCCAACGGCAATGGCTCGAACGGAGGCGGCTCGAATGGAAGCGGGTCAAGCGGAGGCGGCGCGGGTGGGTTTGGCGAGGAGGAAGTGGCCTCGATCGGGCGCTTCTTCGAGCCGCCGGAGTGGGCGGCTGGGTGCGTTCACCTGCACATTGATGAAGGGTGCGCGACGGCTTCGACGATCGGGCGGCTGTGGAGCATCTGCAAGAAGCACCACGGGCAGACCGAGGTGTGGCTGCACATCGACAACGGAGCCGAGATGATGCAGCTGCGCGTGGCGCCCGACTTCTGGGTTGAGCTGACGCCTGAGTTCGAGGACGACCTGCGCGCCGTGCTCAGCGAAGGCTGCTTCCAGATCCCGTTTTGATCGCGCTCAACATCAAAGAGCCCCAGGCGCTTATGCCTGGGGCTCTTCTTCTATGGCGTGGCTGCAGCCGGTGCATCCGAGAGGTCGAACCAGCTCCAGGAGAAGGGATCGTTGGCGTCGCGAGCCTTGGCTGTGGCGATGGTCGAGACCTGCCCGGAATCCAGATCCACCGCTTGGAGCTCCTTCTCCTCGATGTAGCGCGAGCCCTGGGCTCCGGTGTAGCGCGAGATGTCGAGCACCAAGTACTTGCCGTTGCGCGCCACAGCCGCCACGCTGATGGGCAACGGCCAGATGCGGGTGATGGGCTCGAAGTCCTGGCTCTTGACCACAGCCACTTCACGCGCGGCGGCTTGAGCGGCAACCGGGCCTTGCAGCGCGGCTTGCACGTCAAGAGTGCTGATGTGCGCCTCGTAGTCGTCGCCGGGGAAGGTGACGCTGATGAGGCGGCGGCTGTCGGGCGTCCACAAGACGAAGCCGCTGTTCTGCTGAGTGGCTTGGATGGTGCGCCCGCTGGCGGTGTCGTAGAGGAAGAGCGAAGGCGGCGGTGCGGGCTGAGCCGGTGTAGGCTTGAGGTTCAGGGGCCAGCCGAAGAAGGCGATGGTGCGGCCATCGGGTGAGGGTGCGGGGTCGTAGGCGCGGGCGATGAGCAGGCGGTTGGCGCGCGTCCTGGGGTCGGCGATCCAGATCGAGGGGAACTCCTCGGCCTGCTGAGGCGCGGCTTGGTCGGGCAGACGGCGCACCACCTTGGCGGGCTCGTGGGTGTAGAGCAGCGTGTTGCGGCTGGTCCACACCACGCTGCGCCGAGCCGCGTTGTTGCTGATGCGCCAATCTGGATACCCCTTCAACAGAGGCTCCTTTTCCTCCTGCGGGCTGTAGTCAGGGTACTTTTGCAGGACGCTCCAGTACTTGTTCCACTCGCCAAAGGTCGTGTAGCGAAAAGGACGACCTGTATCAACGACCTCAAGCCAAGCGCCGCCATTGTCTCGCCAGGGACGATGCAAGGGCTGCATCAGGAGGCTCGTGTCAGTGTTAGACAAGACAGCCCATTTCTCGCCGTTACGCGACAGTTCGTGCCGTGCCACGTTGTTTGTGCCGGGAATCAAGTTCAGCCCAGCGGTGCCGAGGTTCCACCGGTAGAGCGCGAAGCCATCATTTTGCCCCGTGCCACCAATGCCGAAGAACAGGTTCCGGCCCGAAGGATCAAGCCTCACATCCCGATGCTCATCCCACTTGAAGAAATGGTAATGAACTCCTTGAAAGATGCTACCCTGTGCCTGATTGCCTGCACCTACCTGTCGCATGACAAGGTAGTGATTGTTGGGAATGTCCGTCTTCTCGCCGCTTGGCGAGACATACAAGTACTTGCTGCCGGACTTCAAGGTGTAGAGCAGCAAACCTCTAAGCTCCGCTACCTGAGAGCCGACTTGAACGAAGTCGCCGTCAGGAAGCCCCTGTGCGGGGCCTTCTAAGCCAACTACGTCAACGCGCTCCGAAGGCCGGTACACCTTCCCACCCAGCGGAGCCTTTGGCCACGGCGCGAAGGGCGGCACGGCAGGCAGCGAGGTTGAACTCGCTGCCTGCGTGCCCGCTTGAGCCTTGGGCTGGGCCGCTGCTGGCTTCTTTGTGCCAATGGCATTGGCGCTCTGAACTGCTATCGCTGCGGAAGCCCCAGCCACGGCCAACAGAGCGCACTTCTTTATGGTGAGGGCCATTCAACCGCCTTGCCGATGTTTACCGTTGTGACTCGGTTGTTGGCGCATCCGAGAGGTCGAACCAGCTCCAGGAGAAGGGGTCGTTTGGGTCTTGGGGCTTGGCCCTGGCGATTGTGCTGACCTGCCCCGAATCCAGGTCAACCCCTTGAAGCTCCTTCTCCTCGACGTAGCGCGAGCCCTGGGCTCCGGTGTAGCGCGAGAGGTCGAGCACCAAGTACTTGCCGTTGCGCGCCACAGCCGCCACGCTGATGGGCAGCGGCCAGATGCGGTTGGTGGGCTCGAAGTCCTGGCTCTTGATTACTGCGACTTCTTTGAGCGCGGCTTGAGCCGTTACTGGGCCTTGCAGCGCGGCTTCGACTTCGAGGGTGCTGATGTGCGCCTCGTCATCGCTGGGGAACTGCACGCTGATGAGGCGGCGGCTGTCAGGCGTCCACAAGACGAAGCCGCTGTTCTGCGCGGTTGCCTGCACGGTGCGCCCGCTGGCGGTGTCGTAGAGGAAGAGCGAAGGCGGCGGTGCGGGCTGAGCCGGTGTAGGCTTGAGGTTCAGGGGCCAGCCGAAGAAGGCGATGGTGCGGCCATCGGGTGAGGGTGCGGGGTCGTAGGCGCGGGCGATGAGCAGGCGGTTGGCGCGCGTCCTGGGGTCGGCGATCCAGATCGAGGGGAACTCCTCGGCCTGCTGAGGCGCGGCTTGGTCGGGCAGACGGCGCACCACCTTGGCGGGCTCGTGGGTGTAGAGCAGCGTGTTCCGGCTGGTCCACACCACGCTGCGCCGAGCCGCGTTGTTGGACACGCGCCAGAACGGGTAGCCGCGCAGGGCCGGGTCGCGTGCTTCCTGCGGGCTGTAGTCCGCGTATTTGGCTAAGGCTTGCCACGAACGGTTCAGTTCGGCGTCCGGCAAGTAGCGGAAGGGACTCGTCGTGTCCTCTACTTCGAGCATCGTGCTCCCTGCTTCCCGCCAGGGCGCGTGCAGAGGTTGCATCAACTGCTCATCTGAGTAGTCAAACAGCACACCGAAGTACTTGCCGCTCGCTGAGTAGGAGGTGCGAGCCGTGCTGTTGATGCCGGGGAAGGCATTCAAGCTGCCGCTGCTTAGATCCCAGCGGTGAGGCGCCAAACCTTGATGACGCCCAGTGCCACCAACACCAAAGAATAGCGAGCGCCCGTCCTGCGCCAGCATCGTCTCCCTGTAAGGAACATCCACCGCGAAGTGGTAGTGAGCGGACGCGGCAGCATCCCCGTTTTGGCCGATGCTGCGCATCACCAAGTACCAATTGCCGGGGTTGGGAGCAGGGTAACGGTTGCCAGACTTGGCAGCGTAAACCAAGAGGCCACGCACCCCCGGCGATACTGATGGCTGCACAGAGTCTGCTTCAGGCAGCCCCATCTGTGGCCCTGACAAGCCAATCGGCACCGCGTACTTCCACGCCACATATGGCTTCCCGCCCAGGGGAGCCTTTGGCCACGGTGCGAAGGGCGGCACGGCAGGCAGCGAGGTTGAGCTCGCCGCCTGCGCGCTCGCTTGGGCCGCAGCCTTGGGCTTAGCCGCTGCTGGCTTCTTGGTGGCTACGGCGTTGGCGCTCTGAACCGCTGTCGCTGCGGAAGCCCCAGCCACCGCCAGCAGAGCGTAGTGCTTTATGGTGAGGGCCATTCAACCGCCTTGCCGATGGGCCGCGTCGCTGTGCCCAGGTTGATGATCGTCGTCTCGCGGGTGTAGCGGGCGGGGTCGCCGGGAAGATCGGCTGCGCTGTTTGTCCCCTGGCGTGCCCTGAGGTTGTTCACGGTCAGGCCGCCAACGGGGTCAACCGCCGAGGTGGTGAACTCGACGATCGTGTGCGAAGGAGCAGTCTTCAACCCATTCACGCGCTTGTCCCAAGCCAGGTTGTTGGGCTCGGCAGTCGTGCTGTTAGATGACGGCGCGTTGAAGCCGGTGAGGATTTGGTTGGTGGCCGTAGTGCCCCACAGCCTGCCATTGATGGCGCACCCGCTCCAGGTGCCTCGAACCCACGAGCCGTCCAAGCGGAAGTTGCCGCCGAGCATAGCTTCAGTGGTGCCGCGCGTCTGCGCCACCTCGTGCTTCACACTCGCCGTCCTCTGGTCGTTGCTGTTGGACGGGTCCGTGTCCCACGGAGCAACCCAGTGAAGAGGTGGGTTCGCTGCTCCATTTCGTTCAGGGCCAGCAAAAACACGAATGTCAGTTGTCGTGCCTCTCCTGTTCGCATTGGGATTGAAGAAGAACGTCTGGTTGCCGCGCGTGTCGCCGACCCCATCGATGCGCATTTTGCAGCCGCCGCCGTGGACGATGGTGAAGCTCATGTTGGCTCCAATCGAGCCCACGCTGCCCTTATAGCCGCCACCTTGAGGGTCTTGCACCGTATTCCACTGGGAGAAGTTGCTCCACTCACCGTTCCAGTCTGAGCCGCGCCAATCGTTCAACTCGGTGCCTGCGGCGGGTGTGGCACCGGTCTGACGCCACAACTTGGGATTTACCGTCACGTTGCCGCTTCCTGCAGCTGCGCCAGCACGGGCGATGAAGGCGCTCCAGCCCGTGCGGTAGCCTCCGAAGGCGCCGGTCTCGAAGGTCAGGCCGCCCTCAAACTCGCCGCCTCCGCCATCTGTTACAGCAGCGGCCCCGCCCAGGTAGAGCTGGGGCTTGTTGTTGAGCGGGTCTACCTCCGCGTCAAAGTGGCCCAGCACGTTCGTCGGTTGGTAGAACGAGGCATCGAGGTGCCCGCTTGTGGACACGTCGTGTCCCCTGGTCACGCCCTGGGTGCTCATGGGCTTGGAGCGCACGATGCGGATCACGCCGTGCACGCCGCGGTTACTGATGTGGCTGCCCTCGGCCCGCGCCGTCCTGCAAGTACTTGCCGCCAGCAGTGAAGCGCCAGTCGCGCTCAGTGCGATGAGTTTCTTCATGGTTCGTGTCCTTCGGGGTTACGGCTTCTGCGTGATCTCCTGCACGCGGAAGTTGAGTTCGGAAGCCTGCGCGACCTGCGGCCCGGTCTTGAAGTAGAAGGTCGCGACGCCCTTCTCGTTGGTCTCGACGGTCGTCTCCAGGTTGGCCAACTCCTGAGCGGGATCAGTAGGAATCGCTGTTCCCGACAGGGGGTTGCCGTCCTTGTCGCAGAGGTAGACCGTGGCCTCGCCCAGGCGCGGGGCAGCCCAGGCATCGGGGTTCGGCGTGGGAGTGGCGACGAGGATTTTCAGCTTGTGCTTGGCTACGGGCACGAACTTGCTCGCGTCCAGCGGGTGATCCCGGTCGCCGTTGAGCGTGACTGGCCGCGTGTTGTTGGCGGGCACCGTCTGCACGTTGACGCCGTTGATGACGAAGTACCTCTTCTCGGGTGCGGCGGCTGGATTGAGGGCGAACTTGAGGAACACCTCGCCCTTGTGCAAGATGATCGGGGCGTCGGCGTTGAGGCTGGCGTCCACCACAGGCGTGAGCAGCAGGTGCGAGGAGAAGTCCCAGCCGGTGTCTTGGTCGAAGCCCTGGTAGAAGTCGCGGATGCCGAAGTGCCGCCTGGTTTCGACCGGCGCGAAGTCGCAGCCCAGGTTGCCCGCGCTGTGCTCGGCTCCCACTTCGTCCTTCCACACCGCCTGGACCTTGATGTCACGCGTGATCTTCTCGCTGCTCAAGACCGTGAAGCTCACGTTGCCCTGATCATCCGAAGTCACCGGCAGCTCATCCGCCAACTGAGGCGCGGCTCCGGCCACGGTCTTGATGAACTGAGCCCGCTTGTCGTCCGTGCTGTTGCCATCGAAGCGCAGCACGAAGGCTGTGTTGGGCTTGGGCTGCAGCACGTGGGTGGCCGGGTCACGTTGCTGAGCCTTCACCGTGAGGCTGGCCGTGTGCACGGGAACATCCTTGAGGTGCCCGGCGCAGGCGCGCAGGCTGCCGCTGAAGGCCAGGCGCGGCGTGTCGGCTTCCAGAGTCTTGATCGTGCAGCGAGCCTCCAGCGGAGCCGTCCCAGCCGGGCCATAGGTCAGGCGCAGCAGGTAGTAGTAGCTCGTGCTGGGCGAGAGGCTGCTGCTGGTGAACTCGAACGGAATCTTGCCCTGGAAGATGCGGTTGCTGGGGGCGGGCGAGAAGTTGGCGGTGGTGCCCTGGAACAACTCGTAGAACTGGATGTTGGGCGCGTCCGAGTTGGTCCAGTACAGGTGAGCCGAGGTGTCGGTGATGCGGTCGGCGTTGAGCGTGAGCGGGCGCGGCGTGGGAGTCGGCGTGGGCGCGGCTCCCCCATCGGTGTAGGCGTAGAGCGTCATGCCGTCGATGTCGCCCGTGCCGGTGTGGATGGTGTTGGAGTATTCGACCGTGATGGTGTAGCTCGTCTGGTTCGTGGGGCTCGCGTCGCTTGGAGGACGGAACGCCAACTGGTGCAGCGACTGGCCCAGGTTGGGGAACTCCTGCCCGACGCCCTTGTTCGAGAGGTAGGTGATGGCTCGCGATAGGCCCGTGTTGGGATCGAGCTTCTGGATGAGGACGTTGCAGCCGTCGTCGCTCAGGATGGCTAAACGGTCAGCCGCGCTATTAGCCAGGAAGTTGACCGTAAAAGTCCTTGAGTTCTCCACCTGCAGGCTGTGATAGCCCAGCAGCCTGTCGTTGACCATCGCGGCCTGCGCATCGGCGACAACGGCGTCGTAACCTTGAGTGTTCGAGCGCAGGTCATGCAGGATGCTGGCTGGCGTCTGTGCCTGGGCCAACGAAGCGCAAAGCGCCGTGCCCGCCAGAACGCACGCCGCAACGGCACTTTTAATCCACTGCTTCAATTTCATGCTTTCTTCTCTCCTTCTCAACTACTGAGCCGCAGCACGGTTCACTTGCGGCTGAGGTCATCGGCGAGCTGGTGGCAGTCGGGGCCGTATTGGGCCGACTGCGCCTCGCGCCACACTCGGATGGCCCCGGCCTTATCTCCCTGCTGCTCAAGTACTTGGCCCAGCGACAGGCGGCCCATGTCGGCCCAGTCGTTGATCGTGCCGTAGTAGCGCGCGAAGAAGTCGCTCCCGTGCTCGATGCAGAGGCGGTAGGCCGCTGCTGACTTGTCCAGCTGCCCGCTCTGGCGCCACACGAAGGCCGCGTCCAGTAGGATGTTCTTGCGCGACTCGCCCCTCTCGCCCGGCCCGTCCTCGCGCACCAGCGACGCGTAAGGCAGCAGGAACCCTTCGGAGATCAGGCCCGCCAGCGTGTAGTCCGAAAAGTGGTTCTTCACCGCCAGGCTGGTGCTCCACGCCAGGCTCACGGCCCGCTGAGCGTCGTGCTCGCGCGGGCTCGTCAGCAGGTCACGTGCGATAAGCAGCTCTTCATACAGCAGAGGCCACTGGGCTTGAGCATCGGCTCCGCCACCCTGAGCCGCCTTCTCGCTCAGCGCCCGGTGCCTCTGCGCTACCCACCCCATGAGCGCGGCGTGCGGATACTCGGGCGCGGTCATCTCGCGCCCCACCTTGCCCTGCAAGTACTTGAGGGCCTCGCCCTGTTTGCTGCGCGCGAACTCAGGCAGGCTGGGCTGCAGCCACGAAAGCGAACCCAGCATCTGCTCGAACCGCTCTCTCTGCTCCTGCTGCCGAGCCTGCTGTAACTCGCCCAACGGAACATCCACCCGAGGAGCCACCTGCAGCACCGCTGCCTGGGCCCACGCGCCCGCGCTACTAAACTCCAAAGCCAACAGCGCCACTACGCTTCGACTACAGGACTTCATCAGCTATTTCCTGGGTTGTAATGAAAACGTCAATAATCTACCGGGTAGGATGAGAAGAGTCAACCGTGATGTTGGAAATCCCGCCTCGTTTTTCGAGAGCGCTGGGAGCCGCGCCCACAAGTACTTGCGTGCACCGGGATTTCTTTTGCCCTCCGCAGGGCATCCTCAAGCGCGAGGAAGTAGACCAACACCCCACACCATGAACCACAAGTACTTGCGGACCAGCATTCTCTTCGGCCTGCTGCTGAGCGCGGCTCCAGCTTTCGCGGCTCAGTTCTTCGTCGCGCCCAATGGCTCCGACGCTTCGCCCGGCACGCGCGCGCGCCCCTTCGCCTCGCCGCAGCGGGCGCGCGACGCGGTGCGCGCGGCTCGCAAGCGCGGCGAGGCGTGCGAGGTCGTGCTGCGCGCGGGCGACTACGAGCTGAGCGCGCCTCTGGAGCTGAGCGCCGAAGATTCGGGAACGGAGCAGCAGCCCATAGTGTGGCGCGCCGCTGATGGCGAAGCGGCTCGGCTGAGCGCGGGGCGTCGCGTCGCGGGTTGGAAGCCGGTTTCCGATCCTCAAGTGCTGGCGCGTCTCGATCCGTCTGTTCGCGGGCGCGTGCTGCAAACCGACCTCAAGGCGCAGGGCATCACGGATTACGGCGAGATGAGCGGCGGCTTTTCGAGGGGCGGCGGTCCGGGCCTGGAGCTGTTCCTCGACGACGCTCCGGCTCAGGTGTCGCGCTACCCGAACACGGGCTTCCTCACCATCTCGCAAGTACTTGGCAGCACGCCGATCGACAACGGCGGCACCAGGGGCACCCAGGAAGGCGTCTTCAAAGTGGACGACGCGCGGGTGGCGCGCTGGGCCGGCGAGAAGGACGCGCGCGTGCTGGGCTACTGGTTCTGGGACTGGGCCGACGACCGGCAGAA
>JAABUK010009030.1_pt1 | contig 13770 bp, 16 predicted proteins | sample 5559141 | NCBI WGS metagenome assembly JAABUK01 (sample SAMN10711869, study PRJNA513367) | rock metagenome | isolation source: Antarctica rocks | place: Antarctica: Victoria Land, Pudding Butte nord | collected 2016-01-03
CGCCGCCCAGCCCGCTACCTCCGCCACCCCAACATGATCAGCCACCGCACCCAGACTGCGCAGCTAACGAACAACATCAAGACGACACGCCGCAGAAGATCAAACTAAATGCAACTGTAGTACTAGTCGAGGTGCTTGACGGCAGCGTCGGTAGCTACGTCTTCGTCTCCCTGGTGTGGCCTACGCACCGAGGGACGACCTGCTCTGGACAGAGGACCTGCCCGTGCGGCAGGAGCCCGCCAGTACCTATGGCAGGCCTCAAGGACCACGCGGATCAGGTGCTTCTCGCACGACACCGCGCCAACGGGTTTTGCACCAAGGTCGCGCGTCCAGCGGCGATCTACAGCCGGGAGGACAATATCTTCGACATGGAAGGGGCATTGTTCCTCTGCCGGGGGGGCTACCGGTGCTCCGCGTAGGCCGCGGGCGATCCGCGTAGCGCCGGGAGGCCGGGTGACGCGGTTAGGGCGTGAGGCCGCCGCCCACGGTTATGGTCTCGCCGTGGCAGTAGGGGACCTCGTCGCTGAGGATCCAGGCTGCGGTCGCTGCGATCTCGTCAGCGGTCGCGTATCGGCGCATTGGCACGGCGGCCTCCAAGCCGGCCCTGAGGGTCGCCGCGTCGGTTCCGCCCGCCGCACCCATGGACTCCTCCAGCGAGCGCATCATGCGGGTGTCGACGACGCCGGGCGCGAGCGAGTTGACGCGAATGCTCGGGGGGACCTCGCGGGCGAGGCACCGGACCAGGCCGTGCACCGCGTGCTTCGACGCGTTGTAGATGGCGGTGCTCGGGGAGCCCATGAGCGAGGCGAGCGACGACGTGAAGAGGATGCCCCCGCCGTCGCTCTGCGCGAGCAGCTGCTTAAGCGCAGCGTTCGCGCACAGGAACGCGCCACGCACATTGACGGCGAAAACCCGCTCGTAGACCTCGAGGTCGAAGTCGGCCACCTGATGCGCGCGGCCCTCGACACCGGCGTTGGCGTGGAACGCGTCGAGCCGGCCGAAGGCGTCGATCGCCGCGTAGACGCACGCCGCCGCGCCCTCCGGGGTGCTGACGTCGGCTCTCAGCGCCACCGCATCGCCACCTATCTCCTTTGCCACGGCATCCGCGCCGGCGTCGTCGATGTCGGCGGCCACCACCCGGGCCCCCTCCTCCGCCAACCGGCGGCAGGTGGCGGCGCCAATGCCCCCGCCGGCCCCGGTGACGACGATCGACTTCCCGTTCAGCCCCTTGAGCATGCCCGTGCCTTCCGGTCGAGTAACAGCAATCGGCGTACAGTAACGGGGCGGTCTGGTCAGAGGAAGGGTTCCATGGTGACGGGTATAGGAGCACCACTCACCAGCGACGTCGTGCGCAGCGTGCTGCGCACGCATCCCGACGTCGCCGACCAATTCCACCGGGCGTACGCTGCATCGTGGCAGGTGGTCGACCCGGTACTGCTCGAGCTATGCCGGTTGCGCGCAGCGACGCTGCTCGGGTGCGCCGCCGAGCTGGCCGAGCGCACGCCGGAAGCGGTGGATGGGGGCCTCGACGAGGCGACCGTCAAGGAGCTGGCGCAGTGGCCGACGTCGCCGCGCTTCGGCCCGCGCGAGCGCGCCTGCCTCGAGCTGTGCGAGCAGTTCGTGATCGACGTGGCGGGGACGACGGACGAGCAGGCGGCGGCGGTCGCGGTCCACCTGGGTGCCGCCGGGCTGCGCGACCTGACGGCCGGCCTGCTCGTCGTCGAGCAGCGGCAGCGGCTGCGGTTGGCGTGGCAGGCCCTCGCCGTGCCGGGCGCCGCATGACCCGCTCGCGCCGGGTGCCGCTCGGGACGCGCGGCGACATCGACCTCGCTGCGGCGCTTCGTGGCTTCGCCGCCGCCGTCGTGCGGCTGGACGCACTCGACCCCGTCACCACGGAGCTGGTACGGCTGCGCTGCGCCCGGCACCACGACTGCCACACCTGACTGTTGCTGCGCCTGGCAGTTGCCAGGGACGCGGGGCTCGACGAGCGGGCGGTGGCACGGGCAGCGGGCGGATTGGACGGCGTGCCGGCGGCGCACCGCGCCGCCCTGCGGCTGGCCGACGCGGTGATGACGCAGCCGGTGGGCATCCCCGGCGAGTTGCGTGCCGAGTTGGAGCGTCATTTCTCGCCTGAGCAGCTGCTCGAGCTGACGCTCGACGTGATGAAGTGGAGCTACCAGAAGGTGAGCGTCGCGCTCGGGACGGACGCGGAGGTGGCGCCCCACCGGCTCACCGAGCTCCGGTTCGACGCCGACGGCAACCTGAACCGCTAACCCTGGTCAGCCGTCGGGGACCGCGGGCAGACCATCACGTGCCCGCCCCGGAGGTCCTGAGTGCCACCCCACGAGCCATGGCGGCCGGTGGGCTCAGTAGGGCGATATGCCGCCGACGACCGGGATGGCGATCCGCTCATGCCGCCGTTGCGTGCACGCCAGCAGCACCACGGCGCCCACCCCGAGCACTTGGGTGCCCGGCCAAGCCTGCGCAGCGCCCTCATCGCGTCGTCGACAGCCTCGTCGAGGCCAAAGGGCCGTGCTCCACCGGGATTTGGCGGGCGTTGTGCGAGTGGAGCACGTGCACCTCGTGGTGGGACAGCAACATGCGGATTGTCTGTCCGATTACCCCGGATGTCTCATGACACTGTCGATAGCGCTCGCTAGCACGAGCGCGGTTGCGGTTCGGGGCGGTGGCCTTGCCTCGGGCGTGCTGATGGCCCGGCGGGTTGCCGGGTGCGTCGATTCCGAGGTTCCTGGTCGAGGGCTGGCGGGGTGGTGTTGTCAGCCTGGCCAGGGTGCGGCGCGGAGCCGGTTGAAGGCTTGGGCGAGGTCGGTGGCCCAGGGCCAGTCCTGGTCAAGGCGCAGGATCAGGCGCCATCCGGTGCGGACGAGCCGACCGGCGACCTGTATGGCGCGGTAGCGCAGACGCTTGGGTTCGAGTTTGCGGAGCGCACCGGTGAAGCGGAGGGCTTGGGCCCAGGTCGTGAGATCGCCGCGGCGAGGCAAGCTCGACTCACGCTGCGTTGGTGTGGAGGTCTTGGCAGGGCAGGTTCCGCAGTCCGCGGTCTTTGCTGTTGCGGATCCGGTCTTCCACGCGGGCGTGCTGACGCTGCCGGAGCTCCAGGGCTGCGATGTCGTTCCCGCCGGTGGGGGTGTCGGTGAGCATGACCTGGAAGCGGTGGCCGTCGAGATCGGTGAATCGGTACTGCGCGCCGGGGTGGGTACGTTTGCGGCGGCAGATGACCCGCGACCCGGGCGGCCGGGCGCGCAGGTCCTGTAGGGCGGTGAGCTTGACGATCTCGCCATTGCCGCGGGGCTCACCGTCGGCGCTGATCGCCGGGGTCCAGGCGTCGGCGGGGACGAGCTCGATGGCGTCTTGGATCTTCTGATCGACGCTGAGGCCGACGGAATAGCGGACGCCCCTCTCGCGGCAGCCGGCCATGAACGCGTGGGTCGCACCGGCGCTGTCGGCCCGGATCAGGACCTGCGGGCCGCCAGGGACGCCGGGAGTCGGTCGGGCGTGTTCGGGTAGCTGCGCGAGGGCCAGGTCCAGCACGGTGAGGTGATCAGCGGCGGTGTTGCTCCCGGCGTTGCCGGGCCGAAGGATCTCGGCCAGGGCCTCGCCGCCGGAGACGTCGGGGCGGTCCAGGAAGACCAGCAGCGGGTGGAACCCGAAGCCGTGCTTGTAGGTCGGGGCGGAGTCTTCTTTCTCGAACTCGCACAGCTTCGAGGAGCCCCGTCTCCTCTTGTAGATAGAAGCAGCAGGTCGGGTGCCGCGCGCCGCGTCAGCGGTAGGTCACGAGGTCCCCGTGCGTGGGGTGCCGCCGCTCGAGGTGGCCGTGCTCATTGAGGCTCACCACGGAGACGCCGCTGCGGCCGGTGACTAACTTGGTCGTGCTGCCGTTGACCCAGACCCGATGCAGCGCGACGACAGCCTCCGCCGGCAGGCCGAGCAGCCGGCCGACGAGCGCGGCGGTGGGGCCGGCGGAGGTCACCACGACCGCCATTTGGCCGCTGTCGAGCGACCTGGCGACGTCGCGCAGCGCCGCCTCCGCGCCGCCGGCAAAGTCCGCCCACGAGGGCAGCCGTTCGCCCCCGGAGCCGTCCTGCTGCCACCGCAGCAGCGCGGCGTCGAGCGCCGTCTGCAGCGCCCGCTGGTCGTCGGCGAGCACTCCGGTGCGGATGCCGGTGCGGCTGCCGTCGCCGTAGGCAGTGAGCAGCGCGAGCACGTCATACTCGTTCCAGCGGGGATCGCGTGCGCAGGCGCCGCCGCCTACCAGCGGGCCGACGGCGTCGGCAGTCTCGGTCTGGCGCGCGAGCGTGCCGCTGACCAGCGACGTCGCGACGACGCCGCGCTCGCGCAGCGCCTCGCCGGTGCGGACCGTCTGGGTCAGCCCGCGCTCCGTCAGGCCGCCGGCCAGCCCCCCGGCCCGCGCCTGCCCGTGCCGTACGAGCACGACCGACGGCATCAGGCCCCCGCCAGGACGGTCAGTGGGTCACCGGGTCGTCGCAGTACTCGCCCAGCAGGTCGTGAGAGTGGCGGATCTTGCTCTCCTGGTAGACGGCGAAGGTCGCGCGGTTCTTGTGCGGCCCCCGGAGCCACTTCTGGACCGCGTCGACGTTGGAGCTCGTCCTGGTCTAAGAACCGCGCCACCGAGCCCGCCACGTCGGTTACGTCGCCCCACGCGTCGTCCGCGACGAGCTTCACCTGCCGCCGCAGCAGGTTATGAGGGTGCCGGCACGCGGAGGCAATCGTCGTGGTGATCCATTCGTCGAACATGGTCCCTCTTCTCGGCGGCTCGGGCAGTTGGGGATCCGATCCCGGTTGAGCGCATCCCCCGCACTTCAGACCCGGGGCGGGGGAGAACGCTTAGGCATCCGGCGGCGACCTTCGCCAACGTCAGAGAGCTCACCACCACGATCAGCCACTTCATCGAGGGCTGGAACGAACGATGCCACCCGTTCACCTGGACCAAGAGGCCAAGGAGATCCTGCCCCACGCCACCCGTCAAACAATTTCAGGCGCGCGAGAGTAGCGCTCCTGCACGCCACGCCAGAACGGTTCAAGCACCGCGCGCGCGGGGTGACACGCCGTCGAGATTGCGGGTCTCGAGCTCGCGCAGGTCCGGCAGCACGACCGGATCGAGGCCGTGATGCGAGCCGATCGCCGCGCCGTCTCGTACGCCCGGCTCAGGTGGCTGCAGATCACGACGCCAACCGGGTCAGTCGCAACGCCTCACCGACCACGTCTGCCTGTTGGCGACCGGTCTCCGACAGCGGCGGGTCAACCCGTCGGCCGGCCTGAATAGCGGCGACATCGGTCGCTGCTGTTGCCTTTGCCGCATCAGCGAGAGCCCGGTTGCCTCGGCTGCGCCAGCAGGAACGCGTGGCGCATCGAGAACGGCGGCGGCGCCGGCACCCACGGCTGTGAGGCTGTCGAAGGCGAGCGACACCGGCGGGGGACAGGCACCCTGGACGTTAGCCGAGCGACCTCCGCGGGTGGCTGTCGGGACGTCGTCACACTACATAACTCCTGCAGCACGAACTGGTTCGGGCGCCGCCTCTAGGGCTCAACCTTTACCACATCGGTGTTGTAGTGCCCGACTTGCGTGCGTCCATGGAGCAGTGCTCCGCTGCTTCGGCTTCACGTGGACAGAGCTCGGCACGAGCACCTTGAATGTCTCCGTGGACGGGCACGTGCTGGAGGCGCGGATTGCGGCGACCTACTTGCGCGAGGGTCCCCCGTACCTGGAGCTGGGCGAGGACCTGTCGGGCGTCGTGTGGGCCGCTGGCGCCCTTGCCCTGCACCACGTCGGGCTCTGGACCGACGACCTCGCCGGAACGGTCCAGCGGCTTGAGGCAGCCGGCCTACCGGGCCGCGTGCGGCATAGCCCCGCGTCCGGCGACGCCAACCTGTTCAGTGCCGCATGACGGCGCCTGAGCTAGCCGGCGGCCGGACCGGCGGGTGCAGCACTTAGCACTGTCGGGCTCGAGGGCCTGGCGGGCGTGCTGGCCGACCTGGCCGGCGGCCGGTCGTCGAACCTCCAGGTGCTTGTCGACCGCTGCGGTGACGCCTCACCCCCAGAGCGGCAGCTCGCCGGCCGACGGGACCGCGCCCGGCCAGCGCTTGCGGTCGCCCCACCCCAGCCCGCCGGCGACGAGGTCGGGCAGCGGCATGGCGTAGAGCGTGTGGACCTGCCGGCTGCGGAAGCGCCACCTGCAGTCCTCGACGGCGTACTCGTCGTCGTAGCGGATGGACGTCACCAGGGTCTGGCCGTCGCGCGCCAGCTCGGCGTAGCCGACCACCGTGCCGCTGGCGGTCGACGTTCCGAGCCGGCTGAGCACCTGGTACTGCGGCACGTGCAGCGTGGGCCCGTCGCGGTCGAAGCGCAGCCGGAAGCCCTCGACGACCGCTGCCCGGCCGACCGACCCACCGCTGTTCGCGGAGCCGAAGGAGCCGTCCTGGGTGAAGCAGTCGCCGAGCGCGTGGGCGTCGTGGTCGTCGACGGCGATGGCGTAGCGACCGAGCAGCTCCTGGAGCGCCAACCGAGCCTCGACGGCAGCCAGCCGCTGCGCCAGGTCGGGCGCGGTCATCGCTCGCTCGACACGTCCATGAGCCGGCTGGTGCGGTGGTGACCCGTCGGCCGCGGCGCGGCCACCCACAGGCACAGCTCCGGGTCGGCCTCGAAGATCGTGCCCTCGAGCCAGCAGCCGTCCTTGCGGAACCGTCCCCAGCGGGTGCCGCTCGTGACGAGCACCGTGCCGTCGGCGTCCGCGGTGTACAGCGCCTTCGGGTTGAGCGGGTGCCGGATGCCGCCGTCGGTCGCCATCAGCCTGCGGTGCCCGTCGACGCCGGCCGCTCCACCCACTGGGTCAGCAGGTCGTGCCGCCAGGAGATGACGTCCTCCTGGAAGTCCGAGGCGATGACGTGCGAGCGGCGGGTGGCCTCCAGGCCGCGCTGGACCGCCGTCATGTTGAAGGTGTCCTGCTCCATCACGAGGGCGAGGGTCTGCAGCTCCGTCGCGAGCGTCCACGACTCGTCCAGGTCGATCCAGCGGATCGGGGCGGTCGGCGGGCGCTCGCCGCTGAACGGCGTCAGCAGCATGACCTCGAAGATGCACTCGTCGTGCCGGTCGCCGTGCGGACGGAAGCGGTAGACGATGCGGTTGTAGGCACCCCACGGGTGGAGGTTAGGGAAGACGGCGTAGTTCCAGTGGTCGACCAGCTCGCCGTCCGAGACGGCGTCGGCGTCATCCCCGAGGACCTCCCGCCACCGCTCCCGCGCCGCTGCCGCCATGCTGTCGCGCGCGGTGGTCCGCTGGGAGAACGGCACCGGCAGGTCCTCGCCCTCGCGGACGTCGAGCATGCGGGCCATGATGTCGCGCTCGCTGGGCTCCACCGGCAGGTCGTCGGCCGGCGTGCCGGACGGGCTGATCTGGCGGGAGTAGTTGCCGTAGACGTCGACCGCGCTGTTGCTGTCGCCGACGTACGGAGCGGACTGCGGGTGGGTGGCGCCCAGGTGGAGGCCCTCGTCGAACGCCTCCTGCGCCACCTTCCAGTTGCAGCGGACCTTCTTGGCCACATGGGCCTGGAGGTAGCGTTTCTCGAAGTCCCACAGCCGGAAGTGGTCGGGCAGGTCGCCGAGGAAATCCTCGAGCGGCTCGGCGTCGGGATCGGGGTTGAGGAAGACGAAGCCGCCCCAGGTGCCGACCTTCGCCTCGGGCAGGCGCCAGGCGTCGCGGTCGGCCTCGATCGACGGGAACTCCCGCGGAGCCGGCACGTACCGAAGACTGCCGTCGAGCTTCCACGTGAAGCCGTGGAACGAGCACCGGAACTCGCTGCACCGGCCGTCGTAGTCCTTCAGCGCGCGGCCCCGGTGCAGGCAGGCGTTGACGTACGCCTTGATGCTGCCGTCGCGCGTGCGGGCGATCAGGTACGAGTCTCCAGCGATGTCGTAGACGACGTAGCTGCCGACCTCGGGCAGGTGCTCCTCGCGGCACGCCATCTGCCAGACCTTGCGCCACAGGTGCGTGCGCTCCAGCTCGTGCCACGCCCGGCTGGTGTAGCGCTCGACCGGCACTTCCTGGCTCGCCGCGGTGTAGGGGTGGCGCGCCCGCAGGTGCTCGGGCACCGGCCGCTCGTCTTCGAGCACGAGGTCGTACCAGCTGAGGCCGGGCGTACGACGCCGCTCCGGCGCCTCGGACGTGATCATGCGGCTCCCTGAGGTGGTGCGGTCCTACGAGTAACTTGATATGAATCCGACTTAGGTGTCAATGCCGCCGTCACGGGCAGCACCGGGCACCAGACTCCTCGCCGGAAGCGGTCGACGCCGGACCGGCCACCCCTTACTGTAGAGGACAACTAGTAACCTTCGTTAAGGACGTCGTCTTGCGCAAGATCCAGCACGCGCTCAGCCGAGCGGTCTACGAGTGGGCACCTGACGACCGGGGCCCGGTCATGGTCACCGCCGCCGACGGGCGAGAGGGTCGCTTCGACCGCGACGGGCACCGGGTGGCCGGCGACGTCCGCAGCGCCGACCCGGAGCTGTGCCGCTGGATCGTCAGCGGTGGCAAGACGTCCGGCGGGGCGGCAAGTCGCAGCCGACGCTTCGAGACCGAGGAGACCTTCTCGTGACCGCCCAGCCCGCCACGCCGCCCGCCGACCGACCGACCGGGTTCCTGGGCAAGGGTCCCACGTACCAGGACCTGCTCGACCAGGACAGCAAGCCCGTCCCCGCGTCGCTGCGGCGCGACGAGCCCGGCTACTTCGGCTCGGAGGACATCCCGGTCGAGCGCTACCTCTCGCGTGCCTGGCACGACCGGGAGAAGGCCTCGCTCTGGTCGCGCGTCTGGCAGTTCGCCTGCCGCGAGGAGGTGCTCACCGAGGTGGGTGACACCGCGGTCTACGACATCGTAGACAAGTCGTACCTGCTGGTGCGCACCGAGCCCGGTCCGGAGGGCATCAAGGCCTACGTCAACGCGTGCCTGCACCGCGGCCGTGCCCTGCGTGACGGCCCCGGCCGGGTCGACGAGCTGCTGTGCTCTTTCCACGGCTTCTGCTGGTCGTTGAGCGGCAAGCTCAAGCGGGTGCCGAGCGCCTGGGACTTCCCGCAGGTGAGGCCGGACGAGTTCCGCCTGCCGGAGGTCCGCGTCGGTTCGTGGGGCGGCTTCGTCTTCCTCAACCCGGACCCCGACGCCGAGCCGCTCGAGGACTTCCTCGGTGAGCTCGACCCCTTCTTCGAGCGGTGGCCGCTCGAGCAGCGCTACACGCGCGTGCACGTCTCCAAGGTCATCCGGGCCAACTGGAAGGTCGCCCAGGAGGCCTTCATGGAGTCGTACCACGTGATCACCACGCACCCGCAGCTGCTCCCCGGCTTCGGCGACGCCAACTCCCAGTACGACGTCTTCGGCAACGTCTCGCGCGCCATCTCGCCACGCGGCGTGCCGAGCCCCTACCTGCCGTGGGACCCCACCGAGCAGGAGCGCCTCAACTCCCAGATCGACCAGCGGCTCGACGACCCGCCGATGCTGGAGGTGCCCGACGGGCACACGGCCCGCCAGACGCTGGCCGAGGCGGCGCGCCGCTCGTTGCGGCCGGTCATCGGCGAGGGCGCTGACGAGCTGTCGGACGCGGAGCTGGTCGACAGCTACTACTTCACCGTCTTCCCCAACATGCACCCGTGGGGCGGCTACAACCAGATCACCTACCGCTGGCGTCCCAACGGGGACGACCACGAGAGCTGCATCATGGAGGTCTTCCTCCTGTCGCCCTACTCCGGCGGGCGTCCGCCGCCCTCTCCCGAGGTTCGCCTCGGTGCCGACCAGCCCTGGCGCACCGCGGTCGAGGAGCTCGGCTCGCTGGCGCGCGTGTTCGACCAGGACGAGTTCAACCTCGAGGCGGTGCAGAAGGGCCTCAAGGCCATGTCCAAGCCGGGGCTCTCCTTCAGCGTCTACCAGGAGAGCAAGATCCGGCACTTCCACAGCCTGTACGACCAGTGGGTGCCGGCCCAGCCCTGATCTGAGCGGAACGGGAGCAGCAGAATGGAGTCGTACGACGTGGTGGTCCTCGGCACGGGAGCGGCGGGCCTCACGGCGGCGATCGCCGCCCACGACGACGGCGCCCGCGTCGCCGTGTCGAGAAGGCCGCGCTGGTGGGCGGCACGAGCGCCTGGTCCGGCGGCATGGTGTGGATCCTGATGAACCGCCACATGGCCGACCTCGGCATCGAGGACCGGCGCGACGACGTCCTCACCTACCTGATGTCGATGTCGCACGGGCTGATGTCCGAGGAGCTGGTGGCGGCGTTCGTCGACGCCGGCCCGGTGGTGCTTGACCACCTGGAGGCCAAGACGCCGGTGCAGTTCCAGGTCATCCGCGACTTCCCGGACTACCACCCCGAGCACCCGGGCGCGGCCCGCAGTGGCGGCCGGTCGCTCGAGTGCCCGCTGATCCCCTTCCCCGACCTGGGGACGTGGCAGGAGCGCGTCACGGTGGGACCGCAGCTTTCCGGCAACATCCTCATGAGCGAGACCTCCCTCGGACGCGGCGCCCCCGGGGGCGTGCCGGCCGACGAGATGGAGCGGCGGAAGGTCCCCGACGAGCGCGGCGCCGGCCAAGGGCTCGTGGGCGCGCTGCTCGAGGGGTGCCTCGACCGCGGCATCGAGCCGGCACCGGTGCCCGGGCGGTCCCGCTGCTGACCGACGACGGTCGCGTCGTCGGTGTCCTCCTCGAGACGTCCGACGGACCCCGGGAGGTGCGGGCGACGGGCGGGGTGGTCCTCGCGACGGGCGGCTTCGAGTGGGACCGCGACCTCGTCACCACCTTCCTGCGCGGTCCGCTGGAGCGCACCGCCGCCGTGCCGACCAACACGGGCGACGGCCTGCGCATGGCGATGCGGGTCGGTGCCCGGCTGGGCAACATGCGCGAGGCCTGGTGGGTGCCGATCATCGACGTCCCGATGCCGGACGGCACCACCGCCGGCTGGCAGGTCAACGGCGAGCGCAGCCGGCCGCACAGCATCATGGTCAACCGGAAGGGCCAGCGCTTCACCGACGAGGCCGCCAACTACAACGCCCTAGGCGCCGCCTTCCACGTCCTGGACGTCACCGACTTCGACTACGTCAACCACCCGGCCTGGCTGGTCGTCGACGACTTCTACCTGTCGCGCTACGGGCTCGCAGGCCACCGGTCCGGTGCCGGTGCGGTCACGCCGTCCTGGATGGTCGAGGCCGCGACCGTGGCCGAGCTGGCTGAGCGCATCGACGTCCCCGCGGCGGCGCTGGAGGCGACGGTCGCCCGCTGGAACGAGGGTGCCGCGCAGGGCCGCGACCCGGACTTCCGACGGGGCGAGAGCCTGCACGACCGATGGTGGGGCGACAGCTCCTTCGGCGAGGGCCCTGCGTCCACGGTCGGTCCGCTGGACACCGCGCCGTACTACGCCGTGCGGGTCTACAGCGGCTGCCTCGGCACCAAGGGCGGGCCGCGCACCGACACGTCCGGCCAGGTGCTCGACGTCGACGGCGCCCCCCTCGGCGGTCTCTACGCCGCTGGGAACGTGATGGCCTCGGCCCTCGGCATGACGTACGGCGGCGCGGGCGGCACGCTGGGCCCCGCGATGGTCTTCGGCTTCCTGTCCGGCCGGCACGCCGCCGCCCAGGCGCAGGAGGTGCCGGCGTGACCGGGTTCGAGGGCCGCAGCGCCGTCGTCACCGGCGCCGCCAGCGGCATGGGACGCGCGATCGCCCTAGCGCTGGCCGCGGAGGGGGCGTCCGTCGTCCTAGCCGACGTGAACGCCGACGGGGGCGCCGAGACGGCCGCTCTGGTCGAGCGGGCCGGCGGATGGGCGGTCTTCCTGCGCACCGACGTCTCGGACGGCGGGGACGTCCGCGCCATGGTCGAGCTGTCCGTCTCGGCCCACGGCGGCCTCGACCTTGGCGTCAACGCCGCCGCGATCGAGAACGAGACGCTGCCGATCGCCGACTGCGAGGAGGCGACGTTCGACCGCATGATCGCGGTGAACCTGCGGTCGGTGTTCCTGTGCATGAAGTACGAGACGCAGGCCATGCGGGCCGCGGGCCGGGGAGGGTCGATCGTGAACATCGCGTCGACGAACTCCTTCCGGCCGCAGCCGAACCAGGCGGCGTACACGGCCAGCAAGCACGGCGTCCTCGGGCTCACCCGAGCCGGAGCGGTCGACCACGCCGCCGACGGCATCCGGGTCAACGCCGTCTGCCCCGGCGCGATCGAGACGCCGATGCTGCTGGGCGCCATCGAGGCGCGGGGGCGCGACAAGGAGGAGGTCGCCCGACGGCTCAGCCTGTTCGGCCGCTTCGGGTCGACGGAGGAGATCGCCAAGGCGGTGCTCTGGCTCTGCTCCGACGACGCGTCCTTCACGACCGGGCACGCGCTGGCCGTCGACGGCGGCTACCTGGCCCGGTGACCGCGAGCCGCCGGCTGTCCTTGGCGCACCTGAGCGCCCTGCACGTCCCGCCGCCCCAGCTGGTGCGCTGGGCGGCAGCAGCCGGCTTCGACCTGGTCGGGGCGCTGCGGCTGACGCCCACGAGGGACGGCTCCGGGCACGCGATGCTGGGCGAGTCACCCCTGCGGCGCGAGACGATGGCGGCGCTCGCCGACACCGGGACGGCGGTGCTCGACGTCCAGGTCTTCCGGCTCCGTGCCGGCACGGACGTCCGTGAGGCGGTGCCCCTGCTTGAGGCCGGTGCGGAGCTGGGTGCCAGGTAGCTGCTGTGCGCGGTCGAGGACGACGACCTCGTGCGTCGAGCGCAGGCCTTCGGCGCGCTGTGCGAGCTCGGCTCGTCGTACGGCCTGACGTGCATGGCGGAGCCGATGGTGTTCTCCGCCGTGCGGACGCCCCGGGAGGCGCAGGACCTGCTGCGAGCCGCGGGGGACGTCGACGCCTTGCGTCCTCGTCGCGCGCTGCACCTCGTCCGCGCCGGTGGCAGCCCGGCCGACGTGGCCCGGCGGGCGCCGGGGCTCCTGCCGTACGTCCAGGTGTCCGACGCGGCGACCGCTCTGCCGGCGGCGAGCCGCGAGGCCGCCGTCGTCGAGGCCGTCGGGCACCGGCTGGCCCCGGGCGACGGCGGCCTCCCGCTCCGCGGGCTGCTCGACGTCCTCCCTGCCGACGCGGCGGTCAGCGTGGAGGTGCCGAACCCCGCCGCCGCCGAGGACCCCGCCGCCTGGTTCCGCTACCTGGCCTCCCGCACCGCACCCTGCTCGGGTGACGGGTGCTCAGCTGCGCAGCCGCGGCGGGCCCGCGGCGGTGGAGCAGTCGGCGCGCTGCTGGAGCGACGCGCGGTCGTACAGGATGAAGCCCTGCCGGTAGTGGCGGATCCAGCCCGCATCGGAGAAGTCACCGAGGCTCTTGTTGACGGCCTCACGGGAGGCGAGGACCAGGTCTCCGAGCTGCTGCTGGCTGAGCCCGTGGCGAACCACGCCGTGCTCGGCGTAGCGCTTTGCGAGGACGAGGAGCGCGCGGGCCAGCCGGGCCGGCAGGTCGAGGCGGAGCGCGCCGTCGGGGACCCGGTCGTCATGGCTCAGCCGTTGCGCCAGGTGGCGCAGCACGAGCTCGGCCGCAGCGGGGTGGCTTCCGATCCAGGCCAGCACGTCGGATCGAGACGCGAGCGCCACGTCGACGGGGGTCATCGCCAGGGCGGAGTAGCCCCACGTCCGACGGTCGAACAGCTGCACCTCGCCGAAGACCTCGCCCGGTCCGCGGACCCGGAGGAGATGGCCTCGCGCCCCGCGCTGCAGCGCCAC
>JAABUK010009031.1_pt1:0-12500 | contig 13769 bp, 17 predicted proteins | sample 5559141 | NCBI WGS metagenome assembly JAABUK01 (sample SAMN10711869, study PRJNA513367) | rock metagenome | isolation source: Antarctica rocks | place: Antarctica: Victoria Land, Pudding Butte nord | collected 2016-01-03
CGCATATCAGTTCCCACACTTTGTGTCTCATGCCGGCAAGCACACCCTTGTGAAGCTGCTGCTGAGAGCTTCCTGCTAATGTGCTACACTTGTGCATGCAAGGTGTCCAGGGGCTGCAACAGGGCTGTGGCCAGGTTTTCCACATCTGTAGCAAGTTTGAGACTTTTTGCGAACACGTTCCCGACCACCCTGCTCCATGTCATGCTCAAGCAAATCATCATCATCATGCTCAGACTCTGAGGCAGTGTCCAAACCAACATCAGGCTCATAATCACTGTCAACATGCACTGTGACAGCAGCACGCTGGTTCAGCTCATATTGGAGTGACTTCTTGTAGACCTGTTTCACATCAGTCCACCACACTTCTGGAGCATTGTCCTGCACATACTTGCGCACTGCAGGAGTCAGCTTCTTGATGAAGTCAATGATTGCACTACCACCAGGGTGGTAAGGTGTGCCAATCAACTCCCTCTCCTTAAGCCTGAACTCACGCACAAATTCACTTACAGTGTCATAGTCAGACGGCACCATAGCATCATAAGCAGAGCGAATCTCAGTTGCAGGCTGGAATAAGCCAAAGCTGTCAAGCATGAAATGCTCAAACTGATCCCATGACAGTAGTGCAGCCCCTTTCAGAAAGTGAGCAGACATAACGCCCCACGAAGACACAGGCAAGCTAGTTACAGCTAAGTATCGCTTGACTTCAGAAAGGAAAGACTTGACATGTTCACCACACCCACTGAATCTGTCAGGCTTGTCGATCTTACACTTAGTAAGCCACTTGTCGACAGCAAGACTTTCACGCTCTCCAACAGAGAGATGATGAGCAGCTGCGGTCATGCAAAGCCCTTGCAAACCTTCCTGCGAAGACGTCTGCAGACAGACCGTCCTCAGCACGCGGCCCGCCTCCAGCACCTTCAGGAACCAGTTCACCTGGTTCGAGAGCACTGTCACTGGCAGCACCAGCTGGAGTCACGCCATCACTAGCTGTGTTGATCGGAGTTACTCTTGCACTCGCACGCTGTCCCAGATCTGGGGCCGCGTTAGGCAAGATCGCAGCGGACACAGTCGTTACCATAGTATCGCAACCAAAGCGCCGAGACCAAATGTTACAGGGTGACGCTTATACAAGTAATTGGCTTAGTGCTATTAGGCACACACCAAAGCTCGCACGTAGAATGATCGTTAGCACAATGAGCTTGGTTGCAGAGCTATATCCTGACAAGACACACGTGCTGTACGGGCCACGTCACGCCGTGATACACAGTAATACACTGCCACACTGCTACAGTTTGTTCCAGTCTAGAACTTCTAGTGTCTTCGAGATTTGACAGTTGTCACCTTCTAATATTCTCTTCTAATGAAGCATATTTGATCATACTTGCTGACCATGCCAGGCTAAAGGATCCTGTCTCTCAACCAAAACAGTGTGCAACAAGTCGAACGTCGCCAACAAGGCTGCCAAGCATCACTGCACCAAAGTGTTTGGTGCTTGCTGACAGCTGTTGTCATCACTCGGGCGCTGGTGCACCGCACGTGCGAAACAAATGAGTTGACACAAACGCCATGCCTTACAAGGGGGGCAGCCATTATCTGACATCTTTGTGACATGATAGTATCACATGGTATTACCACTGCAGCATTCCAAAGGAAAGGAGAGATCGGCGGAATTTCTACACACATTGTTCATCACAGCGCTCAAATATGCACCTTCCCCTACTTGATCTGATGCAAGGAGCAAGTGCAACTGCCACTCAGTGCCGCCTGATGGTCAATCACTCAGCCAAGACTGACGGTGGATGGGCAATGCTGCCTTAACTCACCATGTCCTTCTCTGTTAGTTGCTGCAGCAGCAGCAGCAGCAGCAGCAGCAGCAGCAGCAGCAGCAGCAGCAGCACAGGGCAAGGTCCAGCTTCAAACAGACCATTTCTTCAACTATACCAAATGAAATGTACGGCCAACCAAAAACTCCCATCACTCATGCTGCACCATTGAGCCCAGGAACAAAAGTCATCCCACTGCTGAGCACTGACCCTAGCTAGCTATAAGGCAGTGCAAATCACCCACGCCTGCCGACCTTGGGGCAACCAGCGCAGCGCCAAGCTGACGCCAAGCAGACACATGGGCACAGAGCTATACTGGGCTGCACAAGTCAACAAGCGCTGCAAGTGGAGCGATTGGAGCATACTTCAGACTCTCCTGGGCTAAGCATCCTGCCCACAGGAATAGCAATTTAGACCAGCAAACAAATCCTTTCCATGAGTTAAACTACATTTTAGCAGATCAGCCTTTCCATTACTGGGGTGAAAGATGAGCTGAGCCACAGACAGATACATCAGCCAGAAACCTCCTCGTTCAGCAGCTTACTGATCTGAACTGTGACCATACCGAGTGCAGCAATTGCAGTATAAGCAGCTGCAAACGCATATCTCATTGCTCATGAGCTGTGCAGCTTGCCCATAGCAGCAATGCTGTACTGTCGCAAGTGACCAGCAAACACTATGTTGCCAGCACTCATCAGAGCTTAGCTCATAACCCAACCCATCACTGCAGTCCAGCTGGGGAGAGTGATGAACTGACCTGCATGCAGACACGTGACTTTTCATGTGCCAACACCTTGTATGACTTGTTACTTAAAAAACCAGCATTGAAATGGATGTTCAACAGTTGTATCGACAACAATGCTCATGCCCTACCGAGACGCCCTGGAGGGGATCCTTGAGTCAGCATGGTCAATGAGAGCGTAAGCACACAGGTTTGCCTCTTACGTCTTTGAAGCAGACTTGTGTTCTTCTTGGGCAGATTGGATCTCATGAGATAGTTGCCCGCAAGATTGCCTGGGAGTGGGATGCTCACATCACAATATGAGCATGATTGCTCACAATACTGATGCGTTGTGTCACTCCAAGTGCAGGGCAGACTTGTTTTGTTTCTGAAGTAACATCGCAGTGTTTTACATGACTTTTGGAAGCAATGCAACAAATGCCACTTCAAGCTGTGGCCGCATGTGTGAGACCTCTGTTGCACCACTGCTTTCATGTTGAAGTTTGATTAAAACTACCCTCTGCAATACTCGGAGCAAGATCAACCAGTGCTAACTAGTCACAGCATCAAAGCAGGTCACTTTTGCCATTGCCAGCTGCATCGTCATCGTCTCCATCAGTGTTGCTTCTGAGTGTAAACGGTATTTCAGGTTGTAGATCAGTGTTGCTTTGCCGGCTGCTATTGGTATTCATGCTGAGACATGCTTGGTTGATGCGCTTGTGCCGCCTAAATGTGACCATATGCAAACCACCTTCTGACATGCACAACATTGCATTCATCTTGCAACAGCAATGATGGTGTTGCAGCCCCGCCAAGTTCAATGCTAGGGATGACAACTCGCATGTGCCCAAAGTCAGAGACCTAAGCCGTGTCATTGTGTTGATGCATTGCACTTGACAAGTAAAGGTGGACTGTGTAAATGTAGATTCACCAGCTTGCTCGGAGCTTGCAACAAAGGACAAATGCTGCCTGCCATAACTGCCTCATACATTAAGGTCCTCCATCAAATGTGAGGGTGGTCAGTTTTGTCAAAGCCTGCAGCACCCTCAGTGGCATACAGCAGACATCGGCAGGTGTTGCAGGTAAGTCATTTTCATGAAACCCCAGATGTGGCAGTGTGTGTTTTGAGGGACAGCAGTGCACATCAACTCTAGATGTTGCAATTCTGTCAACTTAGCACCAATCGCCAGTAGCCCAAACAAAACATGCACCCCGTTCTCAAGGAGGTCAGCTTTGTCAAAGAGACGACATTGTCAAAGACATTAACTTAGGCTGACGGACACTATGCAATCAGCAGCAAACTCTGCATACAGCCAACGCCGCTTGCAGGCCTCAACCTCTGGGTGTTTTCACCTGTCCGAGCTGGCATCTTTCCAGACCAACAGAGTCAACAGCTGTGTACCTTGTGCGCACTATACACAGCTGGGCGTTGCAGAGTGTCCTGCGACGTCAGTCTTCCTTTCACTGATCACTTCGCTAAAGCAATTCAGGACACATTAACTGTTCTGCATAATGCATGATGCGCTTGCCATCATACCATATCATGATGCATCGTTGATTGTCTACAGCTGTCAACAACAACACCAGTCACACACGCACAGACATCATCTTTGGCCTGCATAATATAGCGAGTCATAGGATGCTGCAGGCAAGCGGCAGTAGCGCTGCGTATCAGGCCACAGCATTTCTGGAGAGCTTGACGAGAAGCCGTGAGGAGTATAAAAAGACACTTCCAAATGCAGCGACATCCCGATAGTCAGTAATTTTCGCAGCGATCTCGGTGCATACGTTTTCACATGCTCCCTTGTACAATCTTGGTGCAACTCCTTTGATGCTGGAATTCTTCTCCGTACAAATCTGACTGAGAACCTGCCCGGGCGCGATTGTTGACTTCCTTTTGGCAACTTCCAGTAACTGCGAAAGTCACCCCTCACGTCAGTTGAGCAGGAACGTTTTTGTCAGAGTGCTGCCATGGCAGTTACTGGGACACCTCATGCTGGCCACAAAAGGAGTCAAGCAAGGCGTAAAAAGAGGAAGCTGACAAAGGCAGCTGCGAGGGCTGCAGCTCCTGTTGTACTTGCATTTAAGACAGTAACAGCACAGGTAACGCCTAGCACAGAGAAGAGTTCTGGCACTGATGTTCTTCAGAATGCAGCCTGCTTACCAGAAAGCGCACCCACACTTGTTACACATTGCAGTTGAAGGTCGGGCGAAAAGCAAGCCAACATCGGAGGAACAGGAAGATGAAATGGAAGCAGAAGACAAGGAAAGCTGCTCTGAGGGCTTCTTGTGGAGCTGTCCCACAATCTGCAGAGGATTCAGAGGTGCTGACCTCTATGCTTGAAGATCATTTATCAGATTATCAAAACAACAGAAAAAAAACATAACATCAACCTATGCCACTTGCGCATTGGAACCACATGTAAGAGGTTGAGGATGGTTGCCACCTGTTTTCAGACCCTCAATTGCAATGTTTCACGTTCAAGCTATCACAAACTCCACATGAGCCAGACATGAATCTGAGCTAGCAAACAAACTGTTCTGTTGTTCCTGCAAGCTTCAGCAAGTAGCTTGCTAAGCTGCCTGCCTGACATCATCAGCTTGGAGGTCTGCTTGCTCACTCTTCATGGCTGCTCAGGCTGGCGCTGTACATGAGACCACAGGAAGAGGACCAATATGCAGAATGCATGAGCCGCTTTCCTTGAGCTCCAGTCAATCTGGCAACAATGCCAACAAGGTCTTGACTGTTGACGATGCAAAGCTGCAAGAGGTAAGCAGAATGGGCAAGTTTAGCGGTGGCAACAGTGTCAGAAAACCTTTGTTTGTAGTGTTGTCAGCATGCTCACCTCCATTGACATGCGTTGCCTGCTCATGTGAAACAACACCTTTTCTGTCTATGCTCAATGCAGTCAGTCAAAAGTCTTGGTTGCTTAGCATGGCATTGTAAACGTGCATGTGCACATGTCCAGCTGCATGTGAAGGGGTCATGTGAGGACCATTGTAGGTTTGTCAACAAGCTCTTTGCTTGGAAGCACGCTGTATGCAAATATTGATAGCCATGCAAAGCGGTTGGTCTTTTCTTGCAACCAGTGCTTTAGTTTGCATCAGCATCTTGTTCATCGAGGGTGAACGTCTTGTGGGTGAACGTCCTGTTTGTGATCAAGGCCTCACGAGCTTTTCCTGGAAGGAGAAGCAGGCCTTGTAGTTTCCCCTCAAGTGTCAATGAACATATCTGTCTCAAGGCATCTGGCATCATTGTGCACTGCATCAATGGCCGTATGTGCCAGTATTCTACAAAGGATATCAGCTGTTGTTTAGCCCTTTGCCTGTTTTGCAGGCTGTGAAAGAGGAGCATTTGAGCAATCCTTACACAGATATTATGGAAGAAGCTAAAATTGCAGATCCAAATGCAGCTCAGGCATGCCAGACAGCTCAGCATGACATCAAGGAGGAGCCCAACCTCATGCCAGGATCAGCAATCTTCCCCAAGACAGATGTATCAGCTCCCGTCTTTGCAACTGACTTTGGCCAAGAAGTACCTCTGGCATCACATGCTGTGAAGCAAGAAGCTACATGCTTTTCAACTTGCAGTCAGAGTCGTGTCGCAGCCTCTTTCTGGCAGGATGATTCCCAAGCAGTAAGTGGCTGTAGTCCACTAGAGGTAACAGAGCAAGCCATCACTGACCGTGGAGACATGCTAGCAGCAGCGGCTGTGCATAGCAGTGAGACAGCCTCACCAAGCATGACGGCCCAAGACGAAGCACAAGGAGTGCAAGGCAATATGACCAGGGGCACTCTCCTGGGAGCACCAACCACAGAATCTGAGAGTGGAGCTGACCCAACTTCTGCCAAGGTGTGTGCCTGTCTGTGTCACTGCCATGGTAGATTTGTCATAGTGAAGTGCAGACAGTGCTTTCTGATGTGCAAGCTGCCACCTATCTTGTCATTGAATGTTGCGTGGTAAGATTGGACATCGTCCCAGCAGCAGGCATCAGCTTTGGCTGCTGCCTGCTATGGCTTGCAATGCCTGCATAAGCTATGTCAGCGCTCAGCAGATGTTTTGTGCAGTATTTGCAGTACTTGCAAAGCCTCCATTGTGCAGGATCCCACTTGATGTGTGGTGTTTGCAGGAGGTTGCATCATATGTGGGGCCAGCAGACTGCCCCTGCCAGCATGGCACTTTAGCTGCACCTTCAGCTGCAGAGACTGTAGTTCAGCTACCTCAAACCAAAGCCAGCTCAAGGAAGGGCTCTTCTTCTGTGAGCACAAGCAGCTTAGCTGCAATGTTTGACAGCTTACCGCCAGTGACAGACCTGAGTTTTGGACATAGTTTCTAGGTCACAGTTCTGGCATATCTGTATCCTATCAGCTGATAGGTCTGTGTTGCTCCTGCTGCCGTTTCAGCCAACTGTGCAATTCAAATTTGTTGCCCTTTGCTATGACGTACTTTTACGTAAGCTTTACGGTATACCTTGGGCGCAAACATTTGCTTTGTTGACAGCTGGTTCTAGATACGTTGATCTGATGCACAATCACAGCAAAAGATGGCATTATAGGAGGAGGGTGAGCACACGCAAAACATTGGAATGTCGTTTCACTCACACACACTCCTCGAAATGCATCAGTGGGCGTGCGCGGCAACAAACGCGTTTTGTTGAACCTGGCTGATTGTGTGACCTGTATCATTGTATTAACACTGCTGGCATTTGATGAGATTAGCACAGTCTGTTTTGCTCTTCCTCCTGCTGACCCCCTGACCTTGCTGACACCCAGAATGAGAGACGCTTTTGCTCGTGAGATAACGTGTTCTCACCAGGGATTGTTGCGTCTGGATCACCGTGACGAGCCAGCAGGCATGGAGGCTGTGAGCATTCATGCATAGCAGATTGATGTCTTGCTGATATAATGCAATGCCTACGACTTGTTGTTGGCTGCATGCATTGACCAGTGGGACTTGCAATTGTGCAGCATATATGCTTATATAATTCATGCTCTGTTAGTCACCCCGATAGCTTGACTTACCAGTGAACCGAAATTCTGCGGGTAGTTACGAACATCTGTGAGATCTTTGTGTGTCGTGAACCCATTGGCAAACCACAAACAGTTTTCACAGCACACACAATCATGCTAATATACATCATGTGATCCTTGTTGACCGGTGACAAGTGCACATGAGCTAATGGCAGCAATACTGCTGAAATGCACATGATGTAGTTGCCCAGGTAGACATATATGCCCTCCCCAGGGCATGTATCTGACTTCAACCTCAAACTGCTGCTGAAACTATGCTCTTTAGTCTGCCACACCCCACTTACTGTTGAACCAAGTTTTGGCAGTGGTGGTCGTGCAGTTCTTCCAGGCAGCACCTGTGCTGCCTGGCCTTGCTCAGTCTGTCAAAGTCCAGTCTGTTGTTGACCACCTTGGATGCCTGCAACTCCTTGTGCATTGCCAACAGCCAGTGTGCCCTGCACAGCAACAGCTTCTCTTTTTGTAGGAGTTTGCCTTGATAAGCACTGTGAAACTTGTGTTTGCCCCATATTGGGGATTCACATAGGACCAAAGATTGCAGGCTATAAACACTGAAGCTGCCACTGAGTGGACATTCTAATTTGTGTGTCATATGCCCAGCACCACCATGAGCTGGACAGCCACGCCTCGCTGAGGTCTTGCAGTTTGTGCATGACAAACACAATTTTATTAGCTAGATTTGCACTGACCTCAAGGTGGGCATGCTCAACTCTGACAATTCAGTCTGTGTCAGGGCTTCCACAGCCTCAGTGAAGTGTTTCAACCCGGCAACACCAGTCTTCTTCCTGCTTGCAGTTGTGTTGCAGCTGACCTTACAGTCCGCGGCATCTTGAAGGTGCATGTACACAGTGAACACCTGCAGTACTCACATGTGACTTTGTGCTGCAAAATGGTGCTCTGCATGCATGACGCAATCTGTCCCAGCTTGAGACTGTCATAAGCAGCATCAAGCTTTTTTTACAAACTGTACTGTTTGTATCAGATGCATTTTGACTTTGGAGAAGTGAGGCAGCCACGTTGACCAGAGGGTGCCGGGCAAAGCAAACCCTATGCTACATGAGAAAGGCCGCAAACACAGTCAAACAAATCGGACCTGATCACTTTCCACCATGCGCCTGACCTCACTGGACATTTGAGAGGTGTGCCTGTCCTCAGCTGACCCGCCAGCGCCTGCACCCACCCCCTTGCTGCCTATCACACAGCAAAAAAATGTCAGACATATCCTTGCAAATCAATATGACATTGCAACATATGATGCATACAGGGTCAGGAGTATAAGAAGCGCCTAAGTGGGTGTCAGCCGGTACAGCATAGCCATGACAAACAACAGCATGTGCAGACGTAAACATCAGTGTGATGCATATGAAGTGACACAAGGCTGCTGCTGAATCTTCAGTTACCTTTGGGACGCTTTTTATCGTGAAGGTCAGCCAGAAAGGCTTCAGCCTGGTGCAGAGGTGTGTCCAGGCCTGCAGTGCCCAAAGTCTTCTGCACCAGGTAGATCAGGCGGCGCATGTACTCCTTGGAGAAGTGACCAGCTTGATCAGAGCTTCACCTCAGCACGGATGGCCAGGTCCAGCAAGACAGGCAAGGCATTCTGCACAGCCATGAGTCAGCCTTGTGACTAAGGCTGACAATAAAGGAGACTCTGCTTTTGTGGCAAAAGCCTGAAGCAGTGAGGCATCAAGCAGGTCCTATGACCAATCATGCAATGTCATCATGTTGAATCAGACGAGGGAAGACTACGCCTTTTGGCGTCAATTTAATGAGAAGCCAAGTATAATACCAGGCTGCCCAGATCATGTTAAATCATGCATATAACAACGTGCTGTTCTTAGCTCGCAAGCTAAGTCTCAACAAATGAGCTGTTGACTTCTGTTTGCCCGTCAAGCTTGATGCTTGGAGGAACGAGCAATACAAGCAAGCAGTAGAATATGCAGGTGTTTCAACAGTCTCACCTGCAGCACCCTGAGGCTTTGGGAAGTGGTGGCAAGCGCATTCCAGGGTGTGTCTTTGAGCTTGCCATCAAGGTTGTCAATCTCCTTCTCCACGCAGCGCACCAGCAGCACCTCCATATCACTGCATCTGTTGCCTCTGTCACCTTGCTCAGCCACATCTTCATCAGTGCACTCCTGAGTCTGGAGGACAAAACACCATAATGTTGGTTACATCTTTTGCAGTTGCAGCTCTCAGTCACAGCATGTGAAGTCATGACACCATATCAAATGCATTAGTACACCCCTGTGCAGTTACAGGTATCGAATGAAGAAGTTTACAATCTCAGGCAATGGCTCTTACGGATGCAGCATGCAAGATCCTACATGCGTAGTACATGAACAGGGTGCACATGACTGAAACAAACCCTCGATCAAATCATCAATGTCAGGATGAACATGGCCCATCTGCTGCGCGTGTTACAACTGACTAATGTTGGAGAGGTAGATGGTGTGGGCTGACCTGCATCTCATCTGCCCAAGGGCGCTGCCAGGTCCCATACAGACCCAACTTGCACTTGGGCTCTCCTGTCTCCTCATGCAGTGAGCAAGGCTGGCGCAGGGCATAGGGGGTCTCCACCCAGGTGTCAGGGTCTGTGCCCTCACCCACTTCAGCCTCTGTACCAGCTTCCCTGCCGTTGGCCAGCAGCTTCGCCAGCAGGTACGCACTGCTCAACTCTGACTCCACATGCCAGTCATTGCAGGACACCTACAATGATTCACATTTGGTGTGAGTTCTCCATGCGACAGTGTTCGCATATGAAGTTTCCAAGATGGGCACTGGTGGACCCACTGACTCTGTAAGTCAGGCCAGGGCATGGTGTATACAAGCCCAGACTCCTCCAAAGCATCCTGTGTGGGCTGACTTGTTGGTGTAGCCAACATCATAGATCAGCTGCTATGCAGTTCGTGTTTGCATGATGTGCACATGCAAGAGAGCTGACTCAGTGTTGGTAATGTTGGCTGCAAGCAATGAGACAATTTCGCCAGACAGTTGCGCTATCTGACACTCAGATTATCTGAAATGAGTAATTGCAATACTGGAATAGATAACAAATGAAGCAAGTTTGAGAGCTAACCTTGATACAGGGTGGCGAGGCAGCTGCATTAGAGAATGACAAAAAGGCATGGCAGGACTGCTCGGGCAGCTCCACCATTTGGGCATGGCCCTGGTGGCGGATGTGGCAGACGAGGGGGATGGCCTCCTCCAGGTACATCTCCAGGGGCAGCAAGCACGCGTGCCGCTCATGGGCCCCCAACACCGCCGCATGCACCCTCTCCAGCTTCCTGCACATGACTCTCATTCAGATCACACAGCAGACACTACTTCTGGTGTGCAGAAGCACCTATCTACATTGCTTTATTGCACAAGGCATGGATTTTCTGATACTCTACAATCAAGCAAGGTTATGCATTTGCAACTGGTCTGCACGCCTGTGAACAGCGACCTGTATTGGCTACTGCAAGGTCTAACTCATCGAGCTGCCTGGTGTGTTTCAAGCAGGCTGTGGGGCTTTGAGCGCAGAGGCTGTAAGGGCAAAGGCTGACCTGACATTGTCTGCTGTACAGAGGGGCTGCACAATGAAGTCCCCAGTCCCACAGTTGAAAGACCTCCTCTTCTTGGTCTCTTGATGGAAGGGCGTGATGTTGGTGGCCAGGCCACAGGCTGCAAACAGCGTGAAGGAAGCAGCACCATTGCTCTCCACACACATCTGCTTAAAAAAGCTGTCAGGCCTGTTGGTACGCAAAGCTGGCGGAAACATGCGGTTTGCAGTCTGATCCACGCCACACCACAGACCTGTACAAAACACACAATCAGACTCAGTCTCTGAGGTGACTCAGCTGCAATATGATGGCTAGTAGCAAAATTCTTGCAATCATGACACAATCAGTGAGGTTTATAGGTAACATGGCAGCTCTTATTCAATACAGCACAGCAGGTCCAACAAACTACTGCTTTGATTGTCAGGACCATTCAATGTGATTGGCTGCAAGCCTTTCTGTCACCAACACAAACACAGTCTGGAGAAAGTCTTCTGACCTGGGAGATCATCTTGGCATGTGACATCCTCTGGCATTTCTCCAGGAAATGTGCCATCAGTGAAATACAGGCGGGGAAAGCCATGTGGCTTGTTCAGAAGGCTGTCATTGATGGCGTCCTGTACTCTGACGGTGTCAGCCACCTCTTTTAACATGCACTGCCCAGCCTGCCAGTTGCCATTCTGCATGACATAAGTGCGCTGTTGTTGGCTTGCTGAGTTGCTGCGTGCTGTTGAGGTACTCCTTTTTACGCATTGCTGCTGCAGTATGAAGCAAGTCATGATGTTCTGTGTTGACACTGCCACACTGCGTTGATCACAGACCATTGTGACACCAGAAATATTGCCATTTAGGTATGTGTAGCAGCATGCTTCAGCCTGTCTTGCCTGCAACAGTGTGTGCAGGGGTGTATATGACAGTCTCTTTGTCACATGGCAGCATCACAGACAGAAGTTACCTGCAGCCCGCAAGATGGTGCACCAGGGTCTAACTGGTCACGAACTTGGCCATAGGTGAGAGGGCCCACTTCCTGCTGCGCCCTCTTCCATAACCCCACCAAAGCCTCATCCCAATCTGCAGGATGACAAGTGGTGTAGTATGCATAACTTGCATGACAGCATGACGACACATTAGAACAGATCGAAGATGCGCCAAAATGGTTTCATCAACACTAAACAGAAATGTCAGAACTTGCTCCCTGACTGAGCAGCCTTGGGGATGAACAGCATGTGCAGAATCAGTTGAGACAGTGCAAAGCAGCGTGGGCACTGAATGTGGAAACACAAAACAAGCGCAAGCAAAGGGTACCTAGCAGAGCTGGTTCACTGTCAGGCTCTTCCATGCCCGTGATGTCCACATCAATGCTGCCACTGCTGTCCCTTGCTGCTTGCTGAC
>JAABUK010009033.1_pt1 | contig 13768 bp, 13 predicted proteins | sample 5559141 | NCBI WGS metagenome assembly JAABUK01 (sample SAMN10711869, study PRJNA513367) | rock metagenome | isolation source: Antarctica rocks | place: Antarctica: Victoria Land, Pudding Butte nord | collected 2016-01-03
AACGCGACTTCGCTGAACGGAGAGAAATACAGTGAGTGGTAAAAAAGCACACGCGGCACACGGCTTTACGCTGCTCGAATTGATGATCGTTATTTCGATCATCGTCATTATCGCGTCCATCGCTTTGCCGCAATATCAAAAAAGCGTTCGCCATGCGCAGGAAGCCACCTTGCGCGACGACCTTTTTCAAATACGCAAATTGATCGACCAGTACGCCGCAGACAAAGGCAAGCTGCCCTCGTCGCTCGATGATCTGGCAAGCTCCGGCTACATGCGCGAAATTCCCGTTGACCCGATTACCGGCGACAAAAATTGGAACGTCACAATGGGCGAAGACGCGACCTCTGCAGAAGGCGGGCAGGGCATGACAGACGTTCACAGTGCTTCGACAGAGACATCGCTTGACGGCGCGGCATACAGCGAGTGGTGAAATAATTTTTCCGCGAACGACAAACCTTAATTAAACGATAAAATCTTTTCCGCAAACAACGACACCGCCCGCAGATGTCCGACTAATCAATGTCCGCTTCATTTCTCAATAAACTCGTTGCGCCGCGATTGCCCGCCGCCGCCGTCGGTCTAGACCGTGATGCGGCGGCAGTCGTTTTGCTTGATCGCCGCCGCAATCATCGCGCGGGCGAAGCAGAGTTTGAACTGCGCCGCGCCGCCACCGTCGCGCTGCCTGAAAATCTAATCACGCCAAACTTTGACGAACCCAACATCGCGGACACCGCCGAACTCGCGGGCGCGCTCACCGAACTCGTTAATAGCTCCGGCCTCGCGCGCCAGCAGAAATGGGCAGTCGCCTTGCCGGAAGCTGCGACGCGCACGGCGATTCTAACGCTCGAAAAAGATCAGCAAACTTCGCGCGCCGAAACAGAAGAAGTGCTGCGCTGGAAAACCGAAAGAGCCTTCGGTCAACCGCTCGATGAACTGCGCGTGCGGCGCGAACATCTCTCGCCGGATGCGCGCGGGCGCGCGCGGTACCTCACGGCGGGCGCCCGCTTGAGCGTCATCAATGAATACGAAGCGGTGTTCGCGCGGCTCGGCTGGCAGGCCGGATTGATTTTGCCGCGCTACGTGGGCGAAATGCGCTGGCTTATCCCGCCGCCCGCCAACGCACGCCGCCGCGCCGCAAATATCGGCGACGCGCTGCTCGTCAGTTCGCACCACGCGGGCTTCACAGCCGTCTTGCTTCACGATGCGCAGCCTTTGATCGTGCGCGAAATTTCATGCGACGAAGCCGACTGCGCGGACGAGCTTTACCGACTGCTGCTTTTTTACCGCGACCGCATGACACCCGCGCGCGATGACGACGCCGGTTCAGAGAGCAGTGGAACAACACTGCGCCGCTTGCTCATTATCGGCAAAGATGACGGCATGAACGGGTTCAGCCGCGAACGCGTGCGCGAAGTCGTCAACGAAACGCTCGGAGAAGACGTGCGCCCGCTCGACGCCGGATCAATCAATCTCGCGCTTCCGCCCGGTGACTTAACCTTCGATCAAATCGCCGCTCCCGCCGGTCTCGCCGCGCTCGCATGGAGCTAGAAAGACAGAAGCCGGATATTAGATGTTAGTCAAAAGCCATTGCTGTTTTTGAAACCAGCATCCAATATCTGGCAACTGCTTTCCCCTTGCATACTTTCCCGTAATGAAACTTTTGCTTTCTTCGGAGCGTAACACCAGAGCATTATGAGCGTGAATGCCTTTGCCCCCACATTTGAAGCGATTGCGTCGGCCGCCGATTGCGATTTGGTGACGCGTGCCGTCGCCGGGCGCGAAGACTGTTTTGAGGAACTCGTCCGGCGCTATCAACGCCCTATCGCTGCATACGTTTACCGCATGACGGGAGATTACGAGACGGCGCTCGATTTGACGCAGGACGTGTTCATCAAGGTCTATCATTCGCTGGCGCGGTATCGCTCCGAATACAAATTCTCGACGTGGATTTACAGGATCGCGCACAACGCAGCCATCGACCATTTGCGGCGTTACGGCGGCGGGCGCGCACAAACGGGAACGCTCGACGGCGAAGCGGACGGAGAGGGTTATGAAAAGCCTTTTGCGAGCAGCGCCCCGACGCCCGAACAGGCAACCGAAAAAGCGGAGCGCCGCATTGTCATCGAAGAAATTGTGCAGAAGCTTCCGCCAGACTATCGAGAGTTGATCGCCTTGCGCCACTCTCATGATTTGAACTATGACGAGATTGCCGAAGTCACAGGCCTGCCGCTCGGCACCGTCAAGAATCGAATTTTCCGCGCGCGTGAAATCATGCGCCAGCAATTTCTGCAAAAAGGCATTACGGGAATTTAAGTTGCAAGAAATATCGGACACATGCGCATTGCCGCCGACAGAGGATTTCATGTGCCGCGAAAGCGAGCATATCGCCGCGTATCTGGACGGCGAAATAAATTCCGTTGAGTGCGCGCTCTTTGAAGCTCATATAAAAGAATGCGCCTCGTGCGCCGCAACGCTGCGCGAGCATAAAAAGCTATTGCGCATACTCGACATAGCGGCGCAGGCTGATGAATCCTTTGCGTTGCCTTTGCCGAAAAATTTCGCGCAGGCTGTGCGCGCGCGAGCGCAGAGCGACATGATCGGCGTGCGCTCGGGTGGTGAACGCAAACTAGCCTTGTGGCTGTGCGCGCCGCTGGTCTTGCTGTGTATCTGGCTGCTAGGCAACAGCGGATGTGCTGCAGCTCTGGCTTTTGCATTGATGATTGTTCGGCACGCGGCGAGTGCGTTCGTGATGATCGTGCGGGCGCTTTGCGATGTCGGCGCGGGTCTCACCTTAGTGCTTCGCGCCGTCGGCAGAAATCTCGTCGATGTGCCGCGCCCGGTTAATCTACTTGCACTTCTGTTGCTCGCCGTTGCGCTCGGATCGTTGCCGCGCTTAATCGCTACTTGTCGCCAACGCGCGCGAGAAATCACAGATTAAATCAATGAAGCACCGCGCAATGTGATGTGCAAGGTGAAACCGTATTCGCGTGTGGACAAAAGACTGTGACCGAATTAAGTTTTCAGATTTTTGCAACGCCCCACGCGCGGTGCTTTCCGTGCCGCGCGCTAACGATTCTCTGCGCGTTGATTGTTTTAGTCGTCGCCGCGCACGCCGGTGAGCGCGCGGCGGCAACATCCTTCCCGGACGATTCTGTTAGCAATAATAATCCGATAAATAATAACGATGATAAAAGCGGTGTTGCGCCGCTCATCGTCGAAGGCTTCAACGATGCGGATGTGTTCGGCTTCGGGCGTTCTGTGATTGTGCGCGGGCATCTCCAAAAGGGCGCGATGGCATTCGGCGGTGATGTAATTATCGAAGGCAATGTCGAAGGCGACGTGGCGGCCATCGGCGGTTCCGTTTATCAGCGCGAAGGCTCGCGCATCGGCGGCGACGTGATGGTGCTCGGCGGCGCATATCATCACGGCAAAACAGCGCCGCAACGCAGTCTGAACAGCACGACGGTGATGTTCGCCGGATACGAAACGGAACTGCGCCGCATGATGCGCGATCCGTCCGTGCTGCTTGCGCCGCAGTGGTCGAAGCTTTATGTGGGCTTGCGTTTGCTCGCCGCGCTGCTGTGGTTCATCGCCTCGCTAGGGCTGACGACGCTGATGCCCGGCGCGATCAGCCGCGCCGCCGCGCGTCTGCAATTGACGAGCACGCATGTCGCTGTCATAGGTTTCTGCGCGGCGATTGTGATGTGCATCGGCGTGCCTTTGGCTTTGTGGATGTTGCCCGCAGTCGTCGGCGCGTTCGTCGGGCTTTCGATGATGTTGTTGATGGGAGTGGCAACGCTGTTCGGGCGCGTGACGATTCATGCGGCGACGGGAAGATGGATCGAGCGGCGTTTTTTGCCGGAAGAAAATCGCTCGGAAAGTTTGGCGCTGCTGCTCGGCGCGTGCGTGTGGACGTTGCTGACATCCGTGCCGTACCTCTGGCCGTTTGTCGTCGCAGGGCTTTTAATCACGAGCCTCGGGCTAACGCTGACGGCGCAGCGGCAGAGAGATTGGAAGATTTCTTCAGGGCTTGCCGGGTAAGTTTTCTGGAAAAGGTAAATATCGGGCGACCAAAGCGATTCGCGCGGCGTCTATATTTAGTTGGAGCAGCTTGTTTGTTAAGCGCCCGTAGTCTGAATAATCGAATTGGATAAAAGAGAGCATGAAGATAATAAAGGCTTTGCATATTAACGCGTCAGCGCTGCTTTTGACCGCCACGCTCGGCGTCAATGCTGCGGCGCAAACCACTACTGCTCCCGCTGCTGCCGCCGCGCAAAACACATCTGCGGGCGCGGCGAAAAGCGATATTACGGCGACCTACGCGCTCGGCGAAGTAATGAGCGTTGACGCTGTAGGCAAACAAATTATGCTGCACACGACTGTCGGCGACATTAGCGTGCTGCTGGGTGATGCGACTAAATACAAGCGAGTCGCGCCGGGCGCTAAAACCATCAGCGATGCGGAAGCGATTACGCTGGCGGATGTCGGCGTCGGCGACCGAATTATCGCGCAGGGCAAAGTCTCTGCGGATCGCAAATCAATTCCGGCGCGGCAGTTGATCGTGATGAGCAAGGCGGCGATTGCGCAAAAGCATGAACGCGACCGCGAACAATGGCGTCGGCGCGGCATCTCCGGGCGAGTCACGGCAATTAATCAGTCGGCGAATGAAATTACAATCAGCACGCATTCACGCGAAGGCGAACGCGCCGTTGTCATTGCCGCCAGCGACAAAGCGAGCTTTCGCCGCTATGCGCCCGATTCGGTTAAGTTCGACGACGCGAAGCAAAGTTCCCTAACTGAAATAAAAGTAGGCGATCAACTTCGCGCGCTCGGCGAGCGCAGCGCGGACGGCGCGCGGTTCACTCCCGAAGAAGTCGTCACGGGTTCGTTCCGCATGGTCGGCGGCACAATCACCGCGATTAATTCTGCGACAAAAGAAATCAAAGTCACAACCGTTCAAACGAATCAGCCCCTCACTGTCGTCGTTAATAAAGATTCCGTGCTGCGCCGTATTCCGCCGGAACTTGCAATGATGGTCGCAATGCGTCGGCAGGGCGGCAGCAGTGGTGGCAGTGGATTCGGCGGCGGCGGCGGCGGTGGTGGTAACGCGGGCGGCGCGCCAACTCAAGCAGGCGGCAATGCTTCCGGCGGCGGGCAACCGAATCCTGCCGGTGCTGTCAGTAGCAGAGAAGCGCGTCCGGGCGGCGGCGAATTTCCCGGCGGCAATCGCCCGCGCATGGGCGGCGCTGGTGGCGGCGGTGACCTTCAGGAAATGGTCGAGCGCCTGCCCGGAATTACCCTTGCCGACTTGAAGCCGGGCGACATGATTCTTGTTTCAAGCACGACCGGCACAAATCCCTCGCGCGTGACGGCGATTACGCTTGCGACGGGCATTGACGCGCTGCTGCGCCCGCCCGCCGGAGCCGCGCCGGGACGTTCCGCCGCCCGCCCGCAAGGTGGCAAATTCGGCGGCACTGATGACATCTTCGGCGGCGGCATAGGCTTGCCGTAATCGAAAAATTAACGAAGCAGAGTGGCGTGAGAAAATATTCAACACGCGCCGCTCTGTTTTGCTTTTCGTATGTCTACGGCGCGCCGAAAGTGGCAAGCCGATAATTAAAATTCATTTCAAGGGTTAAGTTGTTATGTTCATATTTCAAAAGCTTCCGGCTCGCCTTTTTGCGCTCGCGCTCACTTTCGCGCTGTGTGCCTGCAATCTTTTTGCGCAGCAGGCAACCGGCAATCTGCGCGGTCAGGTAACGGATCAACTGGGCGGCATTATCATCGGCGCAACCGTGACGATTACGGATGCCGGAGGCATCACTAAAACAGCAACCACAAACGACGAAGGCAACTATGCCATCTCCGGCATTGCGCCCGGCAAGTACACTGTGCGTGCTTCGACAGCGGGTTTTGCGGATTACGAAAATCCCGGCCTCGAAATCTCGAACGGGCGCACAGACCCGCTCAATATCAAACTCGGCGTCGCGCTCGAACAGCAGGAAGTAACAGTTTCTGCGGAAGCGCCCGTCAGCACCGCGCCGGAAAATAATGCGAGCGCCATTGTCCTACGCGGCACAGACTTGGACGCCTTGCCGGACGACCCGGACGATTTATCCGCCGCTCTGCAAGCGCTCGCAGGCCCTTCTGCGGGGCCGAACGGCGGGCAGTTTTTTATTGACGGCTTCAGCGACGGACGCCTCCCGCCGAAGGAATCCATACGCGAAATTCGCATTAACTCGAATCCCTTTTCCGCCGAATACGACCGCATAGGCTTTGGCCGCGTGGAGATTTTCACCAAGCCCGGCACGGATAGAATTCGCGGGCAGGCTACCTTTAACTTCGCCGATGAAAGCCTCGATTCGCGCAATCCGTTTCTGCTGCAAAACACGCGCGCGCCTTTTCAAAGCAGACGCTTCGGCGGCAATTTGAGCGGGCCTGTGATTAAAAAGAAGGCTTCGTTCTTTCTCGATTTAGAGCGCCGTGACATTTACAACAACGAAGTGATTAACGCGACTGTGCTCGATCCGTCATTCAATGCCGTGCCGTTCGGTCTGGCTGTCATCACGCCGTCGCGCCGCACGACCTTCAGCCCGCGTTTCGATTACCAACTCAACGCCAACAACACGCTCGTCGCGCGCTACTCTTACGCGCGTTCGAGCGATCTCAATTCCGGGCTTAACGAATTTACTTTGCCCTCGCGCGCCTTCAATTCGGCGAGCAGAGAACACACAGTGCAGTTGACTGAAACGGCGATTCTAAATCAAAAGGTCATTAACGAAACACGCTTTCAATACGTTCGGCGGCGCTCGAATCAGCAGGGTAACAATACTATTCCGGCGATCAACGTGCTCAATGCCTTCAACGGCGGCAGCGCGCAAATCGGTCAGGCCTTCAACGACGAAGATCGTTTCGAGTTACAAAACTACACGACCTTCGCCATCGGCGCGCACTCCCTTAAAGCTGGCGGGCGCTTGCGCGATGTGCGCATCAGCAACATCTCTCCGAATAACTTCGGCGGCACATTTACTTTTTCTTCGCTCGATCAATACAGGCAAGTGCTGCAAGGAGTTCCCGGAGCGCGCCCGTCGCAATTCTCGATTAACAGCGGCAATCCGCTGGCGAACGTCAGCCAGATAGATTTCAGTCCGTTCATTCAAGACGATTGGCGCGTGCGCCCGAACCTCACCCTAAATCTTGGTTTGCGCTACGAAGTGCAGGATAACATCAGCAGTAAGCTCAATTTTGCGCCGCGCTTGGGCTTTGCTTATTCGCTCGGCGCGGGCGGCGCGAATCGCCCGAAGACAGTGATTCGCGGCGGCGCGGGCATCTTCTATGACCGCTTTAACGAAAGCTTTACGCTTCGCGCCAATCGCTTCAACGGCGTCAACCAGCAGCAGTTCATCGTGCGCAATCCTGATTTCTTCAGCGTCATTCCGTCCGTGCAGACTCTTGCGGGACTTGCGCAAAACGCGCAGACAATGGTTCAGGTGTCGCCGACTTTGCAATCGCCGTATACGATTCAGGGCGCGGTCAGCGTTGAAAGGCAACTGCCTTACAAGATCGTTTTGACGACGACCTTTTTGACCTCGCGCACGATTCATGCGCTGCGTTCGCGCAATATCAACGCGCTCGTGCCGGGAACTTTTACACTCGGCGCAAACGGCCAGCCCGTCGGCGGCGTGCGTCCCTTCGGCAACGTCGGCAATATCTTTCAATATGAATCGAGCGGCGTGATTAACCAGAATCAATTAATCGTCAGCTTCAATAATCGTTTCAGCCGCAATCTGTCATTCTTCGGAAATTACATTTTGGGCAAGTCCGACGGCAACACGGACGGAGCGGGAACCTTCCCGTCGAATCAATTCGATTTGAGCAACGAATATGGCCGCACGGCTTTTGACGTGCGCCAACGATTGATCTTCGGCGGTTCCATTCTCGCGCCGTTCGGGATTAGCTTGAACCCGTTCGTGATCGCTTCATCGGGCGCGCCGTTTAATATCACGACCGGGCGCGACGCAAACGGCGACGCGGTTTTCACGGATCGCCCTTCGATTGCAACTGACCCGACGAAGCCGGGACTCGTGAATTATCGCGGGGTACTGCTCAATCCGAATCCTGCCGCCAATGAACAGATTATCCAGCGCAACTTCGGTCAGGGGCCGGGATTCTTTTCCGTGAATTTGCGCACCAGCAAAACCTTCGGCTTCGGCACTGCGCCCGGCACGGTTAATCGTCAACCGGGCGCTTCACAATCCACAAGAGATAATTTGCCGGGCAGCGGCGGCAGCGATGGACGCGGCGGACGCGGCGGAGGTGCAGCAGGAGGACGCGGCGGGCGTGGCGGGGGCGGCGCTGCGGGCGGAGGCAGCGGCGTATTCGGAGCGGGCGGCGGCGGATTGTTTGGCAGCGGCGGCGGCCGAACAGAGAAGCGCTACAATTTGACGTTCTCACTCTCGGCGCGTAATCTTTTCAATAACGTCAACCCGGGGCAGGTAACAGGCAATTTGAGTTCGCCTTTCTTCGGGCGTTCTAACTCACTCGCCTCCGGTTTCGGCGGCCCGCGTGGCGGCGGCGGCGGCGGCGAAAGATGCCCGGACAATCGTTGCGTCGAAGCGCAAATTCGTTTCAGCTTTTAAGAATGTATTGGGTGGATAAATCACAATTGACAGGAGAGACTTTTATGAAAAAAGAAACACGGCGCGACATTGCATCCGACGCCCGCTTGTTTACCTTTGCCGCGTCCACGCTAATCGCGTTTACGCTCGTCCTTTCTTTGTTCACCATTGCGAGTAGCACAGCAGAAGCGGCGCAACAAAAGCCATCGAGCGCAAAGACCACGACACCGGCAACAACATCTACTACTGCGACTTCACCAAAGGCAATCGTAGAACCGGCGACTACGGCAATCGCAAAAGCAACGATTACGTCCGCCTCTTCACCTCAGGAATTGGCGAGTGCGGCGCTCGCTGCGCAGGGCGGCGATAACTTTCGCAATCTCAAAAGCATGGTGCTGATTGGCTTCGTCGATTTATTTTCGCCTAATTCGACGCAATCCTTGGCTGGCAAATTCGTAATCGTCACAGCCTCCGGCAACCGTTATCACCTCGAACTGCAATCGCCTTTATTTAACTTCAAGCAAACATTCGACGGGCAGCAGGGAAGCAGCTCGATGCGCGGCGTCGATCTTCCGCCGCTCTCGAAATTCGGCCTTAACGTGCTGGCGAAATTCGATCAGCCCGGCTACGTCGTTTCCGCCTTGCCGAACGACAAAAAGCGGCGCGCGTTTCGCATCGCCGACGCGGAAGGCAACGCGACGGATTTTTATGTGGACGCACAAACGGGACGCGTCGTCAGTTACCTGATTCCATATAACGGCTATCGCTTCGGCGTCGAACATAAAACGCTGAAAGAGGTTGACGGCGTGCTTGTGCCGTATAGTTTCGTGCAGCGTTTGGAATTGCCGCAGGGCGCGTTCTTCGCCGAATACAAGGTGAAGGAAGTAAAAATCAATCAGCCGGTGAGCGATGACCTTTTCAAACTTGCGGCGCAGTAAAGTATAAAAGTCAAAAGCAAAAAGGCAGCAGGCGGATGAAGGAAAGTCCTTTCGCCTGCTGCCTTTTTATGCGCGTTTTTTTGTCTTGCGTTAGACGGTCATTATTTCCTGCTCTTTGGTCTTAACCATCTCGTCGATTTTGCCTATGTATGTATTGGTCAGCTTTTGAACTTCATCGAGTCCGTCCAGTTCGTTGTCTTCGGAAATCGCTTTGTCTTTAAGGAGTTTTTTCATGCGGTCGTTGGCATCGCGGCGTATGTTGCGGACGGCTGTGCGGTGCTCCTCTGCGATTTCATGCACCTGCTTGGCGAGTTGCTTGCGGCGCTCCTCTGTTAAAGCCGGAATCGGAATGCGCACCATCTTGCCGTCGTTCGATGGATTGAGTCCTAGGTCGGCGGTGCGTATCGCCTTCTCGATTGCGCCGAGTTGCGTCGTGTCCCAAGGCTGCACGGTCAGCAGTTGCGATTCAGGAACATGCACCGAAGCCATTTGACTAAGCGGCGTCGGCGTGCCGTAGTATTCGACCATTATGTTGTCGAGCAAACTCACCGCCGCGCGTCCCGTTCGCACCGTTGCGATTCTGCGCCGCACATCTTCAATCACCGCCTCCATGCGCGGGCGCGTTTCCTTAACGACATCCTTCTCGGTCATACGATTCTCCGAAATAAAAAGTTAATGGTGAGCCTTCAACGGTGTATAGACGGGCAATCCGTCATGCACTCTTTGCCGCTACTCTTTCTTTACCGGCTCGCTTCTGTTTTCTGCACGCAGACTCGCGTGCCGACGTTCGGCTCGCCCATCACGACGCGCATAATGTTGCCGTGCGTGCGCATGTTGAAAACGATGATCGGCAAATTGTTATCCATGCACAGAGAAATAGCGGACGCGTCCATCACCTTCAACTGTTGTTCTAAAACCTCGCGGTAGGTAATGCTCTCGTAGCGCGTCGCTGTTTTGTCGAGCATCGGATCGGCAGTATAAATGCCGTCAACTTTCGTGCCTTTGAGAATCACTTCTGCTTTGATTTCCAGCGCGCGCAGGGCTGCCGCCGAGTCCGTGGTGAAATACGGATTGCCCGTGCCTGCCGCGAAGATGACGACGCGGTTTTTTTCGAGATGGCGTATCACGCGGCGGCGTATAAAAGGCTCTGCAAGCTGCGGCACGTCAATCGCCGACGAAACGCGCGTGAAGACGCCGATTTTTTCCAGCGCATCCTGCAGCACGACGGCGTTCATAATCGTGGCGAGCATTCCTATGTAATCGGCGCTCGAACGATTCATGTTGCCCGCTGACTTCGAGACGCCGCGAAATATATTGCCGCCGCCGACGACCACCGCGACCTCTACGCCCATGTTGCGCACGGCCTTTATTTCTTCGGCGACAGAGCGCGCCACGTCCACATCTATGCCGTAATTCTGCGCGCCCATCAACGCTTCGCCGGAGATTTTCAGCAAGACGCGACGGTACGCGGGCTGCGGCGCGTCATTCGTTGTCGCCGATGAATCGGCAATGGTCGCCGTGCTGCTGTTGGCAGCCTCGCCCTGTGCGGGCATTGTGGTGCGGGGTTCTTTATCTTCTGGCATCAGCGGAAATATTTTCGCCGTGTTACCGTAAGTTACTGTCCGCCGCCCGCAAGCGAGGCGACTTCGCTGCCGAAATCGTCGGCGCGTTTCTCGATTCCTTCGCCCATCTTATAGCGTGAGAAGCGGCGCACGGTGATGTTTTCTTTAATCGTCGCGATTTTTTCCGTGACCAATTCGCCCACGGTCTTCGCGGGGTCTTTGACAAACGGTTGATCGAGCAGCACGACCTCTTCGTAGTATTTGTTGAGGCGGCCTTCGATGATTTTTTCAATTACCTGATCCGGCTTGTTCGCGTTCTTCGGATCGTTCTTGATTTGCGCGAGCGCAATTTCGCGTTCCTTGTCGAGCGCCTCGGCGGCAACTTCCGCGCGTGTGACATAGCGCGGTTCCGCCGCCGCAATGTGCATTGCGATGTCTTTGACGAGCTGCATGAATTCTTCGCCGCGCGCTACGAAATCCGTTTCGCAGTTTACTTCGACGAGCACGCCGACTTTGCCGCCCATGTGAATGTAAGAGCCGACCGCGCCTTCGGCGGCGATGCGCCCGGCCTTCTCGCCCGCTTTAGCGAGGCCGCGTTTGCGCAGCACATCAATCGCCTTCGTTTCGTCGCCCTCGGATTCTGTGAGCGCCTTCTTGCACTCCATCATGCCCGCGCCGGTTTTTTTCCTAAGCGCCTTGACCGCGCCCGCCGTAATATCCGCCATGACTATAACTCTCCTGTGACAATATTTTTAAGTTTACAGTTTTGAGTTTTCAGTAAAAACGTTTGGCTGATAACTGAAACCCGCCCGCTGAAAACTGAATAGCCGGTATTAAAAAGCGCAGCCCGTGGGCGGCATATATCCGCAAACGGTGGCTGCGCTCGCCGAAAATCTTGAAGACTTAATTACTGATTGCGTTAGCTGGCAACGCCGACGGATTCCGCGCCCTTTTCCTGCTCGGCTGAAGACGGCTGACGCAGTTCGCTTTCGTCGTTACCGCCGCCGTCTGCGCCGCGCACCGGCGCGCCCGTGCCGACTTGCGGATGATCGCCGATGCTGTCCGGCTGCTGGCCTGTTTTACCGAAGCCCTGATTGCCTGCCACGGAAGTCTGCGCTTCAGCCGGTGCTGCCGCGCTCATGTCAGTGACATTCTGTGCTTCCTTGCCGGGATCGATGCTTGTCGTAACAGACGAAGTGTTGTCGCCGCTTGCGCTTGCTGCGCGACGATTTGCTTCATCGCTTGCGTCGGCAGTGTTAGTGCTGCTGCTGCCTGACGCAGCTTCATCGGCATCCATAGTGCCTTCGGTTGCCATCTGCTGGCCTTCGAGAACGGCGTCGGCAATGCGTGAAGCGAAAAGTCTGACGGCGCGCAGTGCATCGTCATTACCGGGAATAACATGATCGATGCCGTCCGGCGAACAATTGGTGTCCACGACGGCGACGACGGGAATGCCGAGCCGGTTGGCTTCCGCGACGGCGATTTCTTCCTTGCGCACATCGATAATAAAGATGATGTCGGGCAGGCGCGTCATCGTCTTGATGCCGGAAAGGTTTTTATCCAACCCTTCACGCTCACGATCAAGCTTGATGCGTTCCTTCTTCGTCATCTTCTCGTAGCGGCCGTCTTCGTGCATCGCCTCGAGGTCTTTGAGGCGCTTAATGGATTTCTGAACCGTCTGGAAATTCGTGAGCAATCCGCCGAGCCAGCGCTGGTTAATGTAATACTGCCCGGAGCGTCCCGCTTCTTCACGGATGGCGTCCTGCGCCTGCCGCTTTGTGCCGACGAAAAGAACGTGCTTGCCGCGATCTTCTGCGACCGCGCTTGAAACGAAGCCGAGCGCATCACGAAACATGCGCTGCGTTTTTTGCAAGTCGATAATATAGATGCCGTTGCGCTCGCCGAAAATGTATTCCTTCATTTTCGGATTCCAGCGCCGTACCTGATGGCCGAAGTGCACGCCTGCCTCCAGCAATTCTTTCATCGTAACCGATACCAAAAGCGACTCTCCTTTGTGTTAATTGGTTTAATGTACTCGCCGCCGCCCGAAAACTTCTCGTAAGCTTTTCTCCGCAAAAACGGGAATCAACCAATCAAGGCAACGACAATGGATTAAAACGGTCTTCAGTTTTGAGTTCACAGTTTCCAGCTAAAGAAACTGCCGGGTTTATCTGAAAACTTAAAACAGTAAACTGAAAACTGTTTTTAGCGTTTCGAGAACTGGAAGCGCGCGCGTGCGCCCTTTTGTCCGTATTTTTTGCGCTCTTTGATGCGCGGATCGCGTGTCACGAGTCCGGCCTGTTTGAGTGCCGGACGCAAATCAGCGTTGAATAACATCAGAGCGCGAGTGATGCCGTGACGAATCGCACCAGCCTGCCCGGAAGGGCCGCCGCCCGCGACGTTCACGAAAATGTCGAACTTGCCCGCCATCTCCGTTAGGTGCAGCGGTTGGCGAATAATCATGCGCAGAGTTTCGTTCGGAAAATACTGCTCGATGTCTTTCTTGTTTACTTTCACATCGCCGCCGCCGGGACGCAGATAAACACGCGCCGTCGAAGTCTTGCGTCGTCCCGTGCCGTAGTATTGTTGAATATCAGCCATCTTTTAAGTTCTCGTTATAATTTAAAATTACTTGCCTGTCGCGCTCATC
>JAABUK010009035.1_pt1 | contig 13767 bp, 16 predicted proteins | sample 5559141 | NCBI WGS metagenome assembly JAABUK01 (sample SAMN10711869, study PRJNA513367) | rock metagenome | isolation source: Antarctica rocks | place: Antarctica: Victoria Land, Pudding Butte nord | collected 2016-01-03
GACCGGGTGGAGCTGCAGTGCGGGCTCACCCTGCGGGACGCGACGCTGGCCTACACCACCTACGGGGAGCTGAACCCGGAGAAGTCGAACGCGATCGTCTACCCCACCTGGTACTCGGGGCGGCACTGGGAGAACGAGTGGCTCATCGGGCCCGGCCGCGGGCTGGACCCCGAGAAGTACTTCATCATCGTGCCGAACATGCTCGGAAACGGGCTCTCGACCTCGCCGAGCAACGCCGCTGAGCCCTACGACCGGGACCGCTTCCCCGACATCACCATGCACGACAACGTTGAGGTCCAGCACCGGCTGGTCACCGAGCACCTCGGCATCGAGCGGCTCGCCCTGGTGCTCGGGTGGTCGATGGGCGCCGGGCAGACCTACCAGTGGTGCGTCAGCCACCCGGAGATGGTGCCGAAGGCGCTGCCGTTCTGCGGCTCCCCGCGCACCGCACCGCACAACAAGGTCTTCCTCGAGAGCGTGCGCGCCGCGATCGAGGCCGACGCGGCGTGGGCCGGCGGACGGTACGACGCCCAGCCGAAGCGGGGGCTTCGCGCTGCGGCCCGGGTGTACGCAGGGTGGGGCTTTTCGCAGGCGTTCTACTGGCAGGAGCAGTGGCGCAGCCTGGGGTTCACCTCGCTGGAGGACTTCCTCGCCGGCTTCTGGGAGGGCTTCTTCCTCGACGACCGCGACGCCAACAACCTGCTCACCATGCTGTGGACCTGGCAGCACGCCGACGTCGGGAACACCCCCGGCTTCGGCGGGGACACCGAGGCCGCGCTGCGCTCCATCCGGGCCAAGCTGGTCGCGATGCCGGCGGAGAAGGACCTGTACTTCCCGCCCGAGGACGAGCAGTGGGCCAGCCAGTTCATCGCCGACGGCGAGGTCCGGGTGATCCCCGGGGTGTGGGGACACTTCGCGGGGGGCGGCGCCAACCCCGTCGACACCGACGTCATCGACGCCGCGGTCACCGAGCTGCTCGCCGCGGAGGTGTGACCCGGGCCGCCCCTACAGGACATGTTCGGTGGCTTCCATGGCTTTCTCGTGCTGGGCTAGATGTGTTGTCCAGGCAGGTTGGTCAGCCTGGTGATAGGAGCGAGATCAGTCTTGCGCACGGTCGTTGCAGGAGTCGATCGACACGACCACCCCGGGAGGCCGGTTGGTGTTCCACATCTTCGGTCGTTGGCGGAGTTCGAGCGTGACCTGATCCGGGAACGGACGATGGCCGGGCTCGCCGCCGCCCGCCGGCGGGGTCGGGTCGGGGGCCGGCCCACCGTCATGACGGCGGCCAAGACGACGCAGGCCACCCGCATGGTCACCGCTCGCACCGGCCCGCACCGTCGGGCCGCCGCTGGACCCGCCGGCCAGGGACGTCTGGGTCGGCTGCCGACTTCGCCGGTTCAGCGGCCACAATCCGACCGCCATGGGTACTCCGAAACCGGCGAGGAGCACGGCGATAGTGGCGGTGTGCTTCCAGTAGCCGGCGAGGATGAGGAATGCGGGGATGGCCGCGGTGACCCAGCCCTCGACCGCGGTGACCCAGCCGGTGTAGGCGGTGAGGCGGTCCCACTTCAGCCCGAGCAGCAGGAAGAACAGAAACCACAGGAACGACCAGTACAGCCAGATCACGCCGAACGGCCGGTCGTGCACGATCCGAAAATTCACGAAGGAGAAAACCAACGCGGAGATCGCCACGAACAGCGAGTAATAACCGACGCCGGTGCTGTCCGCTCCGGTGAGCAGTTTCAGACCCACATAGGGGTAAATCCGAACAGGTAGATGCCGGCGGCGGCCAGCGTCTTCGCCGGGTAGCCGCTGGCCTGTGCCAGCAGCACGGTGGGTACGACGACCTGCAGCACCCCGACGAACAGGTTGAACAGTCCGACGGCCCGCGCGTCGACCTTGCCGAGCAGCATCATCCCGTTCAAGAACAGCACCGCACCGACGTAGAACAGACCCACCGTGCCCACGCGCCACCCGCCGCCAGCCGATGGCCGAGATCGCGGACGCGGCAGGCCTGCCGCCGTCCTCGGCGACCAAGCTGGTCGACCGGATGGTCAGCGCGAATCTGGTGTATCGCCGCGGCGACCCCGCAGACCGGCGCCGGGTGCTGGTTGCCCTGACCGCCCGCGGTGAAGTGGCGCACCGGTGGCTGCAGGAAATCGTCAACCAGGAGAGAACAGAGCTGCTCACGCTGACCGGTGTCGACGATCTCGAGGAACTCAGCCGACTACTGTCCCGGCTTCTCCATCAGCTCGGCATCCCGCAGCCCGAGCCTGCCCCGCTAGCGCGATAACCGGGGCTTCTGCCGCCCTGATGCCCCCACCACTCTCCCGGAGTGAGCACCGAGCTGGGTGAAAACGGTGCCGCCGCGCAGTCAACGCCCTGGTTACTTCGGTTGGGTGGGCGTCAGTTGACGTGGCCGGCGAGAGACGGAGGACAAGGGGCACGTGTCTCAGCAAATGGCGCAGGTCTTGGTTGTGGGCGATGAACCTTGCGGGTATCGCTACCGGGGGCTGCAGGCTCCCGGAGGGAGCGGCGGAGCACAATCAGGTCCAGGCTGCCTGAGCAATGGCCGTGCCGAGGAGCGCCGCGCCCAGCCCGGCGACCACGCTGGCGGCCACGTTGGCGAAGGCGAAGAAGCGGAGCCCCTGCTGGGCCAGCCGCAAGGACTCGTAGGAGAACGTCGATTACGTGCTTAACGCGCCGCATAGCCCCGTACCGATCAGCGCCTGCCGCTCCGCCGAGGCCGCTCCGGCAGTCACCGCGCCCGTCACCACTCCCAGTACCAGGCTAGCGACGATATTCACCGTCAACGTTCCCCATGGAAACACGGTGTCGTGACGGGACTGGACTGCGCTGTCGGTCAGATAGCGCAGTGGTGCACCAACCGCCGCGCCTAGCGCAACCCACAGCAACGTCATCGCTGCGTGACACCGACCGTCATTTGTGCCAGGCGGGTCCCCGCCGTTACTGCGGCGAGGGCGACAAGCACGGTGAGGCCGATGTCGGCCAACCCCAGCCCAGCGTGGCCGGTCGCGATCAGGCGCTGACTATCCACGGCGTAGGTCGAGAACGTTGTGAAACCGCCCAGCACCCCAGTGCCCAGCAGCGGCCGGATCAGCCGGTTCGCGGTAAACACGTCGGTTACCAGCACCATAAGCACCCCGATCAGCGCGCATCCCACCCCGTTGATGCCCAGCGTCGTCCACGGGAACCGGCCGCCAGCGGTCGGCCACCACAGCCCGGCCTGGTACCTGGCCAGGGCACCGGCGACACCGCCGGCGGCGACGACCGCGACTATGGCAATCACATCGGGCGGCCACCGCCGCAGCACCCGAGCGTGCTCGTCGGAGAGGTTGGCGTCGGCCGCTTCGGGCGCCGCCACCTCCCCCTCGTTCGGCCGGAGGTCGTCGTCCATAGAGAGCTGTCTCCTACGCAGTTCCGGTCGCCCCCGCGAAGTATCGGTGGCCTCGTACGAGGATGCGGCGGGGAAGCGCGGAACGATGTGTGTCGGGATGAGTCAGCCTACGTTCGCATCGACGCCAAGGACAAAAAGTCCCAGAAGCTGGCCCTCGGTACGCCTGTCCCGGGTCAATTTGGGTGGGCCCGTTGGCGGACGGGCGGACATCGATTCAGCTCATCGGGGATTGTCATAGGGCAGAGGGCAGTGTGCGATCGACGCCGGTGGCGTTGTGGGGTTGATGGTCACCGGGTGGTGTCGGGCGAGGATCAGCGGGTGGGGTTGATGCTGTTCTCGGCGTAGCGGACACAATCGCGCCCGGCGGTTTTCGCGGTGTACATCGCGGTGTCCGCGGCGGCGGTCAACGCATCGATGCTGGTGCCGTCGCCGGGGTGAAACTCAGCGTGCCGGGGCGCAGTAGGAGCATCCAGGCCAGGGACTTCACCGGGATGGACACGGCGTCGGTCGGGTTGGTGCGTCGGGTGGAGAACATGGTCTCCGACACCCCCTACTACCGGGACGAGCTGAACCGCCGGCACGAGCATGCGCTGACCCGGATCGCCGAGTTGGAGGCCGTCGCGGACGAGCCGTTCGAGCACACCGACACCCTGCGCGACAAACGGCACCGGTTGGACACGCTCGCCGCCGCGGCCGGGTCGGCGGCCGCCAAACGGTGCTCACCCCGGCGAAGGAGCGCCAGGCCCGCAAGATGCTCGCCGAGGGCGCCACCAAGGACGAGATCGCCAGTGTCGTTGGGGTCAGCGTCTTCACGCTGTACCGCCGACTCAACATCGGGGGTGCGTCGTGACACCTGACGACTTCCTGGTGACGCGAGCCAGCCCGTTCGCGGTCGCCGCGCTCGACCTCCATAACCATACTTGGCCGTGAGGACGCGGTATCTGTTGCGGGGAAGTGGATTTGTTCGCGCCGGCGTCCCCGCAGGGAGCCGTGTCCGGCATCGGCGGCTCGGCGTTGCGCATCCTCGTGGTCGCCGGTCACCGCGAGGCCGAGGGTGACCGCCCCGTTGAGGTGGGCCCCGGAGACTTGGCCGAGGCCACCGACCAAGGCGATCAGCACGAACCCGAAGGCCAACGCCACGCGAGGGAGTCCGGCGGGGTGCCAGCAGTGGATTTGCCCAGCGCGGCCGCGCCGGCGGTGGCGGTGGCGGTGTAGATGAGGAAGAACGTGCCCACCGCCTCGGCCACCCCGGCGCGGAGCATGTTCCCGGGATGGATGCCCGTGCAGCCCTTTCGGGGGCGGCGCCTGGTCGGTGGTGGTCGCGGTGCTCATACGACGATCCCTTTCGGACGGGAGGGGCGGGGACAGGATTGGTGTCGGGTCGGTGGTGCGCACCGGCCCCTGCGGTGAGCCGGTAAGCCGGGGGGTTGCTCAGCCGGGGCGGTCGGGGTTGTTGGGGGGTCCGAACGCGCAGCTGCCGGGGTGCAGGGCCGGACGCTGGCACACCCGCCCGGTGTGCAGATTCAGGGTGCCGCACCGCCCGGCTTCGGCGGTGTCCTGATCGACGTTGCTGTTATGCACGTCGCGGCGCGCCTCGCCTTCGGGGCGACCCGGATCGGTGGGTGGGTAGGTCATGGCGCACCGGTTCCCGTCCGCGGGAGCAGTGTTGACGCGGGCGCGGGGTGCGACCTCTCGGGCAGCGCCACGTGCCCCGCTGCGCCGGCCGTTGAGAATGGGCGTTCGTGCATCACTGGGACATCCGATCGGAGAGCACGGTGCCGCTCGGCGCGTTGCCGCGCCCCTGCGGTGAGGAGTTGTTCGTGTCCTCAACCTGGTGCCGCAGCTCGGCGTTGTCCGCCTCCAGCTTGTCGAGCTTGCTCGGCTCGGCTGGCTTCTGCTCGCCCGTCGGGGCACTCGGGTCCTCGGCCGGGTCGTTGTTGGTGTGCATGTCTTGTATTCCTTCCTTCCTGTCGCGTTCCCTGGAGGCCGAACCTGGGCCCCGGGGACCCGCGCCGCTGGGGTCGACGCGGATCCCGGGGCCCAGGTGCAGCACTCAACGGGACTTGTCGGTCTTGGTGGCCCCCGCCCGGAAACTGTCCGCAGCCGCGGCGGGTGCGTGCTGCTCGCCCTGCGCGGGTACGGGGGAGCTGTGCTTGTCGTCGAGCTGGCGTCTTAGGTCGGCGTTGTCGGCGACCAGCTGGTCCCGGTCCTCGTGGGTCTTGCCGGTTTCCTTCTTGTCCTTGCGACGCTGGATAACCTTGCGTCCCTTGCGGTGGATCCCGGACAGGATCAGCGAGATCCCGAGGAGCAGGACGGCTCCGGTGATCACCCCGATGAGGAAGAACCCACGGGCGGTGTGGATACCCAGGGATTGGCCGAACACCAACGTGTCGTTGACAGGGAAGGTGTTCTTCCACAACAGATCCAACCCGAACACGGCGGCCACGATCAGTAGAACCAGACCGATGAGGATCACTGGAGTACCTCCTTGGATACGTGCATGTACTGGGGGACGGGCTCAGCCGCCGAGTTTGCCGCCGAGACCGCCGAGTTTGCCCATCAAATCTTTGGGATTGATACCGAACTTGGCGAGCAGGCCCGAGTCTTTGTCGGTGTCGACCTTGTCCGGCAGTTCTTTGTCGGCTTGGTCGGTCTTGGGCTGGTCACCTTTGGAGCGGAGCATGTCCATGATCTTGTTCTTGTCGATCTGCATGACCGGATTGTCCTTTCACGGTGGGGGAGCGGGGCCTGGTGGCGGCGCGGGGAGGAACCGCCGCGCCGCCACCAGGGTGTGCTGGGGTCAGCGCTTGCGGTCGGCCCTGGGCTCGTCGGTTTGCTCGATCTGCTCCTTGCGGACCGAGTCGCTGACCGTCTCCTCGTTGGTCACCGTCTCGGTGCCGAGTTTGACCCGCTCGACGGGCACGGTTTCCTTGGTCACCACGGGCTGCTCGGCGTGCAGGGTGACCTCGTGCTCCTCCTCGCTGAGCTCGCTGCCGCCCATCGCCTGATCCCGGTTGGCGTCGGTGATCGGTTCCCGCTGCACACGCACCTCCTCGTGGCTCACGGGCACCGTGTGGCTGACGTTCTCGGTCACGATGTGCTTACGCAGCCGGGCGGTGCCGGTCTGGACCTGCTCGGTGCCCACATGCAGCTGCTCCTCCGACCGGGTCATCGCGTCGTCGGTGGTCGGCCCGGAGGTGTCGCGGCCCTGCACTCCGGCCTCCCCGGACTTGTCGCGCCGCGAGTCCTGCTTCTCCTCGCCCTTGCCCTGACCTTTCGGCGGTGCGCTGGGCTGGCCGTAGTCCAAGCCGTAGTGCTTGTACAGGTCCTGCTCAGCCTCCGGGGACAACTCGGTGTCCGGGTCCAGGTGCGGCGCGGTCTTGAGCTGCTCCTTGTCGAAGGGCACGCTCAGCGCGGTGCCGTTGAAGCTGGCCTGGGACAGGGGCACCAGGGAGAGGTGGTTGCCGAACATCCCGCTCTTCACCGCCGCCCAGGCCGGTTGGCCGGTTCGGTTGTCCACGTAGAGGGTGTCGACCTTGCCGAGCTTGGCCCCGTCCTGGCCGGTGACCTCCGCGCCGGTGACCGTGTCGGGATTCATGTCAGCCATCGAGTGATCCTTCCTGCCGCTCGTGTGGGGCGGCGAGGTTGTGGTGCTGCTCCGCGGCGACCGGTCGGCCGCGTCACGGTTCCTGTGAGCGCCCGGTGATGGGGCGCGGTAGTGGAGTGGAACTAGCCGTCCACGTGAGCTCCCTCGCCCCGGCCGCCCCGGCCGCCCCGGCGCCCACGGCCACTGGGGGCCGGCTGACTGGTGGTGTCGGCCTCTTGGTCGTAGGCCTTGTCCTTGGCCTGCTGCGCTTGTTGCTGGGCGCGGTCCTTACCGGTGGCGGCGTCGGCTTTGACCTGCTCAGCTTGCTGCTGGCCCTTTTCGTAGGCGCTGGCCCACATCTTCGCGGCCACATCGCGGCCACCGAGTCCGAAGGCCAGCGCACCGGCCAGGGCGAGCATGCCGAGGATCGCGGCGTAGGTGATGATCACGATGGTCGGGGCGATGTGCAGCTGGGTGAGGATCATGAACATGGCGATGGCCATGACCAGGGCGGGCACCACGGTTTCCACCATTTTGCCGGTGGGGGTGTCGCCCATCGTCTTCTCCACCGCGGCCACCACGGCCCCGGCGATCGCGGCGGCGACGACCAGAATCAGCAGTGCGGCGATGACGTTCGGCAGGTACGCCAACACGTCGGTCATGAAGGTGGTCAGTGCGGGGATCTGGAGTGCACTGATCGCGGCGGACAGGGCGTAGAGGAAGATCAGCCAGAACACGACCGCACCGATCAGGTGCGAGGGTTTCCCGCCGGGGCTGGCCTTGCCGACCATGCTGCCGGCCTTGCCTTTCTGCAACTTTTGGTCGACCTTGGCCTTGTCGAGGATCTTGTTCAGCACCGCCTTGAGCACCTTGGCGATGAGGTAGCCGACGATGAGGATGATGAGGAACGCCAAGAGCTTCGGCAGGAAGCTGAAGATGCTGTCCACCGACTGCTGAAACGAATTACCGATATCGAAGGCCTGATACGTCGTCGTCATGGGAGTGCCTCTCGTGGCGCCGGTAGTGCACGGGTTCTTATCAGGGGAGTCGAGGTGACCACACGGAACCGCACACACTTCGGAGTGTGAGCTGGATCACTCTCGCGGACTGTTTGCAAAGCGCGGTGGCCTGGCCCGCAATTCCTCGGCATCAGGCACCTGCGATGCGGCTTCATTGTGATCGTGGCGGCCCCCGCGGTCCTCACCGAACTCATCCATCCTCGGGCGACACAACGAGCTCCTTCTCTGCAGTGGTGACGTTCTTATGGGGAGTCGAGGTGAGCTCACCAAACCGCGCGTCGCGGTGACCCGGATCGCGCGGTGGGGTCTGAAAGCGCCAGCGCACACCAGACCTGCAGCCCTTCTGCCCGCGCACGATCGGCCAACTGCTCGACGAACTGCTCATCCACCGAATCCAGCCGGTCCTCGCCAGTCTCGGGAACTGGTCCCGCTGGCGCTCTCTCACTTCAATCACAGTGCCTCCTACGTCTCAGGAGTTACACCGTTGAATTCAGGGGCACTCCACGCAGGTAATGGTCACCCGAGGCCCCAGGGTGTTGGCGCCGTCGCCGCTTAACGAATGGATCGGCACTCACGGGCGACCGATTGCGGAACCGCTCTCGATTTTGATGATCGAGAGGATCCTCATGCCGTGAGTTCCTGTTACTTCGTGTACGCGGGCACACTGGGCGGTTCCGTGCAGCCGCGCCCGGTTGCGGTCGAAGGGATCTTATGATCGGCAACGCAGTTCACCGTTTCAGCAACACCGCGATCCTCAGTGTGTGCGCCATCGACGCGCCTGAGGTTGTGACGTCCGACGAGATCGATGCCCGGCTGGCCGAGACCTACACCCGGGTGGGTCTACGCCCGGGAATGATGCAGCACCTCGCCGGGATCGAGGCCCGTCGCTGGTGGAGCCCGGGCACCACCTTCGCTGACGGGGCCGCGATGGCCGGGGCCAAGGCCATCGCGGAGGCCGGTGTCGACCCTCGGCGCATCGGCCTCATGATCAACACTTCGGTGAGCCGGGCCTACCTTGAGCCGTCGACGGCCGTTGGCGTGCACCACGCTTTGGGCCTGCCTCCCAGCTGCCAGAACTTCGACGTTGCTAACGCCTGCCTCGGCTTCCTCGACGGCATGCAGCTGGGCGCCGCAATGATCGAGAGCGGGCAGATCGATTATGCCCTGGTGGTCGATGGTGAGGATGCCCGCGGCATCCAGGAGGCGACGATCGAGCGGCTGATTACCGGCAACTCAGCCGAGGTCACCGCGAAGCATGTTTTCGCCCAGTTCGCCTCCATGACCCTTGGCTCGGGCGCGGCCGCGATGGTGTTGGGTCGTGCCGATGAGCATCCCACGGGGCACCGCTTCGTCGGTGGAGTGACCCGGGCGGGCACCGAGCACCATGAACTGTGCGTGGGTGACATGACGGACATGCGCACCGACAGCAAGGGTCTTATGGACGCTGGGCTCGCTTTGAGCACCGACCTGTGGAGGGAGAGTGCCGCCGGTTGGGGGTGGGGCAGTGAGACCGGCGGGGTGGACCGCTACATCATCCACCAGGTGTCGGTGGTGCACACGCGGGAGATATGCCGGGCGTTGGGTATTGATTCCAAGCGGGTGCCGCTGACCTTCCCGACCCGCGGCAACATGGGTCCGGCGTCCATCCCGTTCACCCTGGCCGGCGAGCTCGGGTCGCTGTCCGGTGGTGACCGGGTGCTGCTGATGGGCATCGGGTCGGGGCTCAACGCGTCCTGCGTGGAGATCATCTGGTGATCACCTACACCGCAGCACCCGCCACCCTGCCCCCCGCCGGCCTCACCGGTCTCGACCCGAGTTGGTCCCGACTGGTGGATGTCTCCGACGCTGACGGGTTCCTGCGTACGTTCCACGTGCTGGACTCGTTCGCTGGAAAGGTAGCCGACGCGCCCGCGGTGGGGACTTTGCTGTGCGTACACGGCAACCCGACATGGAGCTACCTGTGGCGGCGGTTGCTGGCCGCGCCCCCGCCCGGCTGGCGGGTGGTGGCGCCCGACCACTTGGGTATGGGTCACAGTGAGCGGCTGGACACCGCGCGCACCCTGGCGCAGCGGGTGGATGACCTCAGTCGACTCACCGAGGCGATGGGGATCAGCGGCCCGGTGGTCACCGTGGCACACGACTGGGGCGGGATCTTGTCCATGGGCTGGGCGCACGGGCACCGGAAGCAGTTGCGTGGCCTGGTGCTGACCAACACCGCCGTGCATCAACCGGAGACGAGCAAGGGTCCGGTCCTCATCCGTGCTGCGCATGTGCCGGTGATCGGGGAGAACGTGTGCGTGCGGACCCCGGCCTTCGTACGCGCGGCGACAAGCCTCACGTGGCCGCTGCTGTCCGCTGGTGTGCGCGAGGGGTTCGCCGAGCCCTATGGCACCGCGGCCCGTCGCGCGGCCGTGGGTGGTTTCGTGGCCGACATCCCCTTCGCCTGCGACCACCCGTCGCGCCCGGCGCTGGACGTCATCGCCGGGGGCATGCGCACACTGGACGCTCCCGCCCTGCTGCTGTGGGGGCCCCGCGACCCGGTGTTCGGGGAGGGATACCTGCGCGACTTGCAGGAGCGGTTGCCGCAGGCGAGTGTGCACCGCTACGCGCGTGCCTCGCACCTGCTGCCCGAGGACGCCCCGGAGTACGTCGACGCGGTGGGGCAGTTCGTCGCTGCGTTGGACGAGGCTCCTGAAGGTGTGCCCGAGACCACCCAGCGCCCGCAGCTGTGGGCGAAGCTCGACGCACGCGCGCACGACGACACTCCTGCGGTCGTCGAGGTGGGCGGGGCGTCGATCAGCTGGGCGCAGCTGCACCGACGCGTGCACGAGCTGGCCCGCGGTCTGGTGGTCTCCGGTGTGCGCCCGGGTGCGCGGGTGGCTTTGCTGGTGCCGCCCTCCATCGACCTCACCGTCGCGGTGTACGCCGTGTGGCGGGCGGGTGCGGTAATCGTGGTGGCCGACAAGGGTTTGGGGGTCCGTGGCATGGGTGCAGCGTTGCGCAGCGCCAAGGTCGACCACGTGATCGGCACCGCACGGGGATTGGCGGCGGCCAAGGTGATGCGACTGGCGGGGACGCGGATCTCGGTCGGAGGCGGGTTCGGCGCGCAGTGGACCGTGGAGGAGCTGGTGCGGACCGCCGGCGGGGAGCTGCCCGAGGTGAGCGGGGACATGGAGGCCGCGGTGGTGTTCACCTCGGGGGCAACTGGGCCGGCCAAGGGTGTGCTTTATCGGCACCGTCAGGTGCGGGCGCAGGTCGAGTTGGTGTGTAGCACCTACGGTTTGACTTCGGCTGACCGGTTGGTGGCGGCGTTCGCGCCGTTCGCCATCTACGGCCCGGCGCTGGGCATCGGCTCCGCGGTGCCCGACACCGACGTCACATCGCCGGGAAAGCTGACAGCGATGGCACTGGCCGAGGCGGCGGCGGCGGTAGACGCCACCGTGGTGTTCGCCTCCCCTGCCGCGCTGCGCAACGTGCTGGGCACGGCCGGCGAGCTGGACGCTGCAGGGCGGGCAGCGCTGCGCACGGTGCGGCTGCTGATGTCCGCGGGCGCCCCGGTGCCGGCCGCGTTGCTGCGCCCGCTGCGTGAGGTGCTGCCGCAGGCGGAGGCGCACACCCCGTATGGCATGACGGAGGTACTGCCGGTCACGGACGTGTCGCTGGCGCAGATCAAGGCGGCAGGCACCGGTGAGGGCGTATGCGTGGGACGGCCGCTGCCCGGGGTGGACGTGCGGGTGAGCCCCCTGAACGCGCTGGGCGTGGCCGACGGTGAGCTCACCACGTCCGCTGACCTCACGGGAGAGATCTGCGTGCACGCCGAGCACGTCAAGGACCGTTACGACGCACTGTGGGCCACCGAGCGAATGAGCTCACGCAACCCCGGATGGCACCGCACCGGCGACGTCGGGTACCTCGACGACCAAGGGCGGCTGTGGGTGCAGGGACGCACCGTGCACGTGCTCACGACCCCCGGCGGGGTCATCACCCCCGTGGGGGTAGAGCAGCGGGTGGAAGCACTGTCCAATGTCGACTCCGCTGCGCTGGTGGGTGTGGGCCCGGTGGGTACCCAGCAGGTGGTAGTGGTGGTTACCGGTGCCGGTGGGCCCCTCGCTGAGGGTCCACTCACCGCGGCTGTGCGTGAGGTGGCCGGAGTGGCGGTAACTGCCGTGCTCGTGCGCAAGAACTTGCCTGTCGACATCCGGCACAACTCCAAGATCGACCGAGTCGCCGTGGCCCGGTGGGCGTCCGGGGTGCTGGCGGGGGGCTAGGGCTGGAAGGCTCAGCCGGAGGCGCACCGTGACGTCGACTGGTCCTGCACACGGCTGTCACGCGTAGGACCTGAACGGCGTGCGAGTCGGCTCGAACAGCCGGAGCAGCAGATGGGTGCCAAACTTTGAGGTGTGTCCGCCCCCATCAAGGTTCTCGTCACCGGGGCCAGCGGCATGCTCGGTCGCGGCGTGGCCGAGGCACTGCTAGCGCGTGGCGACGAGGTCACAGTCCTGCAGCGTCGGCCGTCCGGGCTGGACACTCGCGAGGTACTGGGAGACGTTGCCGAGGTAGGTGTGGTGCGGCACGCGGCCGCCGGGGCCGCGGCTGTGATTCACCTCGCCGCGAAGGTCGACGTCGTAGGTCGATGGGCGGAGTACGACCACGCCAACGTCGAGGGCACCCGCGCGGTGGTCGAGGCATGCCGGGATGCCGGGGTGCGCCGCCTGGTGAACGTGAGCTCGCCGTCGGTGGCGCACACTGGGCGCTCTTTGGTCGGGGTGGGTGCGGAGCGGGCGGACCCGGACCGCGCGCGAGGGAACTACGCGCGCTCCAAGGCGCTCGCCGAGCAGGTCGCACTGGCTGCCGACTCCGAGAACCTCACCGTGGTGAGCGTGCGGCCGCACCTGGTGTGGGGCCCAGGCGATACCCAGCTCGTGGGCCGAATCATCGCCCGCGCCCGCGCGGGGCGGTTGCCCATCATCGCCACAGGTGCCGCGCTCATCGACACCACCTACGTCGACAACGCGGTTGATGCGCTGCTCGCGGCCCTCACCGCCGACGTGCACGGGGAGGCCCTGGTGGTGAGCAACGGGGAGCCGCGCCCGGTGGGGGAGGTACTACGCCTGCTGTGCGAAGCCGCCGGGGTGGCCGCTCCGAGCCGACACGTCCCATTCGGGGTGGCCCTGTCCGCCGGTGCGATCGTGGAGGGGGTGTGGAAAGTGCTCGACCGGCGCGACACCCCCCCCCTCACCCGCTTCCTCGCCGAGCAACTGGCTACCGCGCACTGGTTCGACCAACGGCACACCCGCGAGGCGCTGGACTGGACGCCGCGCGTCACCCTGGACGCCGGCTTCGCCGCACTCACCAAACACTACCGAGAGGCTCAGCGGTTGGGTGCTGCGCAATAAGTACGGCCTGCACAACAGGGCGGCGTTGACGCAACGCGAGTATGACGCGACCTCCAAGCGTGAGGTACAGCGTGTCATCGGGCAGGTAAAACTGCCGCAGACCCGCGATGCTGCGCATCTGACAGCATTGCACCGGATTCTGTTTCAGGATGTTTACGAGTGGGCCGGGGAGTACCGCACCGTCAACAGGGCGAAGGGTGGGCGCACGTTCCTCGACTACCGGCACCTCGACGAGTGGCTGGGACAGTCATGTGAGCAGATCAGAGCAACGCAGTGGAGCCGCCTCGATCACGGACAGTTCGCTGCTGCTGCCGCCGCCGCCAGTTTCGCTATGATCAACAAGCCCAT
>JAABUK010009038.1_pt1 | contig 13765 bp, 21 predicted proteins | sample 5559141 | NCBI WGS metagenome assembly JAABUK01 (sample SAMN10711869, study PRJNA513367) | rock metagenome | isolation source: Antarctica rocks | place: Antarctica: Victoria Land, Pudding Butte nord | collected 2016-01-03
GAGCTTTCTTGTGTATCATTCCAGCACCATGCTCCTCATACTCCTGTTTGGACATCCACATCTGCTGGAAGCTGCCAAGCGATGCCAATATTGATCCACCTATGCAATTTCATGACAGCTGTTTGCTATATTCCATACTTAACACTGCGTGCGTTTGAGGACCAGGGTGACATACATACGCATGAAGATATAAGAAAGTGTCGACAGACTTTGAAAGGGAATTGACATCAAAATCACTCCAGTAAGCTGCATTTCTTGCCTGCAGCTTTGGGGAAGACAAACGTGTACAACTTGTCATCTGGGACCATCCAATACACAGTATAAATGCATCTGTATAGTCTCATGTAACCAAAGTACTGAACAATAGAAGCACAAGACATAAGCAGTGAGGCGTGGTGAGGGACTGACCTAGCCATACACTGAATCGGCGTTCCATGGTGTTGGCAGGGGAGGTGACCTTGACCTTGGCGCTCTGAGCTGCCAGCTCGCCCACTTCACGCTCTAGCCTCTCTCTCAGGCTAGTGAAGAGGGAGGTGCCACCTGCTCACACCACTCCTGTCTCACTCAAGGTTTTGTGCTTACATGTAACCCCTCTTTGCAAAGGGCCTGGCAACATGTCCTGGGGAGGAGCTCAAATCTATATAGGAGCTGCCTTCAGAAGTGACAAGCGGACAAAGACAGATATTGCACACATCTGTTTGCCCATCCACACCCAACAACATGATGACCAGCAGGCAGAAGGCTCTGATCCAGTGTAGGGTGTGAGTGTACCTGTGAGGATGATACCACTGTACAGGTCCCTCCTCACATCCACATCACATTTGCCCACGCTCTCCAGGACCAGCTCTGCACATCATGCTGGTCTCACAATTGGATTTGAATATGCCAGGCCTAGCATTGACTTTCTGCTAGGTCTGCATAATGCTGAGCTGCACAATGCACTGCCTATGGCATACGCGCCTTTTGGTAGAAGTGGCTCTTCCATGAGCACTTAGCTACATGATGATAACAGGTGTACACAGCAACTAGCCCGCCTGACTGCTACACCTCCACTGTTGCATGTCATATATCACCAGAAATCTGAAAACGTGATCAAGCCTGGAGACATAATCATTCAGTATGATTGCCTGAGACAGCTGAGAACTGGGCACATGCTATCTGTGCTGATGACTTGCATGAATCATGACAGCTGGGAGGAGTCCGTGCACACAAAATACAAGGTAGCGCTTCTCTGTCTGCAATCAGGTTTGCAGGGTTTTATCCGTTTTATGGAAACAGAGCTCTGAGTGAATTGCTCAACCAATTGGCTTTGCTGCAAGCAAATGGCAGTAAGGACATGATAAAGCTGAGTCGGGAGGTAACCTGGTATGCTTGCCACAGTCTGGGAGCCATCATACCCTTGCATACTCTCCAAACCCTTGAAAGAAGACAGCAGCTTCTGCATGGCATACAATGGTGTCATGCACAGGCAAGATGCGTGGCACCTGTATTGTCAGCAGGCAAAATGCATTGCACAGATTTATGCACCATGCATAGCAGAGCAAGGTCATGCATAGTCCACTGTTGGAATTTCCATGTTGGCTGGATCAACTATGCAGCCCAGGCTGGCATTTGGCTATTTTGCAATTGCACACTAGTTGCATCCCAGAACTTCACAGGTGTATGCAACTGTTTGGTCATGCTGTGCCAGAACAAGAGCAAACTATTGCCTATGTCAAACTGATGTGTACAGTCAAACACACAAAATACAAATTCCACAAGAGTGATGCAAGCAAAGCATTCCAGATGAGAGGGTGGGAACAATGAGACCCAGCTAGGAAGATTACCGGCTGGAAAAGGACCTCTGGCACTTTGAAGCGGTCTGGGCCTATCTGAATCTCATTCCCATCTGGCAACTGCAGAAACAGCATCTGTCAAGACAGCTGCAAAATGACTTGAATGTTCCAAAAAGCAATGCGTACGGACCAGACAGCAGCAGGATTCAGGCAGGTCTGACAAGCAAGTGGATCATGCATGTGGCGATGGGATGCTACTGGATGTGCATGGTGCAGTGAAGAAGCATAGTAAAGCAGCAAGTTTGGGACAGCACAACACATGCTTGGTCGAGTATTGTTCAACATGCATGGTCGAGTACTCTTCAGTGAAGTTTGCACCAGGAGCACTGCAGCATCAAGCGGCAAGAGCAGTTCTCCCTCAATGCCTGAACAGCTGCAGGGTGCAGGATGCAAAGCAGGGGAGCTGACCTCATAGCTGACAGTGGGTATATTCACATTCTCCTGGGCATCAAAGGGGCCATCAGACACTCGGCAAATGCTTTCCTTCATGTCAGCAGCAATCTGATCCACATGGAACTGCTTGAAGCTAGCTGTGGTGGCGCTGCCGTCCACTTCGTGTGCCTGTGTTCACCGGTGACTAATTTGAACCGGCTTCTATGTGGTTGCGCTGCTGTGCAACAATGTTGGCATGCAAAAGTCATGTCGATTGCACTTTTGTCACTGCAAGAACAAGTTACCCAGCTGCACTGCCATTTACAACAATGCTTGCGCACAACCAGGTGTTTGTGCTGCAGTTATTTTGCATGCAATTATCACTGGGGCAGATAGCACAGAGGGTATGAAGCAGATCAGTATAGGTTAATGGCAACATATGTCAGCATGTGCCATGCAAGCACACCACCCTGGACCCTTGACTTTCCTTCCTTCAAAGCAGTTGATGCTGCACTGACGCAGCTTTGTGCTGAGTCATACATCCTATAGCAGACAGCGGCATACCTCAAAGACGCCAGGTTGACGCTCAACACGCTTTATGGAGTATCGAGGTCTGATAGTGAAGTTTTTTTCTGCCATGATGGACTCTGCTGCCTTGAGCATACACTTGGTGAGCAAGCTGCCTCCCAGTGGCGATCTTGTGATGGACTTTTGAAGCACATATCCATCGTGCACAGCACACACTGCAGACAGCAAGTACTGACACTTGAGCCACATTCGCTGCCTGTCAATGCTCCCCAGCCATCCACGGTTGACATGTCAAACTCCTCAGCAATTCTGAAGAAGAAGCAGAAAAACTGCATGAGCAGACATGCAGAAGAAGCAGGCGTAAGCAAGCAAATTTCGACATTCATAGTGTAATCTTGCGAAACCGTGTGGGGGTACCAAAGTTGGGCAGCTGATGAATTAGCCAAATCCGGCCAATCTTTACTAATTTGGCTGTTAGTCAACGCTGATCTCGTGAAGACGATTGAAACAAAGCAGCCGGGAGCTCCGGAGGCTACGCAATTTTGCATAACTTCCGTCGCGGCTTTCGTTTCATTTCCTCACCAGTTTACCTTCCCTAGCTGCGGGTAGTGATCGGCCTGTGATCCAGATGGCTGAGGCTGTGAACCCCAAGGCTTACCCGTTGGCCGACGCCACGGTGAGTTCAAGATCGAGGCTGCTGTCGGAACCGTCTCGACGGCACTGTCCAGTTACTGACGTGTGACGTGTTCTTGCAGCTGACAAACACTATTCTTGACATAGTTCAGCAAGCTGCCAACTACAAGCAGCTGCGCAAGGGTGCCAACGAAGGTGAAATCTGCGTTGTATGTGTCTTAAATACTTACTTCCCTCTGCCTTGCCTCACCAATGTCTTGTCTTACGCAGCCACCAAGACACTGAACCGTGGAATCTCAGAGTTTGTGGTCATGGCTGCTGACACAGAACCCATCGAGATTCTGCTGCACCTTCCTCTGCTTGCTGAGGACAAGGTATCAGTAGTCCCCTTGCAGAACAGACACTCGATGCTCTGCTGCCTGCTTCAAGCCTGTCCCTGACACCCGTTGCAATGCTGTGCAGAATGTTCCCTATGTATTTGTGCCTTCCAAGGCTGCGCTGGGCCGCGCTTGTGGAGTGTCAAGACCAGTAAGTCTTCTATGTGGCAAATCATGGCTTTGTTGTCTATATTTTTGCCAGTCAGAGCTGACCAGCCTGGGGTGCACCAATAGCCAGCACTAAAGCAGAGGCTGATCAGAAGTGTGCTTTATGCAGGTCATTTCTTGCTCAGTGACCACCAATGAGGGCAGTCAGCTGAAGAGCCAAATCCAGCAATTGAAACTGGCCATTGAGAAGCTGCTAATTTAATAAATGTATTTATAATAGAATGAACAGCGCATTGCAACCTAAGAGAGGCCACAACCTACGTCTGAGAGTGATTACCAGCACTGCTGAATGTGAAATCCTGCTGAAACAGGCACACTGCCTGTGTTTTGCCCAAGAGGGTGGTCGCTGAGAATGAAGTAGTATTTTGAGTAGTGAGATGTCTACAGTGTTACTGCTGCTGACATTTTGTAAACTTTATTGGCAAAGGATAGGCTATGTAATGGCAGACAGCTTCAGCTGCCCAGAACACTTACTCAAAGCCCACACTCACAGGGTCAAGGGACTCACCTACAGTTCCTTCATGACCCGCATCCATCACTAGGGAGGTCTGCCTTCCTGTTGCAAAGGAGCTGAGCACTGCGTTCTTTGCCAGGAAGATGGCTGGACAGCCATGCTGCTCAAACACAGTCTCCACCATCTGCTCCCTCAGCGCCTTGCTGTTGAATGTTGGCTCAGCAAACAAGATTGGATGCTCTTTGGGGTCAATGGCTAGCCGCTCCCTGCATGCACAGCGCAGTCATTCAGTGCTAAGTCAGACACTGAGCATGTTGAACTGATTTGATACATCACCAGATGTTGTCAGCAGACATGGATGCTCCTACTTCATGACATTCTCCTTATGCATTAGCTTCAACTCATGCTGTTGATGCATGATCCGTCTGCAGCTGTGTACCAGTTTACCAGTCGTTCCCGCATTGTGAACATATGCTGTGCATGGTAGTCTGCATTGCGCAGTTGCTTACTTGAAGGCATGTTCCCACAGCTCTTGCACAACATCCATGTCTTGATACAGCCCATCGTGGAGAGCACCCTCTACCTGTGCAATCACAGGACGACTGTCAGCAGCATGAACAGCATTCAGCAAAGATTGGAGACGATCAAGATGAAACATAAGTGCTCACCTCCATATGTTCACGTCGATAGCCAAGATCCGAAGAGCCTATATACACACGATTGTCAAGGCGCCTGCGCTTGTTCTGACCATTAGTATCAGTGTCCATGGGCGCTGCACCGTTCCCAGTTCCATTTGGCACTAGGCCTATAGCCTATACAGAAAGCACAAGAGGTGACAAGGTGCCTTGAGCAGGACCAGAAAGACAGGTATCTATTTGTTCGATCTTAAGGACACTTACTGAGGGGAACAGGGCTTTGGGAGTGTCTTCTCCGGCGAAGCCAGCCTTGACAGTGTGTGATCCCACATCTACTACAACCGCGTTCACTTCGTCTGCACAACAGAGCAAGTCAACGCAGTGCATATACTGGCAGCAAGTTGTGCTTGTCGTCTGTTATAGCACACGTACCTCCGCCATACATGGCACAGGTCGTTTAAAGTGCGTTCAACGTTGGATCGCTGGCTATGGCGGCAGTACAGCTCGAAAGCTACACTGCTTGACGACGCGGCGCAGCAGCTGCAGTGGGTTGATGCGAGTTGCTCGGCAATATCCTTATCGGCAATTTCAGGCACGCATCGCCATGTCAAACGAGCTGCAGCTTGGAATCGTCAACACAAAACTTTGAATGCACTGCCTGAGGTCAGTACCAAACTCACATTAGGTGCAGCAATTGCAAGTATTTGCCAGAGGCCAACTTGTCATCCACAAGAAATTCCATGCGGCAGAGATGACAAATATCATGGTGATAACACGCTGTGTTCATGTTTACAACATAACATGTCCTATTGTCCTTTTTGATGCAGTACAGACCCATTTTCATACGCTGACACAACATGAAGGCACTCATGGGTAGACTGTGCACTTGGTAGCCACTCCAAGACGAGGCTGTTGCATGCAGCATTTGGCCCAGAGAGCATGGATTGTACAGCTGAGCTTGCTAAGGAAGAGCTACGTGAGGTCAATTGAGTACTTGGTTGCCTGAACTCCCAGAAGAAGATCTGCATGGAGCACAAGCACAATGTTAATTGCGTGCACATCCACCTGCATGCCAAGCTCTTCATCTTACAAGAAAGTGTGCAGTGTCAAGGAATCTTTGTTGCAGATTACCGCACAATTTGTCATCCTACCTGGCCGTCCTGAGCACCTGCAGCCACTGTCTCACCATCTGTCTGACTGCACAGCAGTGGGCTCCCACAAGAGACATGGCTCACTTTCTCCGCCTGCTTGCGCAAATCCATCAGGCTAAGATCACCGTCACCTGCTGCCACCAGTACCTGCTGCTCGTCTGGTGTAAGACACAGCCCACCAATGTACTCTGGAGACGCTTGTACCTACATGGCATGTTACAGCACTCATCACCTAAACATATCTGCAAGGAACAGACAGAGTTGCCTGCATTCATGGAACGTTGGCACCTGGTGCTCTGACAGTGCTGCAAGGTTTGGAGCAAGGTGTTAGTGAGCAGCAGGCTTGGAACAGTATGCAGTACACATGTTTGAGGACCACAACCGGACTACCAGGAGTACCTGCCATGCAGGTGTTGACATCCTGAGGTCCCATGCCATGACCATCCCCTCCTCTGTACCCCCCAGGATTAGCCCTCCTGGAGTTTGAGGGGCAGCCAGGGCCCAAATGCCAGACTCAGCATCTGCCAACTCCTGCTGTGGGCGTACTGCAGGGCTGCTAGATGACCAGGGCTGCCGGCCCTCTGCCAGCCTGAGCAACACACAACCTACAAATTGCCGAGATCCAGACAGCTGGAAATCCTTCATCTGGTGGAGACTCATCTAGGCTATAAAATTGTGGAGCAGATCATTGCTTTGCAGCATGCATTCCATACAAAAGTCCGTGCGCACCATATCTGGTCTGTTCATGCCGCAAGTACAAAGCTTGCCGCGTGCTAAACAGCAACACAAGCAAGATCTGCTCTGCAATGGCAGGAAGGCAGCATTTATGCAAGAGAGATGCAGCTGTCACATGGCGCAGATGTCAGAGCGCTTGACTGTAAGCAAGTCTGGAGTAAGGCGGACTTACTGCCAAAGCTTGATGGCGCAGTCCCAAGAGGCTGTTGCCAGCCGGTCTTCATGCATCAGCTGCAAGCCTGACACTGCATCATCATGAGGTTGCCATTTGCCCAGCTGCCTGCCAAACTCCACAGAATAGGCATATACCTGCCATCTCAGAACATCATGTGTCACAGTTGCATCAAAAAAGCACTGTTTGGAAACAGCTATAGCATCTCACAATCAGTATTACAGTCAAAAGGCAGGAATGCAGAAAACATGCAGATTCCAGCAACTCCCAACGCTTGACAACATGCTGCAGGGAAAACAGGCCCTATCGGTGCGACTCTATCAGTGTGCAAGGCCATACCCAGTGCAAGGCCATACCCAGTGCAAGGCCATAGGCAGTGCAAGGCCATAGGCAGTGCAAGGCCATAGCCAGTGCAAGGCCATAGCCAGTGCAAGGCCATAGGCAGTGCAAGGCCATAGCCAGTGCAAGGCCATAGCCAGTGCAAGGCCATAGCCAGTGCAAGGCCATAGCCAGTGCAAGGCCATAGGCAGTGCAAGGCCATAGGCAGTGCAAGGTGCTGCTGCCCTCTTCAAGAACAGATCAAGCAACAAACAGGTTGTTTTGTGAATAATAATTATAACAACAACTAAATAATAACAGTGCTTTCCAGCTCATGATGAGCTAGGTACGTGCGGGACAAGTCTTGTCTTTTCAAAGCAGTCTGTCTAGCGCATCTCTATAAGGTCTACCAATTCAACAGTTTTGACAATCAGGCAACGCAACGCAGGTTGTTTTGTGAACCCTCGATCAAACCACAATCGTAATTACAGACACCGAACATGGTCCCATACAGTGATTGAAGGGGTGAGCACTGGCCAATTTTGAAGCCACACCTGATTGTCATAGGATCCTGCAAGGACAGTAGGATGCCCCTCACTGGCTTGACCTGGCTGATGCAGCAGAGCCAAAGATGTTAACGGCAGACTCCCCAACTTAGCTGATCTGACCTGAATGTAACACGTGCAATCAAGTTTGCGCTGAGCACGGTGCCATCTTCTTGTGGTTCATGCAACAATACTGCATGTGCTGCATCTTGTAGACAGTCTGCTGTTATCTTGATAGCAGAGGACTTCTTAATGCAGCACCATGGCATGGCTATCAGGCAGTCTCGACTTCTTGCGTTCAACTTGACAAGATACAATGCTCGTCTTCCCAGCAACATTGTGTCTGAGCACAAGCCAGAAAAGCAAAATACTCAAGCAAAGCATAAGAAGCCTGTGCATAGGTGCACCTGAGCCTTAGTAGAGAGGGTATGGATCTTGAGTGCAGCATTGTGGCCAACAAAGTAGGCAGTTGGCTCTCCATTGGCCACTGCCAATGCCACAGCTGAGGCTGCACCCTGCTGATTGGCAACCACTTCAGCCTTGCCCTGCACACACTCACAACCTTCCCAAATGCTGACACTGATCGCAAAATAGCTTCAAGGTCAGAACGTATAGGTATACCAAGCAAGTCAGCAGCTGCTGTGCGCGTATACGTACATGAAAACATCATCATTCCTCATCATTAGGTAGCTGTGAAGTGGGACAAAGCACAAGAGCTGTATAGGCTGCCTGGTCAAGCAAGCAAACAGAGTGCTGTGCAGCATGTAACTAGATGCTAATTGAGATTCCTGTCATGTGTGTCAAAGCAGCACCAACAATACAAATTTGGCCAAATTTGGCCATAACAGCCTGCCATGCTACTGCACGTGCAAGCCTGAGTGCATCCAGAGGATCAGCAGGAGCTGTTGCAAGCATGCATTTTCTCACAATGTAAAGCAGCTTTTTCAATTTAGCTACAAAAGCCTGCACATGGAGGCAAGGTCTCTCCAAGACCATGGTTGCTGTGTGGTCATGTTGACACAAGCACAAAGGCATTGCATGTGCTTGATCAATGTCAAGCTGCCAGCCGATCATGTGATGCTTGCCTTGAATTGCTGTGTGAGATTGGCTCCCCAGGACTTTTTGCTTGAGGGTGGGGCATTCCCGGTCTGGTCTTCTGTGGTGGATGAACCAGCTGCAGCAGCCTGTTGCCGGCTGATCATCATCTGCTGCAGGGCTGCTTGCAAGTCTTTGGTGTCACTTGCTGTGACTGTGGCTTTAGAGTGTGCAGGCGGTTTTGCAGCTGTGTCTGTGGAGGTGGAGGTGGTCGCTTGAGAGTGTGAGTCGACTCGCTGAGTGAGGTCTGGGTCAGAGCTGCCAGACACAGAAGTGCTGATCGCACCTGTGGACAACAGAGCACTCTCATGACTGTGTGGTCAGCCTGGCTTGCCAGGGATTGCAACAACTGACCATACAGGTGTTGCTTTAGCTGATGACAAGTCCTTTGTTGGTCTTTGCCAGTTGGTGACTGCTGCACTAAGGAGGACTGCTCGATTATGCCACTGCCATCTGACACAGGCCAGCGATGGCTTGGACAGACAAATTGTGACTCACAAGCAGAGGCAAAAGGCGTGCAGGCTCTATGCAAAGGTGCTTATCAAAGCAAATACGGTATTGCGGTCATCAACTCAAGTGAGTCAAGGTGGCACTGCAGTGCGGCGCACCTGAAGCAGGATGGTGGTCAAAGCTTTTGCGGCCGGAAGCCAATACCCCGCCAGTGGGCAGAGGGACAGGAGGGGTTTGCTGCCTTTGAAAGAGGCCTTTCAAGGACTGGGCAATAGGAGCTGTACTGGCAGACAAGGTACGGGGACTAACAAACCCATTTGAGCTGGGGCTTGCCCCTTCACCTGCAGTGCAGCAATCCTGCAGTCAGACAACAGCACACCCAGCCTGTTTTGGACCAAGCCTGACTACAGCAGCACAGCAAATACAGCATATATAGGTGTAGCACTGCAAAGCAAGTTGCCGGGCCTAACAGCAGGATGCGACAGCAAAGAAGACAAGTGCATGGCATTGCAGCGCAGCTGAGCAGTGCATGATGGCTGTGCAAGTCTGGACAGCAGCAAGTACCTTTGGTGAGGTTGTCCACCATGGCAGTGAGGGAGCCTCCCATGCGGCCTGACCAGTTACGCAGCCGGTCTGGCAGGCCCCGCGCTTGCCCTGGGGGACTTGAGGTTGCTGTCTCTGCCTCCAGCATGATCTATAACAAGTCATTAGTCACTGGTCAAGCTGTGCAAGCAAGTAGGCAGACATTATCAGCATGCATTGGGTCATACAAGGGTAGCAAGCAAAGCCATCAGTTAGCCTTCGACAAAGTGACGATGCATGACCAGGCAACAGGCATATGGTCTGGTCATGCTGCCACGGCCTGATGCCATAACAAGCTGCAACCAGAGTTAGCTGGTGCTAGTAGGCTCTAGCAGGTGCTGATTTCACCCCAGAAGAGGAAGAGGAAGCAGAGGATAATGCAGCGCGGGGCTCCTTATGCAAGACATCCAGCTCATGCAGCAGCTCGCTCTCCTGCATAGTGCGGAACCTGTTGAGCAATCTGAGCTTGATGCACATCTGGGTCAGCGGGCCTACTGGTTCACAGAAGGCATGACTATTCTGAGGGGGATGCGAGGGGGGGGAGGGGGGTTCCCAAAATCACAACCCAAAAAACTGTCTGGCTGAGACACAGTCTTGAGCATTGTGATATTCTGCAGTAAACATGGTTCTGTCTAGTGTGTGCTGGGCACGACTCAAGTGCCTCAGCGCTGAGACTGCTACTTGCCTGCTGGTCCTAGATGTTGCTCCAGACACCCAAGCATCAGATGCAGGCAACCTGTCTCACTGAGCTGAGCAAAGGTGCTGGTTGTCTTGCAAGAAAACAGTCATGCAATTGAAGATGTAGCTGGGCCTTCGACGCAGCAGTTGTGAGGATGGTGTGCTGCGCGGCATTTCTGGTTGCAAGTCATCGATAAGTATCACCAGGCTGACCGGGACAGGTTGCATGTCACTTCGGCAAGCGAAGCATATACTAAGGAGACTTGACACTCCATAGTCTAGCTCACAAATAAATCGTTCTCATGTCGACAGCTGAGTAAATGAGCATCTACCTCGGCACTAGCAGAAGTCTGAGGCTGTTCAGAGGCAGTGGCAGTCAGAATGGTGGTCAGCAAAGCTAGGGACAAAGCTGTGCCTGCTGTGCTGTTGGCAGAGGTGCTTGAGCATGGAAGCAGGGTGGCTGGGTCAGGGGGTGGGGGGCAGGCTAGTCTTGGGGGATGGGGTTCTTTGAACAGCTGCCTGCATACATGAGTACATGACCAATTGTATGCCAAAAAGTGCAGCTGCTTGAAGCAAGGACACCACATCCGTATCATGTGCTGCAGACAGTGCTGACAGTGCCCAAAAACGCCAATATTGCAAACATAAGCATGTGTGATAAGCACAACCAGGATGTGTCATTTCAAACCCAGAAAAGGCTTTTCATGTATACCTGGGGCACTGCCCGAATTCATTGATCTGGGATTCCAGTGCAGCCCTGTGCTGCTTGTTGGTCATGCTCTCTAGATCTACTGCTCCCTCATAGGTCAGATGATGGAAGACATTGTCCGCCTCCTCTGCAGCCTTTCCTTTCTGCTTATACCTGCAAGTTGCGGTAGTCAGGCAGCCAACGTTTGCCAAACACCATGCCAAGCATGCGCATTCAACACTGCTGTGACCTTGCTTGACATTTTGCTTGAGTTGCAGCATGATAGTCCTACTTGTTTTGCAGGAGAGGCAGTCAGCAAATGAAATTTGGCGTGTATCTGTGTTTGCTGCTGCTTCCTTGTGCAACATGTCCATCAAGACCAGTTTTCTAGCACAATGTCTGGGATTACCCCTTGTGACCGCTGCAACTCAGATCAATCCCAGAGTCAATGAGTAGCTTACCCAAAGATCAGATCAAGCCAGTGATGTAGGTTGGCAGAGACAAAGGGGCTTTCTAGAGCAGCCTTGTGCTTTGCAATGAAGTCCTGGGGGCTATTGGCCCAAGGAGGCAGCTCCACTGCATCCACTGACTTCCCATTCTGGCGGCATCCCAGAGGCAGGCGGTCATTGTTGACAAGGAAACTGCAGGTCAAGCATGCCAAACTTGGGCATGGCAGAATAGGAGTCTGGAGGTTTGCAGACGCCTCATTTGAGTCAAACATCAGCAGACATCTTTGAGCATCAGTAATAAGTCAGGGCAGCAGACTGTGAGCAGTGTTTGCCTTGGCTTTCTCAAGCAAACTATAGCTGAACATTCCCTGGTGATCAAGTGCGCACACATTGAACAGTGGTAACAGTGAGCGACAATCACAATTCAGCACAGGAGGGCAAATAGATGTGGTTGGCATCTGTGCTTTGCATGTGCAGCAGTTTTTGACAGGACAGAGGCACCAACACAGCATGGAAACTGATTGCTTCGAGAGCTTCTCTGCAAGCTCCACACACTAAACCCTGAGGAGACTTTCCAGATCCTTCAAACTAGCGTTTAACAATAGATAGTGCACAGTCTGTCCATTGGATGGTTATAGCACCTGCCATTGGACAGGAAGAACTCTGGAATGAGCTCCTTGACATCTGCTGGGTTACTGGTCACACTCTCCCAGGACTGAGGAATGCTGTAGAAGAGCCTGTCTGCCACATCAAACCTGCAGAAACACCTCACACCTGTCAACTTGGTTGTCACTTATGCTCATCAGGCAGTGTGGCCAAAGCTCAAAGCCTGTGACCCTTGATATTCACAGCCCAAGCCTGTTGTGCCATACCAGCTGTGCCACTAGTTGGTTGGCACGTCCATGTACAGCTCACTTTTGTGATGCAGCCTACCAAGAATACCTCCACTGCTTCTCAGCACTCTCTGCAAAATGCCTGTACTGTGCACCAATGCCAAGGGCATCGCAGCGTGAAAGGCAGGTATGAAGAGCTTGGCACTGTGCAAGGCTCACAGAAGGCTTGGTCAGAGCTTGCACTGGCTTTGCAGGGCAAGCTGGTGAGAAGTTGATTGTCACACCTGCCATTTTGTAGGCGCAGCAGATGGGCAGGAGCAGCTCTCACCAACCAGTACATCACATATCCAGGGCAGGAGTAATGCGTGCCATATAAGAACGGCGGGTCTGCACCCTGCACAACATGACAATGCAGTATCAGGCATTGATGAAATGCACAATGTGTGCGCAAAAGTAACCTGTTGCCTGCTCAACTACAAGTTGAGATCATATCTCATTCTCGTTCAATTGTCTGGCAAACCACTGATGCATGGTCTTCACACATCAGGATTGTGCTGTTATGAGACAGAAGCACCATCAGCAAGCCTTTCCTATCAGCATTTGCACAGCGCAGGACAGGCTAGACTGCACCTCGTCTCTTGGCATCTCCCGGAATCGGAATCGGTAGCTCTCAAGACGCTGATTGTTCAAAGCCCCAATAGGCTTGGAGAGATCTCGGAAGCTGGCGGACATGTTTAGATCCAGGAAAGTGCTGTGGTAATCAGCCAATACCCACGGAAAGACTGGCCACTGCAGAGACACATGGCCAATTCAGATCAAAACCGCATTTGCTTCTGTGGCTGCCACTTCTGCTCATGTTGCAATGACATTAAAACAATGGCCACTGTCGAGACACATTTGACACTCCAGAATCATTATTGGTTTGGACTGCAGCCACAGTCACAGTCACAGTCACAGTCACAGTCACAGTCACAGTCACAGTCACAGTCACAGTCACAGTCACAGTCACAGTCACAGTCACAGTCACAGTCACAGTCACAGTCACAGTCACAGTCACAGTCACAGTC
>JAABUK010009039.1_pt1 | contig 13764 bp, 6 predicted proteins | sample 5559141 | NCBI WGS metagenome assembly JAABUK01 (sample SAMN10711869, study PRJNA513367) | rock metagenome | isolation source: Antarctica rocks | place: Antarctica: Victoria Land, Pudding Butte nord | collected 2016-01-03
ACTTTTAGTAATATATTATATATATTAGTTATATAATTTAGTCTTTTTATATAATTCTTAAGAATATATATTACCTTTTTATATTACCTAGAGAATAGTACTAAAAATATTAGGAATATAATTAAAAATTATAATAACTAATAGTCTTACTAATTTAAGTTAGATTATTTAAGTTAATACTTAATTCCTAGTTAGAAATTAACTTAAATACTTAATACCTACTTTTAGAATTAACTAAAATACTTAATATCTCTTTTAGATATTAAATTACTAAGACTTCATCTATAAAAATCTATAGCCTACTTTAAGTACTATAAGTACTTAGGAGTAGGTTTAGTAGAAATATCCTATATCGTCGCTCTTAAGGGATTATAGTATGAAATAAGTAGTTTTTAGGAGCCTACTTACTAATTTAGTAGCTAACTTACTTAGACTAACTTAGGATTTTCAGACTTTAATAAATTTTAATAAACTTACCTATCCTTAGTAGGGGGGGCCTATAGATATATTATATTAGTGTATTTTTAGCGTAGATTCTAAATCTATAGTCTATTTTTAGATTCGTTAATTAACAAGCGAGTTAGAGAGGTTTCTAGCTCCTCCCTTAAGAAACGGCTTAGCCCGAGCCTAAATCTTAAAAAACCTTAAATTATAAACAATTAATTTAGTATCCCTACGTAATTTAATTTTTTTAGATTTTTAATTTACTAATACCTACTCGGGGTAGCTAATATTACTTATATAACTTACAAGTTACCTCGCTTACTCTATATAGGTTTGAAATTTACAGATACTAAGTTAGATATTTAACTTAAGTTTAAAGTACTAACTTAACGTGATTAGTCTAGAGTTAGTTAATTAGAGAGAGTTATATATCTATTTATAGCTTATAAAATATAATATAAATAGCTTAAAATTAATTAGATTACTAATTTATAGTATAGAATCTATATACTTTAAGGTAGCGGCCCTAGAGTTCTAGGCTATCAACCCTATAGGGCTAGACGATAAGTAGGTGTGGCCGATAAGTAGGTGAATCATTCTAGAAACGTGGCGGCGATCTACCGGTGTTCCGGAGGCTCGGGGCGCGCCCGGAGCCTCATCTCGGCGATCCACCATCAACGTCGTCATATGCACATCCTCACAATGGAGTGATACCATCTGCGATGTCACATGGAGTACACCTTTTGATGACGAGATTGACTTATGGGTCAAAAAAGTAAACATTTAGACCGTCCTCATAGCTCCGCGATTGACATCGTTCAATGGGACCTCGAGAACGGTCGAAGCCGAGTCCCAGGGCAGAAGCAGAATCGCAGAGCCAGTCTGAACCTCAAAAGCCAGATGCGCAACTACAAAATTCCCCTAGACCCGCGACAAAATCCTCGGCGTCAAACAACAAGATCTCTAGAAAGGCTAATGATGGGTTGAATACCACTGTGGGTGTATTCTGGACTAGACCGACGTTTGGGGCATTCACTGACTGCTCCTAGCCACAACCGAGCAAGACATGGTTAGGTAGTACCTGGCCACGCGGAAACAAGGCTTCACCGGTCACTCATGTAGCAAAAGAGAGCATATCAGCGGCAGGTGGGGCTGCATCCGACATGGTTGCATCGGCGCGCTCCCATACACCACAGCTCCCAATCACTCCCCCCAGATCTCCCGCAGTGTATCTGTCACGGAATATAGCCACGTCGAGCAGATCATTGCCATCAACTGCGACTACAACGAAGCAAAACGTTACCTCGAATGCTACAAATCCTGCCAACGGCGCTGCACAAGAAGGACAACCTGCGAAATTCAAGAATAATTCGCAAGAGCGGAAATCTGGAGACATTAGCAAGGCAAGTTCGGTAGGGGAGCAAGTTGATGGCCCAGTTTTCGAGAGAAACGGGCCTCAGAAATATGACTCGGTGGTCGAACAGAAAGATAAGCCATTAGATGAAAATAAATCCATTAGGGACTCTGTGGGCTGGCTTAATTGGTTCTCGAAAGTTGAGGACCCACAAAATGGCAATCCCATCACTGGAACAGTAGGTGCGAGCAAGGAGCAGACAGTCAACAAAGGTAAGGCCCTGGCAGAAGGTACAATCTTATCAGCCCCAAAAGATACACATCCGTCACCTACGCAACGTAGAAGCTCAGACCCGAGCCCTGTATCCCCGAAAGTACAGCAAAAACCACCTCCGCGATCTTGGCTTGGCTTATGGGGGAACACAACCACACAGTCTCAGAACCGCGCATCCGAAAGCGCCAGTGGAATAGCTACTCCTGAACCTGACCAGCTAAACGAAGCAATGTCGAAGGTTGATCACTCAGGAGTCCAAGCTCAATCAACAGCCATTCCCCAGCCCCCGCCTCAGCCTGCGGAGAACCCTAGATCTTACGGCTGGGCATTTTGGTCAAAGGATGAGACTAGAGAAGAGGACGGGAAGACCAACTCTCATAAAAACATTGGAGTGCTGGCGCAAGCCGATTCTCCGACCCTATCGAAGCCGGAAAGTGCCTTGGTAGTCCATCAAAGAGGCGTTCCTGGAAAGATCGGCAAGAGGGAAAGGCCTCAATCATTGGCGACGATTGAGGATTTCCAAAAATCAAAAAGTGCGGAGGATATTCAAAAACGGGCTGCCCGAAGTGGGACGATAATCACCAAAACCAAGTCCACGGCGGAAGCGAGCCTGGGAGCGAAGCGCATGCCCGAGAATTTACTACTTCCATCGTTCAAGCGGACATATAGTTATGTTGGAAGACCATCTTTAATCCAACAGCTGAGCCGGCTTTTACAATTAGGTCAGCCGTCAGAACCGAAACATGTTTCTATTGGGCAGAATCCACCACAAGTCAAGAGAGCTCTGGCAATTGGCGTCCATGGTTACTTCCCTGCTCCCGTGATACGCTCAGTTTTGGGACAACCAACAGGAACGTCTATCCGCTTTGCAAATGGTGCAGCGAGCGCGATCCAGAAGTGGACCCAAGTCCAGGGCTATTCTTGCGAGATCGAAAAGGTAGCATTAGAAGGCGAAGGCAAAATTGTAGAACGTATCGACCTTCTATGGAAACTTATGCTCAACTGGATTGAAACGATCCGGAAAGCCGATTTTGTCATGATTGCCTGCCACAGTCAAGGTGTACCTGTTGCTATGATGCTCGTGGCAAAGCTTATAGCCTTTGGTTGTGTCAATTTGGCCAAGATAGGTGTCTGCGCCATGGCTGGCGTCAATCTAGGGCCATTCGCGGACTACAAGTCTCGGTGGATCAGCGGTTCAGCCGGCGAGCTGTTTGAATTTGCCCGGCCTGATAGCCAGGTCTCCAAAGATTACGAGGCGGCGCTCGACGTAGCTCTGAGGTTTGGCGTGAAGATTGTCTACATTGGTAGTATAGACGACCAGCTTGTGTCCCTAGAAGTAAGTTTACCTCGATCCGCTAAATTGAACAGCACTGACATGCTAATCCAGTCGTCTACCTTTGGGACCGTCAGCCATCCATATATCTTCAGAGCCGTTTTCGTTGATGGGCGAGTCCACGCCCCTGATTTCCTCACCCATCTGGTGGGCTTCGCGTTGAAACTTCGTAACCTTGGAATTTCCGACCACGGCCTAATCCGCGAGTTGAGTACTCCTCTGGCCGGTAGTCTTTATGGTGGAGAAGGTCACTCTCGAATCTATGACGATGAAGCAGTCTACTACCTCGCTGTTGAGCATGCACTAGAGACTACTTCGCTCGGTAACCTAGCGCTGCGAACCCACCGTGAAAACCAAACCACTACGCAAAACCCATACATATTGCCATTTGCGATGCGAGGCTTGTTGGAAGAAGATTATGTGCGGACGGAATTGTATGGCGAGATTACGGAGTTGATCAAGCAGTTCGACGATTGGAAGCCGTCAAGCAAGGTTCTCAAGGACGTCAAATTTCGACTAGAGGGCGTAAGGTCAAAACTATAGGAAACCCTTGATTAAAGCTGGAAGTTGGCGCCAACAGCTACACCCCCTTTGCCTACATGTACACCCCCCCCCAGATCACGTTTAGCTTCATCCGCAAATGGAAATAGTGCCTCTAGGGCTAACCCGCAGCGGTTATCGCCCTAAAGCCCCATTGTCACCCCTAATAAAAGCCGCATGGCCTATGGCCTAGGGGCTCACCCTTAGGAGGCGGCCGCTGAACTCGGTTACACGACTTCCTAGGGAGCCCGCCCCTAGAATATAGGGGGCGCAGCGCTCCCTTAGCAGGCACCGGGGCCCGTATAGGGCGCATTGCGCCAGAGGCAGGCCCTGAGCCAATCGGGCTAAGTGCGCGGTGTTAATCGCACGGGTGTTTCCATTTACGGACGACGCTAAACCTAATGCGGGAGGGGTGTTCATGTAGGCAAAGGGTGTATAGCTGTAATACCTCCCTAGTCTTTTGCTGATAAGTATGGAGCAGGCTTATTAATTGATGTGAACATGCATTCGTGTACTCCTAAGGGTTCTTCCCTATGTTTGTAACTTATAAATTCACATATGCGGAATGCTGCTACCTCATGCTCCTATTGCCAACGCCTATACTCCAGAATGCAAAGACCCTACTTGCACAATCAAAGACGTAATAAAAGGGCAGGATGCTTCATAAAAAGTACTATCAGCACGCGCAGCCGTCAGTCTCGCGATCCAAATGGATGTCAATAGGATCCGAGAAGTCGCCACTGAACTCCTCCGATTCTTCCTGTGCTAATGCGTTCCTAGCGATAACTGGAGGAAGAAGTGCTATCAATAAAGCATGCTCTATGTAAGGTGCTTATCCGCGTGGGCAGACATACCTTCGAATGCCGACTCAATATTGACAGCCTCCTTTGCACTGGTTTCGAAGTATGGGATGCCGCCTTTCGATCCGCAGAACGCCATGGCCCGTTTTGATGAGATCATGCGCTTGTTCTCCTCCATATCGATCTTGTTGCCAAGGACCACCTTTTCATGTTAATATAACTCTATCAACCAACGAAAGCTAAGATATTTACAAATGGAAAGTTCTCGGGATCTCGAGGACTGGCTTGTATTAGGAACTCATCCCTCCAGCTGTCGAGGGTCTCGAAACTCTTTGAATTGTTGACATCGTAAACGAGTACGCAACAGTCTGCTCCGCGATAGAATGCCACACCTAACGATTGGAACCGTTCTTGACCGGCCGTGTCCCAAAGCTGGAAGCTGCTTAGCTAAGGCTATCGCATTGGAGGTAGGAGAACGCCATATACCTACCTGCATTGTAACTAACCGGTCATCCACGAGGACTTCTTTCGTGAGGAAATCCGCCCCAATGGTAGCTTTGTAGCTTGCGCTGAACTTCTTGTTGACCTGAGACGAGTCAACATAGAGTAGAAGTAAATTGAAAGGGCTTCCACGCAGAGCGTACAAATTGATTCATCAAGCTGGTCTTCCCGACTCCACTGTCGCCCAGGATGATCACCTTGTGGATAAGAGATTGGTATTTCTTCGCCACTCTGTGTTGGGTGCAAGGGGGGGGCACACCTTAAGAAGGACTTTCTTTCTCGACGCCATATTGTGCTAAGTTTGCTAGGATGGTAATGGCAGGTCAGGTCGCACCAGTGAGGGCGCTTCTTGTTGCGAAAGGTACGCCACTTCCTTCAGCCGGTCAACTAGGCTCTTATCAGTGTCGTTCTTCAGATGAACCTTCGTTCTCAGTCTTTGTTGGCAAATCAGTACGTAGAATCGGGAATTCAAGATGCCTACCTGGTTGCAGTCTCCCAAAAACACCGGAAAAAAAGGTCTAAAGATTGACTTATTGCGTACAGACCCCGTCACTGCCAAGCGGGCAGCTGCCGCTAAGGGTTCACCCCCAGATGGTCCACGCTTATTCCTCCCTAACTATAGACTTTAATGGTTTACTTTCGCATATAAACTTATAATACTTCTTAAACTAATTAATCTCTACCGCAAAAATTTTCCAAGAATCGGTTCGGTTATTAAGTTATAGGAACTTAGTACATAGGCCCTAGAGTACCTAGAGCTTGCCCCGGAGCTCGGAAATATAAGCTCCGGGTGATCAACTACTATGTAGATAAGGCTGGACAATTTGGGGGTACGGACCATGTAGGGGTGAACCCCTCTGTCTTTACCTATTTTACTTACCTAATAATATAAACTACGACTAGGATAGATACTATTCTGCGGGATAGGACGTTAGAAATATAAACTAACGATATTCTACTCGTTATAATATAAAAGTTATTTTAGTAGCCCTAGCCCCACATAGTTCTAAGGCTGCGCCTGATCTAGGTACGCGGATCACGCGATCTAGATGACCCCTTCTATCGAGCGACCGAGGGACAACATCCTTCCATGCGCGAAACGTCCAATGGCCCACCATGCTCCAGTGGTAACGAAGGTTATCTGAATTCGGTGCTGTCTCCCATGTATTTTCACGCTATGATTTTGCATATCTAAAAGCAGATGATGCCTTCCTGGCGGGATGATTATCTATCAGCGTTGCAACACAGGGACAAGATAGAGAAGGCAAATGCCGCAACCTACGGAAGCTGTAAGGATGTGGAATATATGGCTTGACTTTATGTACTGAATGGTATCAGATACAAAGTTAGCTGATCGCACAGCTGCCATTCAACAAGCAGCTCTGGCGGAATCTGTCAACCCCTATGATGGCTCGACACTGTCACCCAAACAAAAGGCCCATAATGCAAGCCGAGAAAAAGGAGCTTCCAGCAGCCCCGCTCGTGAAGATGCAGTGGCAAAGATTCGACACGACCTAGGCGAAGCTCAGCGCAGCAGAGGCCTGATAGAGAGTAGGCTTCATAGCGTTATAGAAGAGTTTAATAAGTTGAAAACACAGTCTTCACTCGACATCAAGTGTATCAGTGACCTTACTAAGGAGAGACTGACGTTGACGACGGGGATGAGAGATAGAGATGAAGAGCTTAGGGGTAAGGCAAAGCTGCTTGAGGTCAGACCGCATGAAAGACTTTCTGAACGCACCAGGTCGCTGATGTGTTTACAGAATGTGCATGATGAGACGGTATCGTTGACCCTCCAGCTCAATATGGCTGAAGAACAGTCCCAGAAATTGCGGCGGGAAAATAGAGAGCTGGTGGATCGGTGGATGAAACGCATGGGCCAGGAGGCTGATGCTATGAATGACGAGTCCAGATTCTCCTGACAGACGTATGGTCTACATGGGACATCCTCATGATGGATATTAGTTCCGTGAGATATCTATGTCATCTGAGCATGCAACGCCATTCATCTGATGCCCATAACCTTCTCGTGATATCGCTTCCAAACATCGGACTCTCAATGTATGCAGATAGGGAATCTCAGGATGTTATATTATCCAGGCTATGCTAATAACGGGAAGGAGAGGCATACTTCATCACTGTCAAAGGTTTTTCTCAGCGAATGCTTGGACTCTGGCACTATTCTTCGTCGACACGTAGTAAGTACCAGGAGCGTCAGTCCAGCTTACACAGGAAGAATAATACATCTTCTCAACGACACTCAGATGATTGCAAGCCGCCGATAGATTCTTGTGCGAAATTTTATGGCTATGTGGAACGAATGACTTGAGTGAGACAATCTTGGCACCTTCTTGGAGATCCAAGAAAAGATTCGTCAGGTTCTCATTGAGATTCGGTGTGAATGCCTGATTGTTGACAAGTATGACGTCCGCTTTGTGAAGTACTTTGAGGATATTGTTATTCTCGAGAAAATTGCCTCGCTCCAATTGGATCCGACCAACAGAGAGACCCCATAAGCGGCAGCGGGCATTGAACTCTTTCTCCTGGAGCTCAGCAAGGTCACAAGCGTTTTCCATCATCTCGCAGCCCCAGCTCTCGCAGCCCACCTCCAGAGCAGCTTGCAGCACACAGTTGCCCACTCCAGATCCAAGGTCTACAAAAACCTGATCCGATTTCATTTTGACATCCTTCTTGAGGATCAACGATATGAATTTGGGAAGCAATTCGCCATAGACGTTGTCGGTACCATTTTCGTAGTGTCGTAACATGTGTACCCGAGGCGAGACCGTCCGCGAGTACGTTTGTGTAAGTATTCGCTCAAGCAATTTGAGATCTATATGACTCCACTTATCGATGGCCTTAGCGATGGTTCCATTTTCCCTGAACTCCACCATTGTATCGTTCCATTCCTGTACATGGTCGATGTACTCGATTCCCGCACGTCTTTCTACCACTCTCTTGAGTCGCCGTATCAAACCGGTGCTGTTGTTCTGCATCATGTTTGCAGCCATGCTGGGTAAATAGTTGCTGATGATGGTTTCCATGACCTCCCTGATGTCTTCAAGTGCCTTGAAGTCGTCATTCTGAATTGGCACGACAAGTTCATAACTGAAGTCATTAGTTTCGTGCTTTCCATTCGCAATTGAAAAACTTACTTCTCTCGCTGTGAATTCGACGGATATTGTAGATAGATCTTGGTGGCCTGTGGATCATCTGGGAACGCGATGGTGAACTTTGTAGGATTGCTCAGAGAGGCGATGTCTGCAGCATGGACCATGGGAAACTTCCCATCGTCCTCATCGGAGAAAGCCTTCTTGCTGCGTATTTGGCGATTGAAGTCTGACTCAACATCACTTGCCCTCCTCATTCGCTTCTTGGCACCTTCAGTGGCTTGGTCAGAAACATCTTCATCACTATCGGACTCTAGAGGTTGAGGTGTAGCAACAGCTGAGCGCTTTCCGCGATGAGATCCTTGGAATCTAGGCGAGGAGTTTGTAGACTCAGCGTTCTGAGCAGAGGTTGACTTCTTTGACGATTGGCGGTTGTTCAAGCGTGGACAGAGCGGGATTGAAGGTCTCGGAGGAGCAATTACTCTAATTACTTGCTGCTCAATGTGAGAGTTCTTGCCCTTGGCCGCCTTGAAGCCCGGCTTCTGGATGCTGTCAAAGAAACCCATAAATGGCCGACAATTGGTTCCTTAATGCATGGTAGACAAAAGACAAAGGTAGGTAGGACTACTAGGAGGACCCTGCCGAGAAAGATACTTGAATTTGGACTTTGTGGCACTTGTAAACATGATGTAGAATATGAGGATCATCTATTTAGGATGGATGTCTTGTTTCCAACCAATGCTTAGTTCTCACGTTTACTCGTAAATTATAGAAAGGTTCACCTAGTAACCTTCCATACCTAATATTCGTCCAGCCTTATCCCATGCTTCGGTGATAAGTCACACCCTCACTAAAGTCCTGGAAGTTAACCTTTTAACGCTTAACGGCTGGGCAAACTAGCTTTTATAGGCTTAGATGATTAGCGCGTCTAGCCCTAGAAAGCTAGCTTTCAAGTTTTAATAAGGATATAGGTTATTACCGAAGCATAGAATAGGATTTGTATCTGAAAAAACTAGGATTATTATTTATTATTTATAAGACTCTTATAAAAGCTTAGTACTAAATATTAAAATCCTCTTCTTAAGTTTATATATAAGTTTATATAATACTTAGCTATTATAATTATATTAATTTATAATATCTTAATATATTAGAATTAGGATTATATATACTTTTATAGTATATCTTAAGTCTTGTATTACTTATATTTATTTTATTAGACTACGTTTATAAATAGAAATAAGATATCTTTTAAGCGCTTTAAAAACCTTTATCTAAGGCCTACTTAAAGTATAATACACTTTACTTAAGCCTTTAAGGCTATATAAGAAAGGCTTAAGATAGACTTAATAATATAAATATTAATTGCTTAGTAACTACTTAGTATTATAGAAGGCTTCTATAACTAGCCTTACTAGCCTTATAAAGACCTCTTCTCTATTAGCTAATTAGACTAACCGCGTTGATTTAGTACTTTAAACTTAAGTTAGATACCTAACTTAAGTCTTAGTAATTTAATATTAAAAATTAGAATTAAGTATTTTAATTAATTTTAAAAGTAGGTATTAAGTATTTAAGTTAATATTTAACTAGGAATTAAGTATTAATTTAAGTAATCTAACTTAAATTACTAAGACTATTACTTATAATAATAGGATATATATATATTATATTAATTATAGGATTAATAGAGTATTATCTAGTAATATATAAAGGTAATATACTTATTAAATACTCTTTATTAAATAGCTAGGATATTTAATTGGAGATTTTTATAATCTTATAACTTTTATCTATTAAATAATAATTATCCTCTTCTTTATTATCCTCTTCCTTTATATTCTTATCCTCTTTATTATTACTTTTATTAGTAATTATTACCTTATAATTACCTCCTTCTTTATCTTTATTATTATTTATAATATAAGAAGTCTTATACCTAAACTTATTAACTTTTATTATATTAATTACCTTATCCTCTTTAAATTATATAAGATTAGGTATAACCTAATCTTTAATATTCTTAATATTAATATATTATTTAATAAATTTAGAAAAAATATATATATAGGTTTTAAATTATTTACCTCTTATAATTCTTATAATCCTTTATAATAGAGAAATTACTATTTAATAATTTATAAGATTAGAAGGTTATATTTTATAAATATTTTATTAATATTAAGCCTAGAGTTATTTAAAAGTAATCTAAAACTTAACTTAATTAAAAGAAAGGGATAATAATTTATTATATAATTACCTTATTAAAGGGATTAAATATAATATTATTATACTTTACTTTATTAATAAATTTATTAAGTTTAGTTACTTTAATAGCCTTATTAATAGCTTTTATAATAGCCTTTATATTTACTTTAACTTATAATTAAGCCTTAAAATACTCTATTATATAAAGTTAGCTATTTTAGATAAATTATATTACTTAATTATATTATTATAAATTCCCTTCTCCTTTTAATTAATCTTAACCTCCTTCTTAAGTTATTACTTTATTTTTACTTAATCTTCTTTTAAAGCTACCTTTTATACTTTAAAGTCTCTAAGAATCTTTAATCTCTTAGAAATTATTATATAATTATTTTATTCTTCTATATAAAGCGTCTTCCTATTTAAATCTTAATCCTTTACTCTCTTCCTATTAATAATAGACTTAGGATTTATATTACAAGAACTTAATATAATTAGAGTTTTATTAACTTTATTCATATAGTAATATATTAAAGTAATATAATAAAGTATTAGATATTTACTTATTAATAGGATATAAGACTTAATATAACTTATTAGAGTAAATAGTTAAGTTATTTAAAGTTAAGAGAAAGAAAGCTTTTAATATTAGGATATTTTAAATATTATTAAGGATTACACGGAATTTTCTACCTTAATATATTATAATCTTATTTAACTTATTAAATATTACTTTTATTCTTATATTATTTAACTTTATTATCACTTAGATAAAATCTTTTAAATAACTTATCTAAATTATTATAATTAAGAGAGAATTTAGCCTTATCCTATTATTATTAATAGCGCGTATTAAGTAAACTAATAATATAATTTAATAATATATTTCTTATTCTAATTATTAATAAATTAAAGGGGAGAAAGATTATTCTAATATATAAAGGGCTTATAATATATAGAGGACTTATAACTCTTATAAGATATAGAGGATATAAAGGATATAAAGGATATAAGTTATATTATAAACATATTAATAAGCCTAAAGTAAAGGTTATAATAATAATATATTTAAGTAATATATAAAAATGGTACTAGCTAATATTATTAAAAGGATAGACCCTCTAAGTATATATATAAGATTCAGTTAGGAATTATAGCTCTTAAACTAATTAAGAAGTAGTAAATAATTAATTTCCTTATAATTCCTAAAGTACTATTTAATTATTTAATATATAAAATCCTTAGTAATTTAGGTTATTTAGAGTTTTATATTTAATATATTACTTTCAAGGCTTTATAAGAGTTTATTAAAGCCTTTATAATTTCCTTCCTTAATAATAAGTATATTACCTAATTATATTATTAATTATTATATAATTATTATTAATTTCTTATTAAATATAAATCTATTAGGTATTTATACTAAATATATTACTCTTTAATAAAAGGACTTATAACTTATAAAGTCCTTTATAAAGAATATAACTATTCTACTATATAATTAATAAGCTAGGGTATTATATAATCTTATAAGTAGGGGAATAGGCTAAGAGTTAACTATATTTTATATAATAAAAGATTATATTACCTTCTTATATTATCTTCTTATATATACTTTAATATCTAGTATTATACTACTTACTTAATATTATAATTATAAATAATATTTCTTAATTTATTTATTTTAGAACTTTTATTAATAATACTTTAAAAGGATCTTTATCCCCTTAAAAACTTTAATTAAGATTTTCTTCCCTTTAAAGGATATCTTATAACTTAATAAGTACTTTAATTTGATTTAAGTTTATAATATAATTATAATATTTAAGAAGTATTATTTATTTTATTAACCTAGGTTTAAATTATATATAATCTTATATATAAACTCTTTAAATAAGATTAAAGACTTATTTAATATCTATTAATAATAAGGTTAGGATTAGGATTATCTTTAATTATTTATATTAGATTTAAATAAGCTAATATATTATCTTTTTAATACTATTATATAGGATCTTCTTTTATTAAATATTTAAAGTCAAAGTATTAAGTTACTTTACTTTAAAATAATAAATCTTAACTTAACTATTAAAGTAAACTTCTTCTTACTTTTATTAAAAGTTATAAATTATTGATAGAGGCTTATTTATATTACTATTATATTTTATTTTATTTATATCTTATATTCTTTCTACTTTAATTTTTAAATTAATTAGTATAATCTTATAATATTTATAAAAGTACTTTATAAATTCCTTCTTATATTTCTCTTTATAAGAGATTAAGTTCTTATTATTATTATTATTATTTAACTCCTCTTATTTATCTTATATCTTATAAAGATCTAACTTTATTATAAGATCTAAAATATTAATAAGATTATCAATAAGACTAACTTTACCTTCTATTTTAAAATAGTATTTTAAGAGTTTTATTAAAGCTTATTTATAAGTTTTAATAATATTTAATTTCTAGGAATAGCTACTTTAATGTATAATTTCTTTTATAATATTAAGATAGTTAAAAAGAGTATTATATAATTAAAATCCTAGATAAATACCTATATTAATTATATAAATAACTATTAAGGTAAGTTTATAAAGAGGATTTAATATGTTATTAATTAATAAGACTATTAACTATTTATCTTTATTAAGTCTATTTTTTTAAATTTTAAGATTATCTAAATTTTCTTTTATTTATTAATTAATAATATAATTAATATATATAATAAAGTATTAAGTATATAGAATTCTAATAAATATAAATATCTTATATAAGTTTTCTAGATCTTCTATTAAAGCCTTCTTATAAATTCTAAAAATAAAGTTTTTATTAGGAAGAAGAATTAATAACAATTATAAGAGCGTAAATCTATTCTAATTATTAGTAAATATATTATTAATTTATATTACCTATAATCCTATTATACCTTCTTAATTATAATAGATAGATTTATAGTTCCTTAAATATCTTTAACTTAATTATCCTCTAATAAATTAAATATAATATTATTTAAATTAATAGTATTAATAAAGTTTTATATTATTAAATTGAAGATATAAGTTAAATAAGAAATTAAACTTTATATTCTATTTTATTAAAAGTCTTATTAGGTTATTACTTTTTTAAGTTTATCTTTTATTATTTTATTATTATTAATATTATTATTAATAACTTTAAATAATTTTTCCTTAATTT
>JAABUK010009041.1_pt1 | contig 13763 bp, 24 predicted proteins | sample 5559141 | NCBI WGS metagenome assembly JAABUK01 (sample SAMN10711869, study PRJNA513367) | rock metagenome | isolation source: Antarctica rocks | place: Antarctica: Victoria Land, Pudding Butte nord | collected 2016-01-03
TCACCCCCTGGGGCGTGCCGACGTTGGGCTATCGCACACGGAAGAAGACAAAGCAGTCGGATCGCTACATCGTTCGCGGCCGCCGGCGTGGCAAGAAGGGTGGTCGTTAGCAATGAGTCGTTCCTCAAAGAAGGGCCCGTGGGTCGAAGAGCGCCTGATGGGACGCATCGAGCGCATGAACGAGTCGGGCACCAAGCAGATGATCAAGACCTGGTCGCGGACCTCGACGATCTTCCCCGAGATGGTCGGCCACACGATCGCCGTGCACGACGGCCGCAAGCACGTGCCCGTGTTCGTCTCGGAGTCCATGGTGGGGCACAAGCTCGGCGAGTTCGCTCCCACGCGCCTGTTCCGCGGTCACGCGGGCAGCGACAAAGTGAAGATGCGCTAGTGGCCGAGACGACCGGATACGCCGAGCTCACCGTCGAACAGCTCAAGACCGAGCTGGACCGTCGCGAGCTGCCCAAGAGCGGCAAGAAGGACGAGCTGATCACGCGGCTGGTCGACGACGACGCCTCCCAGGGCGGAACCGCGCCTGAAAATGCCCCAGCGGCAGGATCGGATACCTCGGCAGGCTCGGACATCGTGTCCGATCCTGAAACTGCGGCCGCTCCTGAAGCTGAGGCCGCCGACGAGCCCGAGGCTCCCCCCGCAGCGGACAAGCCCAAGCGGCGTGGCGCGTCCGAGGTCTCCGCCGGCCGCGCCTCGCGCAAGAAGGACGACTCGGCGCCCAGCGTCCCGCGCGATAAGGCCGGGGCCGTGGCCGTGCGCGCCCACGCCCGCTTTGTCCGCAGCGCCCCGCGCAAGGCGCGGCTGGTCATGGACGTCATCCGGGGCAAGGACATCGCCGAGGCACGCGCGATTCTGCAGCACACCCCGCGGGCCGCTGCAGTCGACATCAAGAAGCTGCTTGACTCGGCCGTCGCCAACGCGGAGAACAACTTCGAGCTTGACCCGGGCGATCTGAAGATCGGGCGGGCATCCGTGGATGAGGGGCCGACGATCAAGCGTTTCCGCCCCCGCGCTCTTGGACGGGCGACTCCCATCCACAAGCGCACCAGCCACATGACCATCACGCTGACCACCCACGGGAGGGATTGAGCATGGGACAAAAAGTCCATCCCGAGGCGATGCGCGTCGGATACATCCACGATTGGAAGTCGACCTGGTTCTCGGAGAAGCACTTCGCCGACTACCTGCTCGAGGACATCAAGATCCGCGAGCACATCGACAACAAGCTGTCGCACGCCGGCCTGTCCGAGATCACCATCCGCAAGAACGCGGGCGAGGTCGAGGTCAACATCCATACGGCCCGTCCGGGCATCGTCATCGGCAAGTCGGGCAGCGAGGTGGACGCTCTGCGCAAGGAGCTCCACCGCATGACCAACAAGGCCGTCAAGGTCAACATCCTCGAGATCAAGCGGCCCGAGCTGGACGCCAAGCTCGTGGCCCAGTCGATCGCAGAGCAGCTCGTGAACCGTGTGGCCTTCCGGCGTGCGATGAAGCGGTCGCTCACATCGGCGATGCGCTCCGGCGCCAAGGGCGTCCGCGTCCAGGTCTCCGGTCGCCTCGGCGGCGCCGAGATGGCCCGTACCGAGGGCTACTCCGATGGCCGCGTGCCGCTGCACACGATCCGCGCCGACATCGATTACGGCTTCTTCGAGGCCAAGACCACCTTCGGCCGCATCGGCGTAAAGGTCTGGATCAACAAGGGCGAGATCATGCCCAAGGGCTTCGCGCAGGATCTCACCGAGCTCGAGGCGCCCCAGCAGGCCCAAGGCGGCGGCGGCCCCGGTGGCCGTGGTCGTGGCGGTGGCCAGGGCGGAGCCGGCGGCCGCGGACGTGGCGGCCAGGGCGGCGGCGGCCAGGGCGGCGGTGGCAACCGCGGCGGCGGCCCACGGGGCGGTGGTCGCTGATGCTCTCTCCGAAGCGCGTCAAGCACCGCAAGCAGCACCGCGGACGCCGTGCCGGCTTCTCCAAGGGCGGGACGACGGTCGAGTTCGGCGAGTACGGCCTGAAGTCGATCGATCGCGGCTGGGTCACCAACCGCCAGATCGAGGCCGCACGTGTGGCCATGACGCGCAAGATCAAGCGTGGCGGAAAGGTATGGATCAACGTCTTCCCGGACAAGCCCGTGACGCAGAAGCCCGCCGAGACCCGCATGGGCTCCGGCAAGGGCTCGCCCGAGGGCTGGGTCGCCGTGGTCAAGCCCGGACGGGTGCTGTTCGAGCTGTCGGGAGTGGACGAGGAGCTCGCTCGCGAGGCCATGCGTCTGGCCGGGCACAAGCTCCCGGTCAAGACCAAGTTCGTCCATCGTGAAGGGGGCGGAGCGCAATGAAGGCCGTGGATGTGCACAATCTCGATGACCCGCAGCTGGTGGAGTTCGTTGACCGGTCGCGCCAGGAGTTGTTCAACCTGCGCTTCCAGCACGCAACCGGGCAGCTCGAGAACACCGCGGGTTTGAAGGGCTCCAAGAAGGACCTCGCGCGCGGGCTTACAGTTGCCGGCCAGCGCGGTCTGGACGTGGACGCCGAGCTACGCAAGCAGAAGGCAACAGAATCTTGATCGAAGAACCAGAGAACCCCACAGCAGAATCGGACATCGTGTCCGATCCTGAAACGGCGAGCGCTTCGGAGAGCCCGGCTCCCGCCGCTGAGTCCGAGGCCCCTGTCACGGAAGTTTCGGCTCCGGCCGAGCCCGTCGCCCAGCTCGCGCCCAAGGAGCGGCGGAGCCAGAAGCGCGCGGCCAGCCGCGGTACCGAGGCACGTCCCCAGCGGACGCAGGAGGAGCGGACCGCCGCTCGCCTGGAGAAGCGCAAGGCCAACGCCGAGGAGCGCCGCCGCTATCGCGCCAAGAGCCGCTCGAAGCGCCGCACGGGCGGCGAGGGAACTCCGCCGGCCGAGCGGACCGGCACCGGCAGCCCCCGCGTCCTTCGCGGCACGGTGGTCTCCGACAAGGCCGACAAGACGATTTCCGTCCGCATCGATGTCGCGCGCCAGCACCGGACCTACGGCAAGATCGTCCGCACATCGTCCAAGCTGAGCGCCCACGACGAGCGCAACGAGGCCAATGCCGGCGACACCGTCCGTGTGGTCGAGAGCCGTCCGCTCTCGCGCAGCAAGCGCTGGCGCCTGGTCGAGGTCGTGGAGCGAGCCCGATGATCCAGCAGGAGTCACGACTGCGCGTCGCCGACAACACCGGTGCCCGCGAGATCCTCTGCATCCGCGTGGCGGGTGGGTCCCACCGCGCCTACGGAGGCGTCGGTGACGTGATCACCGCCACGGTCAAGCAGGCCATCCCGCACGGCTCAGTCAAGAAGGGCGAGGTCGTGAAGGCCGTCATCGTGCGCACGCGTAAGGAGTTCGGTCGCAACGACGGCACCTACATCTCCTTCGACGAGAACGCCGCGGTGCTCATCGACGCCAACAACGCGCCGCGCGGGACTCGCATCTTCGGTCCGGTGGCGCGTGAGCTCCGCGACCGCAACTTCATGCGGATCGTGTCGCTCGCGCCGGAGGTGCTCTGACATGAGTGCGAAGCATTCCGCATCCATGCGAAATCCTTCCCGGCCTTCGAGCATGAAGATCCGCCGCGACGACACCGTCAAGGTCATCTCGGGCAAGGATCGCGGCAAGACCGGCAAGGTACTGCGCGTCGATCCCGTCAAGAGCCGGGTCGTCGTCGAGGGCGTCAACATTCAGAAGCGCCACCAGCGTCCCACCGGGATCGGTGGCGCCCAGCAGCAGGCGGGCGTGATCGAGGTCGAGGGCACCGTGCACGTGTCAAACGTCCAGTTGCTCGATCCCAAGAGCGGCAACCCCACGCGCGTGGGGCTCAAGCGCAACGACGAGGGACGTCGCATCCGCGTGTCCAAGAAGTCGGGTCAGGAGTTCGACTGATGGCCGTGAAGGATTCGGCAAGGACGACGAATGCTTCGCATTCGATTCCAGAAGCCAAGATCGTGCCGCGGATGAAGACCCGCTACCGCGATGAGATCGCTCCGGACCTGGCGAAGCGGTTCAGCTACGCCAACCCGATGCAGATCCCGCGCCTGCAGAAGATCACCCTGAACATGGGGGTCGGCGAGGCCAGGCAGGACTCAAAGATGCTCGAGGCTGCGCAGGAGCAGCTGGCCACGATCGCCGGCCAGAAGCCCAACGTCAGGCGTGCGCGCAAGTCGATCGCCGCCTTCAAGCTGCGTGAGGAGATGCCCGTCGGGCTCTCGGTCACGCTCAGGGGTGCCCGTATGTGGGAGTTCCTCGACCGGTTGGTCTCGATCGCGATCCCGCGGATCCGCGACTTCCGCGGGCTCAACCCGCGCTCCTTCGACGGCCGCGGCAACTGGAACCTCGGCGTGCGCGAGCAGATCATCTTTCCCGAGATCGACTACGACGCCATCGATCAGGTGCGCGGACTCGACATCGCGATCGTGACGACGGCCGAGACCGACGAGGAGGCGTTCGCGCTTCTGAGCGCGCTGGGTCTACCCTTCCAGGAGGAAGGCCGACCGGGCCAACCCGAAACACAGGACACCGCCGAGGAAGAGCGGCTTGCCGACGAGGCCCGTCAGAAGGCCGAAGCCGAACAGGCGGCACTCGAACAGCTCAAGGAAGAGAACCCCGAGGCCTACGAGAAGCCCGAAAATCCCACAGCTGAGGAGGACATCGTGTCCTCCTCAGAAACGGCAGACGCTTCGCAGGAGAACGAGTAAGAGATATGGCAAAGACTTCACAGCGCGTGCGCCAGCAGCGCACCCCCAAGTACAAGACCCGTGGATACAACCGCTGCCGCAAGTGCGGTCGGCCGCGCGCCTACATGCGCAAGTTCGGCCTCTGCCGGATCTGCCTGCGTGACCACGCCCACGAGGGCGAGATCCCCGGACTCACGAAGTCGAGCTGGTAGCCCAGTGAGCGCCACCGATCCAATCGCTGACTTCCTCACGCGCGTGCGCAACGGCCTCCAGGCCGACCACGACGCCGTCGTCATGCCAACCTCGCGCCTGAAGGCGGAGATGGCGCGCATCCTCACCGAGCAGGGCTACGTCGAGAGCTGGGACGTCGAGCCAGCGCGCGTCGGCCAGAACTTGCGCGTGACGCTAAAGTACACCGAGGCCCGCAAGCCCGTGATCATGGGCATGGAGCGCGTCTCCAAGCCAGGTCGGCGCCGTTACGTCGCCTCCGATTCCGTGCCCAAGGTCCAGGGCGGCATGGGCACCACGATCGTCTCCACCTCGCGTGGCGTGATGACGGGGCACGACGCGCGCCGCGCCGGCGTGGGTGGCGAGCTCGTCGCCAAGGTCTGGTAGCTGTGAGCCGAATCGGACGACAGCCGATCCCCGTGCCCGAGGGCGTGATGATCTCGATCGAGTCCGAGCTCGTGACCGTGAACGGCCCCAAGGGCGAGCTGCACGAGCGCGTGAACCGCGATCTCACCGTCGAGAAGCAGGACGACGGCGAGATTCTGGTTTCCCGCCCGTCGGACCGCGGCGAGCACCGCGCCCTGCACGGCTTGACCCGCAGCCTCATCGCCAACATGGTCGAGGGCGTGACCGGCGGCTTCGAGAAGCGCCTGGAGATCCAAGGCGTGGGCTACAGGGCCGCGCTGCAAGGCACGAAGCTCGTGCTCCAACTCGGCTACTCGCATCCCGTCGAGATGGAGGCACCGCAGGGCATCGAGTTCGAGGTGGTCACACCCACCGAGGTCGTGGTTCGCGGCATCTCCAAGCAGCAGGTCGGCGAGACCGCCGCCCGCATCCGCAAGCAGCGCCCGCCGGAGCCCTACAAGGGCAAGGGCGTCCGCTACAAGGGCGAGTACGTCGCACGGAAGGTCGGTAAGCGCGCATGAGCGTCAAGTCCAAGCACACGATCCGCCTCAAGCGCCGGCGCCGTGTCCGGTCCAAGGTGCGTGGCACCGCGGACCGGCCGCGCCTGTCGGTGTTCCGCTCCAATCGCGGGATGCTGGCCCAGGTCATCGACGACGTGCAGGGCCACACCCTCGCGTCGGTCGTGTGGACCGAGGCCGACCTCCGGGCGCTTCCGCCGATGGAGCAGGCCAAGAAGGCGGGCGAGCTCGTCGCCACCCGCGCCAAGGACGCCGGTGTGCAGCACTGCGTGTTCGATCGCGGCGGCTACCGCTACCACGGCCGCGTGCGCGCCTTGGCCGAAGGAGCCCGCGAAGGCGGGCTCGAGTTCTAGATACCCTCGAGGGAAGACTTATGGCCAGAGAGAGCAACAGGCAGCAGGGTGGGCGCGGTCGCGACAGCGACATGCAGGAGCGCGTGGTCGAGATCAACCGCGTGGCCAAGGTGGTCAAGGGCGGTCGGCGCTTCTCGTTCACCGCGCTGGTCGTCGTCGGCGACGAGAAGTCCAAGGTGGGTGTCGGCTACGGCAAGGCCAACGAGGTCCCGGTGGCCATCCAGAAGGGCGTGGAGCGCGCGCGGCGCGATCTCTACGAGGTGCCGATGCACCACTCGACCATCACGCACCCCGTGCTCGGCGTGCATTCGGCGTCCCGTGTCCTCCTGAAGCCGGCCTCGCCCGGTACCGGCGTCATCGCCGGCGGTGGCGTGCGCGCGGTGCTCGAGCTGGCCGGCATCTCCGACGTGCTCTCCAAGTCGCTCGGGTCGCAGAACCCAATCAACCTCGTCAAGGCGACCATGGTCGCGCTGCAGGAGCTGCGTCGTCCTGAGGACGTCGCCGCTCTGCGCGGCATCAGCGTCGCGGAGGTCCTGGGCCTTGACTCCCGCAACGGGCAGTCGTCAGAGACCATCTCCGCTGACGACCCGGCCGCTGACGAGCCCGCCGCGGTGGCCACGGAGTCCTGATGGCCGACAAGCTCACCATCACTCAGGTGAAGTCCCCGAACGGCGCGAACCCCGCACAGCGCGGGGCGCTCGCAAGCCTCGGCCTGGGCAAGATCGGTCGCGCCACCGAGCGGCCCGACGGCCCCGAAGTGCGTGGCCAAGTGGCCACCGTCGCCCACCTGGTGGAGGTCAAGAATGGCTGAGGATCGGAACGCGAACGATTCGGCATCCGTGCCAAATCGTTCAACCACGAACGGGGCCGACCGGATCGGCCTACACAACCTGAAGCCCGCCAAGGGCTCGACCCACCGGCGCAAGCGCGTCGGGCGCGGCGAGGGCTCGGGCATGGGCAAGACCTCCGGCCGCGGCCAGAAGGGCGCGGGCGCACGCTCGGGCTCCAAGGACCGCTCGGGCTTCGAGGGCGGGCAGAACCCGATCCAGGTGCGGATGCGCAAGCTACGCGGTCCGCACATGAAGAAGTCGATGCCCTTCGAGAACTTCCGTACCCACACCCAGCCGGTCAACCTCGAGGATCTCGAGGCCCGATTCGACGCAGGCGCGGAGGTCACCCCGGATTCGCTCAAGGCCGCCGGCCTTGCCACCCGGCGTGACGTGCCCGTGAAGGTGCTCGGCCGCGGCGACATCTCGAAGGCGCTCACCGTCAGTGCACACGGGTTCTCCGCGACCGCGCGCGAGAAGATCGAGGCCGCCGGCGGCTCGGTTTCAGTCCTGGACGCGGGCAGGAGCGGAGCCGGGATCGGCGATCCCGGCGAGCACCGGACCACCGATTAGCCATGTTCAAGACGTTCGTCAACTCCTTCCGCGTTCCCGACATCCGGAAGAAGCTGGCCTTCACCGCCGCGATGCTGGCCATCTACCGGTTCGGCGCCCACGTGCCCGCACCCGGCGTGGATCCCCAGGCGCTAGATCGCCTGTCTGCGAGCTTTGGCAGCAACGGCGCGCTCGGCCTGCTGAACCTGGTGTCCGGCGGATCGCTGCAGCGGTTCGCGATCTTCGCGCTCGGCGTGATGCCCTACATCACCGCCTCGATCATCCTGCAGCTCATGACGGTGGTCGTGCCGTCGCTCGAGAAGCTGCGCAAGGAGGGCGAGGTCGGCCAGCAGAAGATCACGCAGTACACCCGCTACCTGACCGTCGCCTTGGCGTTTGCCCAGTCGATCGGCTTCGTGTTCGTGGTCAAGAGCTCGGCTGCTGGCGGCGACCAGATCCTCAAGAACTTCTCGTTCGGCTCGGTGTTCGTGGTGGTCACGACCCTGACCGCCGGCTGCGTGCTGATCATGTGGCTTGGCGAGCTGATCACCCAACGCGGCATCGGCAACGGCATCTCGCTGATGATCTTCGCCAGCATCGCGTCGCGGCTCCCAAGCGGCATCCAGTCCTGGTGGGAGTCTGGCGACCAGGTGTTCAAGGTGATGATGCCGTTCATCTGCATCGGCGTGATCACGGCGGTGGTCTACATCCAGGAGGGTCAGCGGCGCATCCCCGTCCAGTACGCAAAGCGCGTGGTCGGACGCCGGATGACCGGCGGCGGGTCGACCTATCTTCCCCTCAGGGTGAACATGGCCGGTGTGATCCCGGTGATCTTCGCCGCCTCGATCATGGCGTTCCCACCGACGCTGGGGCAGATATCGAGTTCGGGCTGGGCGCGTGACGTCGGCGCCTTCTTCCAGCAGCAGGGCGCCCCCTACATCATCGGTGAGACCGTCTTCATCATTCTCTTCACCTACTTCTACACCGCGGTCACGTTCAACCCGGTCGAGCAGGCGGACAACCTCAAGAAGTACGGCGGGTTCATACCCGGCGTGCGCCCCGGACGACCCACCGCCGAGTACCTCGACCGCATCCTCGCCCGGCTCACGCTGCCGGGCGCGTTCTACCTCGCCGCGGTGGCCGCGCTGCCTACTCTGATCCTCGCCCAGACATCCACGCGCCTGGCCTTCGGTGGCACCTCGTTGCTGATCGTGGTCGGCGTGGCGCTGGACACGATGAAGCAGCTTGAAGCCCAGATGATGATGAGAAATTACGAGGGCTTCCTCAAGTAGCTTCTCGGCCCGCGACCGGTACGCTTACCGACCCGTGAGCCAGCTCAACCTCATACTTCTCGGCCCTCCCGGCGCAGGCAAGGGCACCCAGGCGGAGCGGCTCGTCGAGGACTTCGACCTTCCGTACTACGCCACCGGGGACATCCTGCGCGCCGCGGTCAAGGACGAGACGGAGCTGGGCAAGACCGCCAAGGAGTACATGGACAAGGGCGACCTGGTGCCCGACGAGGTGATCTGCGGCGTGATCGTCGAGGAAATCGACAGTCCCGCGGCTCGCGACGGGTTCCTCCTGGACGGCTTTCCGCGCACCAAGGGCCAGGCAGATGAGCTCGAGAAGGCGCTCGAGGGGCTGGGCAGGCGCCTGACCGCGGTGCTCTCGATCGAGCTTCCCGACGAGGACGTGATCCGTCGGCTGTCGGGGCGGCGTGTGAACCCCAAGACCGGTCGCAACTACCACGTCGAGTTCGACCCGCCCAAGAACGAGGGCTTCGACGATGTGGACGGCACAAAGCTGGTCCAGCGCGACGACGACAAGGAAGAGACGGTCAAGCACCGGCTCGAGGTCTTTCACGAGCAGACGAAACCGCTGGTCGACTACTACGAGGATCGCGGTCTGCTGCGCCGCTTCGACGGCTCGCGCTCGCCCGACGAGGTGAACGACCACATCCGTGCCACGCTGGCCACGCTCCGCCTCGAAGAGGAGATGTAGATGGCCATCATTCGCAAGAGCGATGCCGAGATCGCGGCCATCGCAGCTTCGGGCAAGATCCTCTCACGGTGCCACCGCCTCCTGCTGGGCAAGGCGCGGCCGGGGGTCACCACAAAGGAGCTCGACGACGCGGCTGAGCGATTCATCCGCTCCCAGGGCGCCACCCCGGCCTTCAAAGGCTATCGCGGGTTCCCCGGCTCGATCTGCGCGTCGCCGAACTCGATGGTGGTGCACGGCATCCCGGGTGACTACACGCTCGAACGCGGTGACGTGCTCTGCATCGACATCGGCGTGGTACTCGACGGGTGGGTCTCCGATGCCGCCGTCACCTTGCCAATCGGGCCCGTCAGCCCGATCGCTGCCAATCTGCTCAAGAGCACGCGGGCATCGCTGTTCGAGGGCCTCGACAAGGCCCGCCCGGGCAATCGGCTCGGGGACGTCTCGGCCGCCGTCCAGGCCCGGGTCGAGGCCGACGGCTTCTCGGTCATCCGGTCCCTGGTTGGTCATGGCGTTGGCCGTGACATGCACGAGGACCCCCAGATCCCCAACTTCGGCAGGCCCGGCACGGGCCCGGAGCTCGAGGAGGGGATGGTGCTGGCGATCGAGCCCATGGTCACCGCCGGCAAGCACGAGGTCTACATGGCCAACGACAATTGGTCGGTGTACACCGAGGACGGCTCGCTGGCGGCGCACTTCGAGCACACCGTGGCCGTGACCGCCGATGGGCCCCGTATTCTAACCCCCTGGCACGAGGAGGACGGGTTCGCAGAGGACGCCTCGGCCACGGCAGCCGTCCAAGTCTGAGGCTGCACAGCCCCTCCAGGGGCAGGTTGCTATCTTTTCCGGTTGGCGTTTGGCCGTCTCCTGGGCCCTACGCCGTTTCTCTCTATACGGAAGGTAGTTCAGCGGCCATGAAAGTCCGAGCGTCGGTCAAGCCCATGTGCGAGAAGTGCAAGGTAATCCGCCGAAACGGTGCGGTCCTGGTGATCTGCCCGAACCCCCGTCACAAGCAAAAGCAAGGCTAAATGGCACGAATCTCCGGCATCAATATCCCCCTCAACAAGAGGGTCGAGATAGGACTCACCTACATCTTCGGCATCGGTCGCTCGCAGTCCCGCAAGGTGCTCGCGAAGGCTGGCGTCGACCCCGACACCTACGTCAAGAACCTGACCGACGACGAGGTTCTCAAGCTGCGCGACGCGATCGACACAGACCTCACCGTCGAGGGTGATCTGCGGCGCGAGCGTTCGACCAACACCAAGCGGCTGATGGAGATCGGCTCCTACCGCGGCCTGCGCCACCGGCGTGGCCTGCCGGTGAACGGTCAGCGCACAAAGACCAACGGCCGTACCCGCAAGGGTCCGAAGCGCATGTCGGTTGCCGGGAAGAAGAAGGTCTCGAAATGATCGACCCCGTCCGCTCGCTTCGCCTCGCGAAGAGGTGTAACTAGATGGCAGCCCAACGCCCATCGCGCCCCCGCGGGGGCCGCCGCAAGCCGCGCAAGAACGTCCCGTACGGCCAGGCGCACATCAAGACCAGCTTCAACAACACGATCGTGTCGCTCACGGACCGTGAAGGCAACGTGATCGCCTGGGAGTCCGCCGGAGGCGCAGGCTTCAAGGGCTCGCGCAAGTCCACGCCGTTCGCCGCCCAGGTGACCGCCGACGCCGCCGCCAAGAAGGGCATCGAGCAGGGCCTCGAGAAGGTGGAGGTCTTCGTGAAGGGCCCCGGCTCCGGACGCGACACGGCAATTCGCTCGCTCCAGGCCGCCGGCCTCGAGGTCACCCAGATCCGCGACGTCACGCCCCAGGCCCACAACGGCTGCCGTGAGCGCAAGAGGAGGCGCGTCTAGATGGCTCGCGACACCGGTTCACAGTGCAAGCAGTGTCGTCGCGAGGGCGAGAAGCTCTTCCTCAAGGGCGAGCGCTGCCTGACGGACAAGTGCGGCATCGAGCGGCGCAACTACCCCCCGGGCGACCACGGCCGTGGCCGCTCGCGCCAATCGGAGTACCGCGTGCAGCTGCGCGAGAAGCAGAAGGCGCGGCGCTACTACGGGGTGCTCGAGAAGCAGTTCGCCACCTACTACGAGCGTGCGTCGAGCCAGCCGGGAGTCACCGGCGAGAACTTGCTGCGTCTGCTCGAGACGCGACTGGACAACGTGTTGGTGCGGCTCGGCTTCGCCGCGTCGCGCCGTCAGGCACGTCAGATGGTCCGTCACGGTCACTGGCGCATCAACGGGCGCCGGGTGGACATTCCGTCCTACCACGTGCGTTCCGACGACGTGATCACGCTCAAGCCCGGTTCTCCGGCCGACCCGGTCATTCGAGACGCGACCGAGCTCGTGTCGGTGGTGCCCGCATGGCTGCAGGCCGATCACGACGGTCTCACGGCGAAGGTGCTCCGCCATCCAGAGCGCGAAGAGATCGCTGCTCCGGTGCAAGAGCAGCTGATCGTCGAGCTCTACTCCAAGTAAGTAGTCCAAGTCGCGCCGTCCGCCGCCAGCGGATGTGCGCGCATCAACGCGAAGGACATCACACATGATCGAGTTTCAGACTCCCCAGATCTCCGCCGAAGACGTCAAGGACAACCGAGGGTCCTTCACTATCGAGCCGCTGGACCGCGGCTTCGGCTACACCTTCGGCAACGGCCTGCGCCGCGTGCTGCTGTCGTCGCTGGCGGGAGCCGCCGTCACGAGCGTGCGCATCGAGGGCGTCGCCCACGAGTTCTCGACGATCACCGGGGTAAAGGAAGACGTCACCGACATCGTCCTGAACCTCAAGGAGATCGTGTGCCGGATGCACTCCGAGGCCGCCGAGGTCGAGGCCCCGCTGGTGGTCACCGGCCCCGGTGAGGTCACCGCGGGCGACATCGACCTGCCTTCCGGTGTCGAGATCCTCAATCCTGAGACCCACATCGCCACGCTCGAGAAGAAGACCAAGCTCGAGATCTACCTGACGATCGGTCACGGGCGTGGCTACTCGCCGGCGGAGGACAACAAGACCCCGGACCAGCCGATCGGAGTCATCCCGATCGACTCGATCTTCTCACCCGTGCGCCGTGTGGCCTACGAGGTCGAGTCCGCGCGTGTCGGTCAGCGCACCGACTACGACAAGCTCACCCTCGACATCGAGACCGATGGCTCGGTCGATCCCCACGCCGCGCTGCGTGAGGCCGCCGAGATCCTGATCAAGTATCTGGCCATCTTCAGCGAGCCCGAGCGCGTGGAGTCCCTGCGCGAGGCCGGTGCCGCACTGGTCGGCGTGGGCGTTTCAAGCGCCGGTGGAGAGCTGTCTTCGATCGGCGGCGCGGCGCTGAGCAGCGGCGCCGACGGCATGGACGACATCCTGATCGAGGAGCTCGAATTGGGTGTCCGGTCCTACAACTGCCTCAAGCGCGCCGGCGTGCAGACGGTCGGCGATCTCGTGCTGAAGTCGGAGTCCGAGCTCAACGCGATCCCGAACTTCGGGCGCAAGTCCATCGAAGAGGTCAAGGAGACCCTCGAGGCGCGCGGGCTCGGCCTTAGGGCTTCCTAGGCCGTCTCTCCCTAGAATCAAGGATCGCTCATGCGTCACGGAAAACAAAAGGGCAAGCTCAGTCGCGACTCGGCCCACCGCAAGGCGCTGATGATGAACCTCTCACGCGAGGTCATCGACCACGAGCGGATCAGGACCACCGAGGCCAAGGCCAAGGCGGTCAAGCCCGAGCTCGAGCGGCTGATCACGCTGGCCAAGCGCGGGGACACCCACGCCAAGCGCCAGGCGATGTCCAAGCTCGGCCAGGACAAGTTCATCGTCTACAAGCTGTTCGAGGAGATCGCCCCACGCTACGCCGAGCGGCCGGGCGGTTACACGCGGATCTTGAAGCTCGGTCCGCGCCGGTCGGACTCGACCGAGATGGTCTTCCTCGAGCTCGTCTAGCACCGCTCGCGCTTCCGCCCGCTAGTACCCTCCGCCGATGGGCTGTCGGATGGTCTTTCAATGCCAGTTCTGTGGCTGCCGGCCCGATCCGGCCACCGAGGCCGCGCTCATGGAGCAGCTCGAGGATGCCTTCTTCGGGGTGTACGTCGATGCCGGCCCCGGCCGCTGGCTGGTGTGGCACGGTCGCGGGCCGCTGGGGCCAAAGCGGTATGCCTGCACGGAGCACCGCGGTGAGTTGACCGCCTACCTGCGCTTTCATTACGGCACCGTGG
>JAABUK010009043.1_pt1 | contig 13763 bp, 13 predicted proteins | sample 5559141 | NCBI WGS metagenome assembly JAABUK01 (sample SAMN10711869, study PRJNA513367) | rock metagenome | isolation source: Antarctica rocks | place: Antarctica: Victoria Land, Pudding Butte nord | collected 2016-01-03
TCGCAGATCAGGTCGACGCCGACGGACGCCTGGCCTTTGATTATAGGATGAGGCCCGGGGTCGTCCGCCAGAGCAACGCATTAGCCCTGATGAGGGCGGTTGGCCTGGACGTTTGAGCGGGGTTTCTCCGATCAGTTCACGAAGCGGCGCGACGGGATTGCAAGGGCATCGACCGAGGGTCAACGCGAAGGCAGCTTGGCCCACTGCTCGATCAGGCGGTTCAACGCGGCTTCGGCGTACTCCACCCGGTGTTTGTCTTCCTCGTAAAGGCCGCCGGTCTCCAGGGGAAGTCGCCTGACGGCGTCGGCGACTTGATCCCTTGAGCCGAGCATCTGGGCGTGGAGCCGCTCGAACTGGGGACGCTGGGAATTGTTGCCGAGCGAACTAAGTTTCTGGGTGTGATCGGCCACGAGATTCTCGACCTTGCGGAGCGTCTCCAGCCAGAGGGGCTTCTCGGCGAGGTGCACCCGCTGGGGATAGGACGGGTTCTTCTTGGGATCGGCGACGGGCTTGGGGTCGGACGTGGTCACGGATGGAAGCTCCGGCCTCGGGGCGGCGGTTCGGCCCGGCGCTCGCGTTGAGGCCGGGCGGCCTGTCGACACCAATTCTGCCTCAAAGGGGCGCCGGACTCCAGAGCATCCGGCCGGATGGATCGCCGCAACGAGGAAGGATCCTCGCCCTGCGCCTCTTCGTGGCTTCAGGATGGACCGTGGCTTTCGAAGTCGGATCGGCCCCGGCGGCCGACGAATCGCCCTTGTCGGAGCTCGCCAACGGATGGTCGATCGACTTGATCGCGAAGGCTTCGGAAGTGAAGTACCCGACGGTCATTGTTTTCGCTCTCGATAGGACCATCTACTCCGATCCGGACCGAATGACCATGCCCGGTCCGCCGAACGAGCCGCTCGATTCCGGCGCCATCATCCGACGCGACCGGGTCTCGACCTTCGCCGATAAGCTCTGGGCGGTGATGGGGTTGGAGGGGCCGAAGGGACGCTTTACGTCGTCCATGCCCTCAGTAGAGCCCGGCCGCATTTAATGTGCGCTTCAGGCTTGCTTGCGATTCCAAAGCTCCGGTCATGTTGATCGCCCGGATGCTTCCGACGCTCGGGCGATCTCGGGCTTTGCCGGCGAACGACCTTGCTGAATTCCTCGACCACCGATCCGATGCTGTCTGCGCCGCCACACTGACTCCCTTCCCGGCGGGCCGTTCGCTGCCGGCCGAGATCGTCGCAACAGTTTGCAGAACCTCGAACGGGTCTTGGTCGATAACTTCGATGAGGACTGTTGCGCGGTCAAGTTGGACTTTTCGGGGCGGAGCTTCATGGGCGGATCGAGGGCAGAGAGCCCGGTGGCTGGAGTCGACCTGGGCGGGACCAAGATTCTCGTGGGGATCGTCGGGCCGGATCATGCGATCCTCGGACGAGCCAAGCGACCTACGCCCGCCGACGCGGGAGGTCCAGCCATCGTGTCGGCGATTGTCGATGCGATTGACCAGGCATTGCTGCAAGCCGGCCTCGTCAGGGGAGACCTGGCTGGTGTCGGGATCGGTTCTCCTGGCCCGATCGACCAGCATTCCGGGGTGATCCGCTTCAGCTCGAACCTCAACGTTATCGACTGGCCCTTGGGCCCCGAACTCTCGGGGGCGATCGGCCTCCCGACTTTGCTCCGCAACGACGTGAGGGTGGGAGGCTATGGCGAGTTCCGCCTCGGCGCGGGACGGGGCTTTCGCAACGTCTTGGTCGCGTTCGTGGGCACTGGCATTGGCGGCTGCACGATCATTGATGGGAAGGTCGTGGAGGGGGCGACGGGAAATGCCGGTGAAATCGGCCACATCATCGTCAAGGCGCATGGCCCGACCTGCGGCTGTGGCCGTCAAGGTTGTCTGGAAGCGCTCAGCAGCCGGACCGCAATCACTCGCAGGATTCACAAGGCGGTCAAGCGAGGCGAATCTTCGATCCTCGCACTCAAGGTCGAGAAGAAGTCGAGCAAGCTCAAGAGCGGAGACCTGGCCGCTGCGGTGGAAGCCGGCGACGTCGTCGCTTTGCGGGAAGTAGATCGGGCGGCCGACTTCCTCGGTCTGGCAATCGGCGGGCTGGTCAATTTATTCGGCCCGGAAATCGTCATCATTGGAGGCGGCGTGACCGAAGCCCTGGGATCCAACTTCGTCGAGCTGATCCGGGCGTCGGCCCGGAAGCAGATTCTGGTTGACCCCGAGGAGACGATTCAAATTGTTCCGGCAGAACTGGGAGATGATGCCGGGATCCTCGGCGCCGCGTTGCTTGCGCTCGAAGAATCAGGAGGTTCGTTCATTTCCTGAGGAACCCCTGACCGTCCAACCACCGGGCGCAGAGTTGGGGCCACTCCGAAAAAGCAAACCCGGGCTGACCGAGTCCCAGCCCATGCTGCCCCTCCTCGAAGAGATGCAGCTCCACGGGCACCTTCGCCTTGCGGAGGGCCAGGGCGAAATAGAGGCTGTTCTCGGGCGGGACCGCCAGGTCCTTGGTGGTGTGGGCGAGGAAAGTCGGGGGTGTCTCCGGCGTCACCTGGAGTTCGCCGGAAAGGCTCTCGGCGAGCCCCGGCGCGGGATCGGGGCCGAGCAGGTTTCGCTTCGATCCGCCGTGAGTATAAGGGGCGACGAGCGATATTACCGGGTAGACCAAGATTGCCCGATCCGGCCGGGAGCTGAACCGATCGATCGGGTCGGGCGCCTCGGGCCGGCCCCCATCGAAATGGGTGGCGATCGTCGAGGCGAGGTGGCCGCCCGCCGAGAAACCGAGGACACCCACCCGCTTCGGGTCGACCTTCCAGGCCTCGGCATTCGCCCGAACCGTCCGAATGGCCCGGCCTGCATCGTCCAGCATGGCCGGGTGCTGCGAATGCGGCGCCAGGCGATATTTGAGCACGACGGCGGTGATGCCCAGCCCATTCAGCCACTCGGCCACCGGCTTCCCCTCATGATCGGCATGGTCGCCGTAGCCCCCTCCCGGGCAGACGACGATGATCGAGCTGGTCGATTTCTCGGGCGAGGGCCGATAGAGCGTCAAGGTCGGCCGGAATCCCTGATAAGTTTCCGTGAGCGTCGGATGACCCTCCGACCAGAGCGGAAACGGCCCGACCACGCCCGGCCCATCCTCGCCGCTCGCGTTCGGCGCGACGATCGCCAGCGATCCTAGAGAGCATAATCCCGCCAGGAGGACCTTTTGTAAATTGAAGAAGAAAGCCATGTGTTGAATTCCGAAGGGAGTTTGACCAGGAATCGCCCGCCACGCAACGAAGACGTCAGGACTTGATCCGACGTTCGAGGGCGGGGATCGACCCGATCCATCGGGCCTGGATCGCATAGGCGGCAAGCAAGAAGCTCGCGAAGATCATCGCGATCAGGCCCTTGATCCAGAAATAGAACGGCCAAGACAGGTGGATTCCCTCGGAAGCGTCCAGTTCCGCACTCGTCGGGCGCGAGAGCGAGGCGGGGATCGCTCCGAGGAACGAGTAACCCTGGCGAAGCCCGGCGAGATAGCCCCGCTCGAAGACCGAGCTCGGCAAGCCTCGGAAGTCGATCTGGCGATAATGGGGGATGCCGTTGTAGATCACCGGGGCCTCGGGGGCCCTGGGCATCGGCATGAAGTCCAGGGCGAAGAAGGGCAACTCGCCGTGCAGGTAGAGCAACGAACCCACGACGAGTTCGGCGGTCGTCAGCAGCACTGGGACGATCGCCACCGACAATCCCATGGCAAATGGATGTTTGGCCCATAATTCGAGGCAACGGCGCAAGCCGAGGCGGGCATCCGCATCCCTCCGGCCGAACGTCAGGAGCATCAGGAACGGCCCCACGACCCAGGTCGCCGCCAGGATCGATGCACCTGACAGATTGAGGTGGGGCGAGCGATGCAGGCCCGAATTGACCCACCAGAGCGGCACCGCGATGCCGGACGCCAGGAGTAGGCAAAGGGCGATCTTCGGGGCGGATCGGGGAAGCAAGGATTCGCCCCAGCCACCGCTCAAATCCTCGGTCCCTCGCTCGCTGATCCTCCCGACGAACTCGCCGCAAGCGGCCAGGCCCGAAGCCAGAACCAGGATCGAACACCAGACACCATAGGTCGGCACGAAGAGCGCGGCGGTGATTAGGGCGGCACCGGCCAGGATCAGGTGGAGGCCGGGGCCTTTGATGACCGTCAGCGCACCGTCCGAGAGTTCCCTCGCCACCTCCTGCTTCGGCAGCAAGTGCGGGACGGCCACCATCTTATGGCAGTCCCAGCAACGGACCTCGGTCCCGACCTGATTCGATTTCGCCCGCAAGGCCCGACCGCAGGCGCAGGTCACCGTCACAAAGGTCGACGAGCGTTCGTGGGGGGACATCGTCGATCGAGATCCTGGAGAATTCTGCGATTTGACGTGCCGACCCTTAACGAGCGAGTCTCGACTCGCCGCGGTCGGGCAGTCTCCCCGGATCTTCAGCGGTCCCACCCCTCCCGTCAAGGGTCATCCACTCCAACTCGTTCAGGGCTCGTCGCCAGCCTTGAGTCGCGGGACATTCCCCCTTCCAGCACGGAGCACTCTCGCCGCGGAGGCTGTCCACTCGAATCCGAACCCACTCCGTTGAAGCGTCCTGGCATTATTCGGGTATCACCCATTGGTTTTATGGGTCCGAGAGTGAGATGCTTCGAGTGGAATGATGAGCACCATTCGTCAATTCGATCGGGATTCAGATATCCTCGATCGCCGTTTGACTTCAGTTCATGCCAGCCCAGATACGCATCCTGCCAAAACGGCAGAGTTTGAAAGTGGACCGCGTGGATTATTATTTCTTAAGTTATTTCATTGATATAGGTTGCGTCGAACCTGATGTGGCTGGCATGCGTCTTGCATCATTGTCCCGGCGAATTGGAATACAGGGGGCATCTCCAGGGGTGCCCCCTCGCGGGTCCCGCCGAGTCGGGTTCCGTTGGGTTTCGACTGCCGTTGAGGGAGAATCCACCGTGGCGAAGATGTTGGCCTACGATGAGGAGGCTCGCCAGAAGTTGGCGAGCGGCGTCTCCAAGCTGGCCCGGGCCGTCCGGAGCACCCTGGGGCCTCGCGGGCGCAACGCCGTGATCGATAAAGGCTGGGGCAGCCCGACCGTCACCAAGGACGGCGTGACCGTGGCCGAGGAGATCGAGCTGACCGACCCTTACGAGAACATGGGCGCCCAGCTCGTCAAGGAAGCCGCCTCGAAGACCTCCGACGTCGCCGGCGACGGCACCACCACCGCCACCGTCCTGGCCGAGGCGATTTTCAAGGAGGGCCTCAAGGCCCTGGCCGCCGGCGCCGATGCGATGGCCCTGAAACGTGGGATCGACAAGGCCGTCCTCGCCGTCGTCGAGCACGTCAAAGGCCAGTCGAAGACGGTCGCCGACAAGGAGATCGCCGAGGTCGCCGCCATCTCCGCCAACAACGACCCGACCATCGGCGAGAAGCTCGCCGACGCCTTCAAGCGGGTCGGCAAAGACGGCGTGATCACGGTCGAGGAGGGCAAGGGCTTCGAGACGTCGGTCGACGTCGTCGAGGGGATGCAATTCGATCGCGGCTACCTCAGCCCGCACTTCGTGACCGATCAGGACCGCATGGAGGTCGTCCTCGAAGATCCCTACATTCTCATTTATGAGGAGAAAATCGGCACGCCGAAGATCCTCATCCCGCTCCTCGAGCAGATCGCCCGGGCGAACAAGCCGCTCGTCGTGATCGCCGAGGATGTGGAGGGCGAGGCGTTGGCGACCTTGGTCGTCAACAAGCTCCGCGGGATCCTCAACGTCGCCGCCGTGAAGGCCCCCGGCTATGGCGACCGCCGCAAGGCGATGCTCGGCGACATCGCCGTGATGACCGGCGGCAAGGCAATCTTCAAGGACCTTGGCATCGAGCTGGAGGGCGTCCAGCTCACCGACCTCGGCCGGGCCAAGAAGGTCACCATCACCAGCGAGAACACCACGATCGTCGAGGGGAACGGCACCCAGGACGAGATCAAGGGGCGGACCGAGCTGATCCGCCGCGAGATCAAGACGACCGACAGCGAGTATGACCGCGAGAAGCTCCAGGAGCGGCTCGCCAAGCTCGCCGGGGGCGTCGCCCAGATTAACGTCGGGGCCGCCACCGAGACCGAGATGAAGGAGCGGAAGGCCCTCGTCGAGGACGCCCTGCACGCCACCCGCGCCGCGATCGAGGAGGGGATCGTCCCCGGCGGCGGCAGCGCCCTGATCCGCGCCGCCAAGGCGATCGAAGGCCTCAACCTGACCGGCGACGAGGCCATGGGCGGGGCGATCGTCAAGAAGGCCGTCGAGCAGCCCGCCCGGTCGATCGCCGAGAACGCCGGGATCGACGGCGCCGTGGTCGTCAACAAGATCCAGAAGTCGTCCGACCCCCACTTCGGCTTCAACGCCGACACCGGGGCCTGGGGCGACATGTTCGCCTTCGGCATCGTCGACCCGACCAAGGTCACCCGCTCGGCCCTCCAGAACGCCGCCTCCGTCGCCGGCCTCTTGCTGACCACCGAGGCCATCATCGTCGAGAAAAAGACAAAGAAGGCCGCAGGCGGCGATCACCATGACGATCACGGTGGTGGCATGGGTGGCATGGGTGGCATGGGTGGCATGGGTGGCATGGGGATGATGTAATCATCCTCGTCCGGATTTCAATTCTCTCAAATCATCGCCGTGGGCCGATCCATCGGCCCCGGCTCTCTCCCTCAGCCCAGACGAAGGACCTATCGCGATGGCCAAGATTCGCCCGCTCGAAGACCGTGTCGTGATCCAGCAGATCGAGGCCGAGGAGAAGACGTCGGGCGGCATTGTCCTGCCCGACACCGCCAAGGAAAAGCCGCAGCGGGGCAAGGTCCTCTCCGTCGGCCCCGGCAAGATGCTCGACTCCGGCGAGCGTTCCCCGGTCGGCGTCGTGGAGGGGGACGAGGTCCTCTTCGGCAAGTACGCCGGTACCGAGATCAAGGTCGACGGCGAGGAGATCAAGATCCTCCGAGAGACCGACATCCTGGCCAAGATCCTCAAGTAACGCCGAGGACTGAGGACTGAGGATTCAGGACTTGGTCCCCACACCATCACCCGCGAACATGTCACGGGCTGAGGACGGCGGGACTTGCGATTCTTGGCAGTGCCAATGAGTCCCGAGTCCCGAGTCCTGAGTCCTCCCGGAGACCGACTCGTGCCCAAGCAGTTGCTTTTCGCCGACGCCGCCCGCCGCAAAATGCTCGAGGGCGTCGACATCCTCGCCCATGCCGTCGGAACCACGCTCGGGCCGACCGGCCGCAACGTGATCCTCAGCAAGTCCTTTGGCGGCCCGACCGTCACCAAGGACGGCGTCACGGTCTCCAAGGAGATCGAGCTGGCCGACCCGTTCGAGAACATGGGCGCCAAGCTCGTCAACGTCGTGGCGTCGAAGACCTCCGACGTCGCCGGCGACGGCACGACCACCGCGACCATCCTGGCTCGCGCCATCTTCCGCGAAGGGCTGCGGATCGTCACCTCGGGCGCGAACCCGACGGCCGTCCGCCGGGGGATCGAGAAGGCCGTCGAGGCCGCCGTCACCGAGCTGACGACGAACATCTCGCGCCCGGTCTCCAAGAAGGAAGAGATTGCCCAGGTCGGCACGATCTCGGCCAACAACGACCCGGTCATCGGCAACCTGCTGGCCGACGCCGTCGAGAAGGTCGGCCGCGACGGCGTGATCACCGTCGAGGAAGGCAAGACGGCGACCACCACCCTCGAATTCGTCGAGGGGATGCAGTTCGACAAGGGGTACCTGAGCCCCTACTTCGTCACCAGTCCGACCTCGATGGAAGCGGTCCTGGATGACGCCCTGATCCTGCTCCACGAGAAGAAGATCGCCAACCTCCGCGAGCTGATCCCCTTGCTGGAGAAGGTCGCCCAGTCCGGCCAGCCCCTGATCATCATCGCCGAGGATGTCGAGGGCGAGGCACTGGCGACCCTGGTCGTCAACAAGCTCCGCGGGATCCTCAATATCTGCGCCGTGAAGGCACCCGGCTTCGGCGACCGCCGCAAGGCGATGCTCGGCGACATGGCGATCCTGACCGGCGGCACGGTCATCAGCGAGGACCTCGGCATCAAGCTGGAGAACCTCCAGCTCAGCCAGCTCGGCCGTGCCAAGCAGGTGAAAGTGAACAAGGACAGCACGACGATCGTTCAGGGCGCCGGCGAGCGGTCGGACATCGTCAAGCGGATCGATCAGCTCCGCCGCCAGATCGAGGAGACCGAGAGCGAGTACGACAAGGAGAAGTTCCAGGAGCGCCTGGCGAAGATCTCCGGCGGCGTCGCGGTCATCTCCGTCGGCGCGGCGACCGAGGCCGAGATGAAGGAAGTGAAGGCTCGGGTGGAGGACGCCCTCCACGCGACCCGCGCCGCGGCCGACGAAGGGATCGTCCCCGGCGGTGGCACGGCCTTGATTCGCGTCATCCCGACGGTCCAGAAGGTCCACGACGCGTTGGTCGGCGACGAGAAGGTCGGCGCCCAGATCATCCTCCGGGCCCTGGAAGAGCCGGTCCGCCACATCGCGTCCAACTCCGGGCACGATGGCGGCGTGGTCGCCGAGGAGGTCAAGAACCATACCGGTTCGACCGGCTTCAACGCCAACACCGGCGAGTACGTGGACATGTTCGCCGCCGGCATCGTCGACCCGACCAAGGTCACCCGCTCGGCCCTCCAGAACGCCGCCTCGATCTCGGCCCTGATGCTGACGACCGAGGCGATGATCACCAACATCAAGGACGACGAGGAAAAGGGAGCGGCCAGGGCCGAAGGGTCCGTCCGCTGATCCGAGTCGTCATCGAGTCGAGATGCGGGGCACGTCGCGACGACGTGCCCCGTCCCGACTCCCGATCCTCTCCCCCCCCCTCACGCCTCTGTCCTGGTTGATGCACTTCCGGCCTTCCACCTTTTCACCCAACTTCGACTTCAATCCTGGGAGGCGGGGACCTCACGGCCAAGTGTCGCGACCTGGTGACTTTGTGTTATCCTGGGACGCCGACCACCGCCGAACTCAGGCCCTGAGCGAGACGCCGTGCCGATGGCCACGAAGCGCGACTATTACGAGGTCCTCGGCCTGAAGAAGGATGCCGGGGCCGACGACATCAAGAAGGCCTATCGGCAGATGGCGTTGAAGAACCACCCGGACCGCAATCCCGGCGATGCCGAGGCTGAAGGCCGATTCAAGGAAGCCGCCGAGGCCTACGAAGTCCTCTCCGATCAGGCGAAGCGCCAGCGGTACGACCGCTACGGCCACGCCGGACTTGAAGGGGCGGCCCACCACGACTTCCGCAACTCCGAAGACATCATGTCGGCCTTCAGCGACATCTTCGGCGGCGGCATGTTCGGCGACCTTTTCCAGCAGCGACGGCGAGGGCCGAGGCCCGGCCAGGACCTCCTGATGAAGCTCGACATCGAGCTCCTCGAGGCCGCACGCGGCACGGTCAAGGTGGTCGACGTCACCCGCCAGGAACCCTGCGGTGAGTGCAAGGGGTCGGGGGCACGGAAGGGGACCGTGGCCACCACCTGCAACTATTGCGCGGGGCAGGGGCAGGTTGTGCAATCGCGAGGGTTCTTCCAGGTCGCCACGACGTGTCCGGCCTGCGGGGGCGACGGCACCCGGATCAACGACCCTTGCCCGAACTGCCGGGGGGCGGGCAAGACGCCGAACGTCGCCCACATCAAGATCGACGTCCCGCCGGGAGTCGAGACCGGGATGTGGCTCCAGCTTCGGAACCAGGGCGAGGCGGGCGACCCCGGAGCACCTCGAGGCAACCTCCGCGTCCAGATCCAGGTCAAGAAGCACCCGTTCTTCGAGCGGGTCCGCAACGACCTGATCACCCAGGTCCCCATCAGCTTCTCCCAGGCCGCTCTCGGCGCCGAGATTGAGGTGCCGACGCTCGACGGGCCCGACCGACTGAACGTTCCCAAGGGGACTCAGAGCGGCGACGTCCTCAAGCTGAAGGGGCGGGGGATGCCCGACATCTACGGCCGTGGTCGGGGGGACGAGCTGGTCGAGGTCCACGTCGAGACCCCCCGGAGCCTCACCCCGAGGCACGAGGAGTTGCTCCGCGAGCTGGCCGAGCTGGAACATCTCAACGTCTCGCCCAAACGAAAAAGCTTCTTCGAGAAGCTCCGCGACTATTTCACCGAGGACGAGGAAGCCGCCGAGGCCGAAGCTTCTTGAGTCGATCGGCCCGGCCGTCCCTCCTCTCGTCGTCAAGATCGAGGAACCATGAGCACCGACCCGACCGCCTCCGCCGGCGAAACCGAAGCGTCCGAAAGCCCGACGACCGGCGACGACCTCCTCCAGGCGATCCGCCAGCGTGACGACCTCCAGGATAAGCTCTTGCGGGCGCAGGCCGACTTCATGAATTACCAGAAGCGGGCCAAGGCCCAGGCCGACGCCGACCGCGTCTACCTCATCAAGCCCCTGGCCCTGGACATCCTCGACGCCCTCGACAACTTCGATCGAGCCATCGAGTCCGCCCGCAAGGGGGGGGCCCAGGCGATCGCCGACGGCTTGCTCATGGTCGAGAAGCAGTTCGTCGCCGCCCTCGGCAAGCACGGGGTCGAGCCGATCAAGGCCATCGGCCAGCCGTTCGACCCCAATTTTCACGAAGCGATCATGCAGCAACCCGACGCCCTTCACCCCGAAGGGACGGTCGTCCTCGAACTGGCCCGGGGTTACAAGCTGGGCGAGCGCGTGATCCGGCCGAGCAAGGTGGCCGTCTCCGTCCCCGAAGCGGGGTGAACCTCGATCCGGGAAGCCGCACCGATCCTCGAAGGGGAACCCATGCCGACCTACGACTATATTTGCGACGCCTGCCAGCACGAGTTCGAGGCCTACGAGTCGATCAAGGCCGACGCCCAGACGATCTGCCCGACGTGCCACGAGGCCAAACTTCGCCGCAAGATCGGCACCGGCGCGGCGATCCTCTTCAAAGGCTCCGGTTTCTATCAGACCGACTATCGGAGCGAGTCGTACAAGAAGGGCGCCGCTGCGGACAAGACGTCCTCCGAAGCCGCTTCCAAGCCGGCCGAATCGACCACCCCGAAGGCCGACGCTCCGAAGCCCTCGTCCGGCGGGACTACCACGTGATCCGCGGCAAGTGCCCGACTTGTGGCAAGAGCTACGAGGTCGCCTCGATCGACGAGCTCAAGGGTTTCCCCTTCTGCTCCGAGAGGTGCAAGCTCGTCGACCTCGGGCGTTGGATCGACGGGGCCTATGCCCTGCCCGACCCGGGGCAACCCGACCCTTCGGCCGTCATCGAGGAAGACGAGGACGACTGAACAACGAGCCGGGCGGGCCTTCGACCCGCCCGGACTCATCCTGTTCAGGCCAGGCCGAGGCTGGAGTCGGCCCGCTTGAGGAGGTCGACCACGGGGAGCCCGTGGGGGCAGGCTTGGTCGAGCCCGGCGAGGTCGAGGTCGGCGATCGCCCGCGACTCGGCCGGCAAGGCCTGATAGAGAGCCCGGGCCTCCTCACGCTTGCCGTACGACTCGTAATAGCGATAGTACCGGAGCACGGTGGCGACCGGGACGCCCTTCGCCGAGGTCTCGCAAAGGTGGCCGCAGCCGTGGCAATAGCGGTTTGCGGTCAGGGCCCGATGCTCTTCCAGGAGGCGGATTTCTTTGCGCGTCAAGGGTGTGACCGCCGACCCCATGTTCTCGGTCAACTGGTCGAAGTTGGTCATCTCGCTGACGACGGCGTGGATCCGCTCGTCGTTGAGGACGGCCTTGATTGCGGCTTGTGGGGCCTTGAATCCTTGCTCTTTGAGGGCAAGGAGCCTGGGATCCTTCTCGCCAGGGGTGAATTTGAAAGCGTCCGAGCCGCCCTGGGTCTTCATCGCGACGATGCCGAGGTTCGCCTTGCTGGCGGCGTCGACGGCCCTTCGGACCTTGTCGCCGTCCATCTCGCGGAAGTTGTACTTGATCATCATCTGGTCGACCCAGCCGGCCTTCGCGGCGGCCTCGACCAGTTCCGGGAGCATCGCGTCGTGGCAGGAGAAGCCGGCGAACTTGATCTTCCCGGCCTTCTTCAACCCCTCGAACGTCCGGATGACGTCGGGGTCGGTGAACATGTCGATGTCCCGACCTCGGATGCCGTGGATGTAGTAGCAGTCGACGTAATCGGTCTGGAGCCGCTGGAGGCTGGATTCGAGGTGGCCGAGGAAGGACTTGGCCCGCCAATCGCCCTTAATTCCTTCGTAGCTGCCGTTCTTGGTGACGAGGTAGACGTCCTTGCGCCGTCCAATCCTGGCCAGGACGTTGCCGATCGCGATCTCGGCCTTGCCCCGCTCGTAAGTCTCGGAGGTGTCGATGTAGCGGACGCCGGAGGCGATCGCCCGCTGGACGAAGCTCTCGGCGACTTTCCAACTCGTCCCCATGCCGAGCTTCGGGACCTTCACGCCGGTCTTGCCGAGCGTGACCTCGGGGATCGTCGACTTCGGGTCGTCGGCCAGGAGTGACTCGGCCGAGGCCAGCACCGCGCCCGAGGCGGCGGCCGTCTTGAGGAAGTGCCGTCGGCTGCCTTCGCAAGGATGATCCATCGACCGACCTCCCGGGTTTGATGCGCCCATCTCGACCTACTTACGGCCATGTCAACACGCCGAGTCTCGGGGGTCAACGATCATCTCCGACCCCCGGTGGAATCGCCCGCCTCAACTCTCGATGCTCTCGCTTTTCGGGTAAGAACCGAGGATCTCCAGCCGGTCGCACCGCTTGCGGACGAGTTCGAGCGTTCGCCTCACCGGCTCGTCCTCCACGTGGCCGTCGACGTCGGCGAAGAAAAGGTAGGACGGATTGAGGACGCTGGCGCTCTCGGCGGTCGGGAACGACTCGATCCAGGTCATGTTGACGCCGTTCTTCTCGAACGGGGCGATCGCCTTGGCGAGCGAGCCGACCTGATTCGACAGGCGGAGGATCATCGTCGTCTTGTCGTGGCCGGTCGGCTGCTCGCCTCGCTCGGCGATCACGGCGAACCGGGTCGTGTTATTCGCCAGGTCTTCGATATTCTCGACGAGGACGCGCAACCCATAAGCGTCGCCGGCCGGCTTGCTGGCGATCGCCGCGGCACTCGGGTCTTTCTGGGCGATCGCCGCGGCCTCCGCCGAGGAGACGACGTCGACCATCGCCGCCTGCGGGAGGTTCTTCCCCAGCCAGTTCCGACACTGGGAGAGGGCCTGGGCCTTCGAATAGACGCGCTTGACGTCGCTCCAGTCCCCTTTACCCAGCAGGCAGTGGCGGACCCGCAATCGGACTTCGGCGCGGATCTTCAAACCCGAGAGGCGGACGAACATGTCGAGCGTGTCGGCGATCCGGCCGTCGGTCGAATTCTCCAGCGGGACGATCCCAAACTGGACGTGACGCCGGTTGACCTCCTCGAAGACGGCCGCGATCGACCCGACCGGGACGTGTTCCACCGCCTCGCCAAACTTGGCGACCGAGGCTAGGTGGCTGTAGCTGTATTTTGGTCCGAGGAATGCTACCCGCAACTGGCGTTGGAGCGACCGCGAACTACTCATCAGCTCCCGGAAGATGAGACGCAAAGTCTCGTGGGGCAAGGGCCCCTTGCTGGCCTCCAGGGCCCGTGAAACCACCTCGTCCTCGCGCGACGAGGACCAGATGTCCATTCCCTGGGCCTGCTTGATCCGGCCGATTTGGACCGCGATCTCCGACCTCCGGTTGAGGAGGTCGACCAACTCCTTGTCGATCCGGTCGATCTCGGCCCGGAGGTTG
>JAABUK010009044.1_pt1 | contig 13762 bp, 17 predicted proteins | sample 5559141 | NCBI WGS metagenome assembly JAABUK01 (sample SAMN10711869, study PRJNA513367) | rock metagenome | isolation source: Antarctica rocks | place: Antarctica: Victoria Land, Pudding Butte nord | collected 2016-01-03
TTATTCCGAGACAAGACCTGATGGATCAGCTGTTACGGTGGGCTTACACTGAAGTACAGGAGGAGAGTGTCAGAAAGTTTGGGCTGCCTTGCAAGGCAAGTTAGCAAGCCCATGATACTCAATACCTGAGCCAGCCAAAGACTTCAGTGACATGGCATGCACATACAAATTGTTGCATGATCCAGGTGTTACGCACTCAGCGGGAAGGCATTCCTTGGGGATTTGTGACCAGCATAACAAGGGATGGTGTCACTCTCACTGACATCTCTGTCAGCTTTGACGAGGAGGTCGTTTACAAGTATGACTGGGTAGGCAAGGCTGCTGATGGCTTCCCACAAATGGAAGGGAACGCAGAAGAGATTATGGGCAAGCACTTTGTGATCAGGCAAGCATGCATGTGTTGGTTTGTTGCACATTGCCTCATAGCTCTTTGTGGTGCGTATTGCTCACACTCCTGACTCCATGGGATTTTGTGTCACAGGAAGGTTGATGACAACACCATTGACGAGCAAACGCGCAGTGTCATCAGGCTTCTGTGTCAAGAGATCCAGGCTTCCATCAACAAGTACTATGCTTTTGGGTCTTGCTTTGTTGATGATGCCACATAAAACCCATGGACTAGGTTGCTACAGATGTGTACTATGTTCTGCAATTCTTTGACAAGCATCACAGGCCAGCAACTGTGTTACGAAAGTGTTTTGACAGGGTACGTCAACAGGTTGTGGTCATGACTGATCAGGTCATCTGAAGTTTTGTTACAATGAACAATGCTGCAACGAATTTGTTCCCCATCGCATCTGCTTAAGCATTCTTCAGAAGGGCCGCGTCGCACATGGCATGTCTAACAGCTGCTTGCACACTGACAAGTGAGAACTCCTGCTTGCTGCTATGCAACATGCTGTGACAACACGGCCGGCTCAAGGACCTTGTTGCACAGAATTTCCTGCCTGCATGACCAAGGCTTTGAGCTCCCTTCACCTCCTTTTGACTTTAATCCCAAAATTCAAGAGCAGCTGTTCTGATGTTTGCACACACTCACAAGTCATCCGTGCTTTTCGCCTGCGAGAAAGCAGCCTGCAACAGAGGTTTGCAATGCCATTGCAGTGCATCTGCCGGCCTAGCCGCCTCTGAAAGGTGCGCTTCGCGGCCTCACGGAGCATCTACCAGAGGCATCTTGACCAGAGACCCTGTCACTCTTTTCCGTTTGTCGGCGGAGGTTCTCCTCAAGCTTTCGGAAATGGGAGAAAATATGGAAGCGGGTCCAGGACCGGGGTCTGCAGCCAGCAGAGCAGACGGGCGAACAAATTTGCAGATTAGGTTTGGGCTGTTTTACAGTAAGGCCGCGCTGCTCGTCGACGGAGTTGTCAAACCTCAACGCGCCCTATGCAGAACACTGCTTTGTGAGCGAGGTCTGCTGCAACGTGCGGATGGCTCAGCAAGATGGAGTCAAGACAAGACAAGCGTCCTAGCAGCTGTTTACGGTCCAAGGACCACTTTGGGCAGAAAGGAGGACTCAGAACAAGCCGTTGTAGAAGTTATATTCAAGCCAAAGTCTGGCATGTATAGATACAATGCACCAGGTATGCTCCAGGATTCCAATCTGCCTTCATTGAACAGGGCACAGGGTGATGATTTTGCCTACATGGTGGCACTGCCTGCTTCTCGTGGGCCCTGGATCACTATAGTGGCAACATTGCTGGTTGTGCAATCAGTGATCTGTGTACCTTGTCACGTACATTTGTTGCGGTGGTCCTATCCTGCTGTCAATGCAGCTGACAACTTGGAATGCTGAACTTGATGTCTTGTGTTTCTAAACATACTAGTTTGGCCATATGATTCCGGGAGTGCACTCGTTAGGCAATGCCTTATTGTACCTGTTTGCAGGGGGAACAGAAAATCAGTATCAAAAGTTGATAAGAAAGGCAGTTCAGGGCGTTTTTGCGGCATCATTGCATCCCAGAACAGCAGTGCAAGTCATCATTCAGGTCTGGCCGCTGTTGATCTTCTGCTTCCACATATGCTACAAAACAGCCTAATAGTGCTGTACTTCACCTCCATCAATGCAGCACCACCAGTATAGCCTAAAGCTGTTTGCGTCTCACTGACTGAAGAGCTGTGCCTGTTGCTACTGCAGGTTGTACGTGATGGCGGATCTGTACTGTCCTGTGCGCTCAATGCAACGTGTGCAGCTCTGGTTGATGCTGGTGTGCTCCTTCACAACATGTTTGGTAAGCTTTATCGTTTATGTGATAGTATGTTCATCTCTCTTGACTGCATCCATATGTTTACTGAGTGCTAGTTCAGCTAAGCCAGTCAGCCAGGTAGGTGGACATGTATGAACAGGCACCAACTTGCAACAAAGACAAAACAGGTTCCTGTGTTTCTGCAGCATCAGTGAGTTGTGCAGTAGACAGCACAGGCAGCCTACTACTGGATCCAGACACTTCAGAAGAGCAGGTGTGTCAATGTGCTACCCTTGTCAGCTTTACAGTGACACTTGTTCTGTAACACAGCTTTCTGCTACATGTCACGCATAATTTGGCAGACAGATGCATGCAAGGATGCAATTTGTCAGAGCAGCATCAGATGCATTGGCTATTGTTCATGCAGGGGGCTCAGGCATTTGGATGCTTTGCTTTCTGTGCAGCTGGAGAGTTGACAGAGCAAGGCCGTAAAGTGGTCACATCCCAACGAGTGTTGATATCTTCTGTTCATGGCTGCCTAGACGTTCAAGAATACCTGACAATGCTGGAGCTAGCTAGGCAGGGCTGTCAACGCATCTCAGAATTCGCAAAGCTGTCATTGGATAAAGTGTTCTCATAACCGCAACCTCATTTCATGAGATTCTGGCCAGGACATATCATGGACATATCACGGACATATACAATGTCTTGCTAGTTGCATGAGGACACGTCCTGTATACCTGCTGTCTTGCGCTATTGTAGTCGTGTTAGTCTTGATTCTGCTTGTTTCAATATTGATGCTTTCACAGAGATATTTTAGTAGCATGGGTTCAAGAATAAGTTTAAGCAATGCACTGACGAACTTGGTCTGCAGGGCTTCAGGCTGGTGAAATGCCTTGATTAAGAGCATGAGTTAGCATAGCATGCATGTAGTTATGACTAGCAGCTTGTGCAGTGAAAGAATCATTGTGCTGAGCTGCTTCGCAATGTCATCACTGAGATTTGATTCTTTGCTGCTCCGGAACCAGCACGGTAATGTGCACGTCGACTTTAACTTCAAATCTGTAGCTCCGTTTCAGCTCGCGCGTGTGTGTGAAGCAACGTTTGACTCAAGCCCGCGCAAGTTGTTGCCAATACGAGCTCGATTTACATCCAGCGAGATCATACTTCGAGCCCTGGCAACGACTGTGATCTGTCGTCGAGCAATCCTTCCCTGCTCGATATCATCATTACGTGCGGCCAAGCCTTCCATCTTGGCCCTGGCAAAAATGCCAGCGTTTGCCGAACTGCACAATGAGAACACTGTCGGTGAGCCCGCCTTGAAATCTCAGAGGACTGAGGCCATTAGCACACTTCAAGTGAAGCTGCTCAGTGCTGCCGCGACGCTGCCAAAGAGAGGCTCCGCAAAGGCTGCCGGCTATGATCTGGCCAGGTAAGCAATAGGATCACGCACACTTTTGATTCCCGTGATTGACTTGCTAAGTGTGAGCTGAGGGAGCTAATTATTCATGCAGTGCACAGGACTGTGTAGTACCTGCAAGGGGAAAAGCTGTCGTCCCAACTGATTTGTCCATTGCAATCCCTCCAAACACTTATGCCCGAGTCGCCCCCAGGTCTGGGCTTGCAGTCAAACATTTCATAGACACTGCAGCAGGAGTGATTGATGAGGACTACAGAGGACCAGTTGGGGTTGTCTTGTTTAATCATGGTCCTGAGGATTTCAAAGGTATATAGCACATTCTAGCCTCTTGTTTGATGAGACATGCAATCTTGCATGACTAACGTTATGCATTGGCCTGGTGCAGTCAAGGTTGGTGACAGGATAGCACAGCTGATCTTAGAACGGATAGTAACACCTGAGGTAGAGGCAGTACAGGAGTTGAGCAACACTGTTCGGGGAGCAGGAGGCTATGGGTCCACAGGCATCGGAGCCTGAGTCACAGCTCACGTACACACAGAGTACCGAAAGTAATGAATGAAGCACCCAGCTGAATGAACCATTTGCCTTTGAATTGAATCAGGTGCCTAGTTAGGGATTTTGTGGCTGTTCAACAGTCAGGACAGATGGTGTCATATCATGCGATTTGCAGGACATCGTAGGCTTATCCATTTGACATGGTCAGATGCACATCATGTCTCACTTTGAATTACACTTCAAGCATAAGTATGCTAGAGTGCAAACAGGAAGCTGCACAATTTTAGTGCCACCAACAGCAGCAAGTCACAATATGCTATTGCTGCCAGCACTCCTAGAATGACTACAACCATCATTTGACTCTTGCCTAATGTAGCTCCAGTGCCTTCATAAACTGTACGACGTGGATGATGTCATATTATTTCCAATCAGACCATGATGACTCTGGACCTGTCATGGGAAGCTGACTTTGATGCTTTTTTCTCCTGCAAGAATAACATCGTGTGGTACACAGCCGCAGACTGCATTGGAGTTAGGGACCTTTGATGACATGAAGGCCACCAAAGCTATGCAGCAAAGGGCAAAAAGCGCCAAAAGCCATCTCACCTTTGTTGACTTGCTGACCAAATTTCTCTTGACTGCCCGTCTGGAGTCTTTCGCCATAGGCCTGAACAGCACAATGCGCTTGGATTCACTTATATATCAGGATGAATGCAATGCAAAAATGCATTAGGCAAACGCAGGATGGAGCCTAGCCTGTGAGGCTCTGGCTTTTCAATAAGCAAGTAAAGTTGTGCTGTGGTTGCACAGCCGCATGACAACTGCAACAAATTGCATTGGGCACCTGTGATGGGGCACAGTGGTCTCAGTCTCCTGGGTGCTTTGCCCAGATTCCTGATCTAGGAGGCCCGCTTGCTGCAGGCAGCGCCACACAGCCTGCTCCGTGACCCTAAGGGGGCACCACACATCAAATTAACGCTTGAAAGCCTTCTGGGACAGAGCAATGCTATGCATGCCTGCATGCCATGCAACAGCAGACGTCATAGTGCGCAGGTCAAGTGGCCACCACACACCAGATACATATACCAGTCAGTGCCCCTCAGACAAACAACAGCCGTGCTCATGATTTCATCATTGAATCATGCTTCATTACTGGATCTAAGCTGCAGCTATCTGTGGACCATGCACAATGGCTGACATGGATGCCAGTGTAACCTTTCAAAGCTCTGACTGGGCGGCTCGCCAGTGGTTGGTGTGTCATCAGCGTAAGGCTGATGTTGCCTGGAGCGCCAGTCAGAAGGGGGCCTAGTAGGGGGGCGAGCCAAGCCCTCATCCCCAGCGTACTGCGCAGCCCTCTGCTGCACCGCTGAAGGCACTGCATTGGACTGCTGCCTGTCAGCGCCCTCTTGCAACGCTGGCCATGCCATGCCTCCAGGTGCTGCCACACCGCCATCATGCTGAGCAGCATCTCCAACCATATGCCACTGTCGTGTATTGCTTTGTGCTGGGGCCGACCATGTGCGCTCGTTGTGTGCCTGACCAAGAGCCTCTGCTTGCCATGCCTGTGTCATACCACTACTAGCTCATGCATGTCCCTCACTTCCTTGTGATTCAAGGCATACAATACTTTCCTGTGGTACAAATGTGGACAGATATAGAAGTGAAGGTTGTTCATGAGGCATGCATAGCTTGCAAGCGCCATGCTGCAGCACAAAGGGCTCATGTCACAGGAAGTGAAGCACACATTGGATTCCATGCCAACACCACCACACACTGGAAGCATCTGCAATAGCAACATTACTAACCTGCCTAGTGGCAGCTGCTGGGACAGCAGCCGGCTGGCCAGACTCTGGCCTGTGTCTCATGGCTGGCCTGTCTGCGGAGGAAGGCTGGTCACCCCACGCCAAGTTACGGTCAGAGGGCATAGCCGAGAAGGGGCGAGCAAGGCCCTCATCTCCAGCATAGTGCGCTGCAAAGTGCCTCACCTGCACCAGATGGCCTCTTGGTCTCAGTCAGTCCTAGCTGACCACAGCGGCTTAACTGGTTGCAAAATTTTAGCACAAGCATTTGAAAGCTGTGTCAGCAATATTGCATTGGCTTGCTCCAGGTGAACAGTACGGCGGTCCCTATGACTGTAGTGCAATCAGTCAGATATGTACTGTAAGCTGTGTAACAAAAGCCTTCTATGGAAATAGCTTAGATACCCTATGCACTGACTGCACTGCGCAAACACCAACCCATATAGCAAGCCGATACATGGGCGACAGACAGAGACCGCTATAGAAACACAGCTGGCTAGCCCTTGCAAGGTGCTCCATTGACAAGTAGCACAGGTAAATCTATGGGCAAACAAGCAGCCTGCATCAGGCGATGATATGCACCTGTGGAGGGACTTCTTGCCCACCCTGCTGCCGTTGCTGATATTGCTGATTTGTGCCAGTTGGTGCAGATGTGAGCCTGTGCGAGGCGTGTCCTGCACAATCAAAACCAGCATGGCTTCATGTAGACACCCCCAACCAGTCTGTGTCATGTACATGTGCATGCAAAGTGACATTTACCAAACCATTGCTTGACTGCAGTCAGGTTTATGGTTGTGAAGGAAAATTGATGAAGTGTGGCAAGTGCCACCCCGTATCATAGCAAGGTGATGCTTTGAGCCCAAGTGAGTGTCTGTCATGTGCAAACACAATGTCAAACCCTGATGAGCACTGCATGCACACATTCGTGTGCGCGCACACACACACGCACACACATTGCAACAGGTTTTGCAACACGGCCAATTCAGCATTATTCACTATTCACTGTCAAAAAGCTGCACATGTCGCTCCTTTGTGCATAACAATTGCTGTGTATCTTGCAGTTCATGCATTGCAACCTGCAGGTCTAGGCTGCTGTCCCAGGCTGAGTTCAGCCAGGCTCATGCAAGCAGCATTGCTTGTCGGGCTGGTTCTGTCTTGAAAGACAGGGGATGGCTGGTCTCTGCCAGGCTGCAGCCTTGGACTGCCCAAAGGTGAGCTTGCCTCCTGCATCTCACCTCCCTCATACATACATACATACATACATACATACATACATACATACATACATACATACATACATACATACAGTGTGGCAACTTGTGTCAGGTTGACAGCATCGTGCAGGCTTGTCATGCAATTCAGGAACTGGGCTCAGCTATCAAGTTTTCTGTGCTAAACCAATGATGTGGTGATGGTCGGTATTGGCTGGGTGCATGAAATGCATGCTTGGTTTGCTCTGTGCTTTATGCATCACAGAGCAATGCAGGTTTCAGCACAGAATGTGGCTGTCCGGTGCAGAAATTGGAGTGTGAGGTCAACGGCAGAATCACCTGGCGTGCATGAGAGCCTACATCAAGATGACCTAGCGCATCTGGGGCGCCATACTTGGCAACCAGGTACCGGTGCCTTTCCAACAAGTCAGCTTGGCGCCCTAGTTCTCCCGCCACCTGCTGCACCTTCCATTCCCTCTCCAAAGCCTCCTCCTTGGCAGCCCTCTTTGCCGCCCTCACTTCTGCCTTACGCTCACCCCGCTCCTGTGACCTGCTACGTGACAGCTCTTGGTCACTGTCCTGCCTGTGCTGCCTCCTCGATCTAGCTGGAGCTGTGCTTGTTCTTCTTGCATGATGGGCAAAAGAGGACTTGGCAGGAAACCTGGTGGGCTGCTTTAGCGCCAGCAGTCCATCTAAGCTTGTTGGCGCCACTCCTGGAACTCTCCAGACATGGTTGGCTGTGTGGCCTTCTGCAGGAAGGCCAGCAAGTCAGTACTGCGGTCCCTTCATGTGTCCAGCAGTAGTAGCTCATGTCTGTGTCGGTCCATGTCCATGTGTCCAAACAGGACACACATTGATGCAAATTAGCTCTTGGCTGGCAGTGAGCACGGTGATATCAGGTGCCATTAACACCCCATTTTCTGACATTCTTGCAAAGATGCAAGCCTGACACGAGACTGGCTTGGTAGGGTTCTCATGCCGAGGGTCAGATGCTCTCATGTGTTTGACACATGTGCATCATGTGAGTGTCAAGATGAGTCACTGACGAATGTGACAGAGCAGACACATGCTCTCCTGCTACACAGTAACATTTGGGTGTTGCCAGCCACAGTAAAGCGCTGCATTTGCTTCACCTGGCCTGCGCCTAGTCTCAGAGGCAGAGCTGGATTCTTTGCGCACCCTGCACAGCCTCACCGGCCGCTTGAGGTGAGTGGCTTTGCGGAATTGCAAGGGGGCCTCCAGGTAGGGGTGTGCCTCCCCCCTGGGGCTGCTGCACTCTGCCAGCTGGCCAGCCAGCCGCTGTAGCTCCTCCTGCGTCCATTTCATCACAGCATGCTACGCCGCCAAGAATAGCATCACTGGTTTTGTGCGGGGTGTATGCAAAGCTGATGTGTGTCTGGAGAAGTATGCTGCTGCGCCAGAGTATGGATTGTGTGCAGAGTATGGATGTCAGGTCCACAACAGTTTGCAAAGGCTTCCAGGTGTCAGCAGCAGCTAAGTATCATACTTGGCGGCCTGCAAATCAAGTATTGAGCCAAGCTGGCTGGTAGGGGTGTAAAGATGAAAGATGCATGAGAGGCAGGTCATGCATGTGTGACTCCTGCATCCCAACAGCCGAGTGGTACTGCGTGCAAGACACAAACCTGCAGGTCTTCGCGTTCCTGAAGAAGGGCCTGGATCTGGGTTTGTGCTGCAGCCTGTGCTTCTGCCCTGCCCTGCTTCAGGGCTTGGATCTGGGCTTGTGCATGTGCTTGAGCCTCAGTGCGGCCTTCCTGCCTCAGCCTGCTCTCCAGGGCACTGCTCACCTGGCTTGCTCGCCTCAAATGATCCTGCACATGCCAGTCATGTATCTGCGTCTGATTGCATGAGGGAAGCACTGCATGAGGGAAGTAGTCCTTCTCTGTAAGGGCAAAGAACTTGCTCCGCAGTACAGCCCAGTCATGTGGCTTTGGTGAGAGATGGTAACTGCTGATCGGTGCGGGTCATACTTCTTCCAAACCTTAACAACCCAGTAGATTGTCAGCATGGGACAGTAAAGAAGATGCAGTACAGCTGTGAAAGTCCAGGAATGTGTTTGGAAATGCACAGAGCCCATCAAGGACAGCAATCACACTACCGGCAGACAGAGCAGAGTGGTGACCTGCAGCTCCAGGATCCTTCTTTTGAGGGCATGTGCTTGAGAGCGCTGGGCTTCCAGGGCAGCCTGCACCTCTTGCAGCTTCCCATCTGTCTCAGTCCCCACCTCCACTGGTGGTGGATGTGCCTGCAAAATACAGTGGCACATGGTGAAGTGTGCTGTTACGATTTCTTGGTGAAAGTGCCTGCACAGTACAGTAGCACATGCATGAAGTGTGTTATTATGCTTTCCTGCATGCCTTTGATGTGACACACCAGATTCATGGAACCTGTGAAAGCATTTTGAGCCCAGATTTCACTGCGACCAGGGCATAAGGTGTATTCTTACATTGCCAAGATACACTCAGGAATGCCACCTGGCTTGCACGCAGGGCTGGCAGACAATGTTGCTCAACAAGGTTGTCAGTGAAGGGTTGAAGCTTATGAATACAACACACAGACGTGTCAAAACTACCCTCAGTCATCATGCAAAGTTCTGTCTCACAAGCTGTTCATGCACAGAAACAGGGTGGCTAGAGGGCACAGTGACTTGAGGAAAGCAGAGCGGTGTACCTGGAGGGTATGCAGAGCTGCCTGCGCATCCTCACACCTGGTGTCAGCCTGGTGCACTGCCAGCTGTGCAGCTCGCAGTCGCACCTCCAAGTTTGACCTGATGCTGTGCTGCTCTTGCATCTCCCGCTTGTACGTGTCTGCCACCCGTTGCAGCTGTGTGATGAAAGTCTCTTCCAACTCCACCATCTGAGGATCAACAATGCCTACTCAGCTTATGTGCTGTGATGTGCAGCTAGCAATAGTCAGATCATGGACTGTCTGTCACATGAGTGGACGCACCTGGAGGATGTCAGTGGTGTAGCCTCACTTGCATACGGTTGCGTTACGCATTTTCCAACCAACAGCAGGTCAGCACAGCATTGCGTGATGGACAGCTGGGGCTCCCGGTGATAAATTTCAGTCATGCAGTCGTCGTATTGAATGAAATCTGAATTTGACCATTTACTGTGAATGCTAAAGCTCTTGATGGCAATCAATGTTGCTGGTGTGGTCTTCTGACAGGCCATCCAAGCACATGCCAAACCCCTTGGTTTGACACATGACATGATCAGAGTGTTAGCTTATGCTGAAATGCTCATGTGCGAGGCAAGCCAATGCATCTCAAGTGTTTGTCACATGCATACCTGGTCTTTGGCCTGTTGCTCCAGAGCATGCCGCTCCTGATGCGCACCTGCCACCTGTTCCTTCAATTCTGCGACGGCTCCCTCAGCCTCCTCCTTGAACCTGCATTCATATTTGCAATCCGATATGTGCTGCATGATAATCTGCATGCCAGGCAAGTAATGCTTTGACATGCCATGGCCATGAACCATGCATTATAAGTTGCCTTGACTGCATGCATTGGGCTTTGAGCACTGGTGTCATCTCACACTGAAGGACCAGATCACGACTGGGAGCGACTGTTGATATGAAAAGCTCAAAACCAGAAATTTCTGCTGCTACCAGCTACTCTGGTAACAATCACAGCAACACTCAGGGTCTTCCATTCAAGCAAGACCAGGAGCTCATGTCACTTTTGGGACTGCACTTCCTGTGTAGATGGAATGGTACAGTGACTGCTGCACACACTTGGTGTAGAGGTGAGCATCATAGTGCCTCAGCAGGTAGGGCTACCTGGCATGAGCAGAGTGGAACTTGTGCAGGTCTGCTTGAGCAGATTGCAGGGAGTGTTGCAGGCCCATGATGGTGCCAGCCTGGTCTGCCAACCGCCGCTGCACTGCATTGTCATCACGCTCTGCCTGCTGCGCATCACTCACAGCTTCAGCCAGCCGCTGTTCTGCTGCCTTCTGTGCATGCTCTGCGGCCATGCGTGCCAACTCCTCCTGCTGTACCTGCAGGGTAGCAGCAGTGCGCAAACTCAATCCTGTGTGTGCGCTGCTGTCTGCCGCTGAGCATGCAGCAATCACATGCATTTTTGTCAACAGCTTTACTGTAACCTCGTGCTGTGGAGCAGGGGATAGTGATGCCTGTCCCAGTGCTGTGGCAAGCTAGTAGCGTTTTGACAAGGTGTGGGCTTTGAGTCTCTGACATTTTCTACTTTTGCACATTGATGCACTGTTCAGCATAACAATGTTATACTGCTCGATGGATAAAAGGATTGACTGGCTGCTTTGAGCGCAGTGCTGGACCAGGTGTAACAAAAGAAACATGGTAATGCACTTGTTACTGCTGTGTTGTTGATCGACCAGAAACCAGATAGCATGAAGGAGCAGCAGGCTGTGTGAGCTTGCTTCCCATGACTGTCAGTCAACAATCTGCTGCACTTGCCTGTGACATGTGCTTGACCCACCTGTTCATGCAGCTTCTTGCAGGCCTGCTGGGCCTTGCCAGCCTCAGCAGTCTGACGTGACAGTTGCTGCTGCACATCATGTGCAGAGCCCTCAACCCTGACACGATGGGCAGTCTCTGCTGCAGCTTGCTGCTCAGCAGCCTTGATCTGTTCGTGGCCCACATCACGCTCAGCAATGACATTGGCAAGCTGCTTTTGCAGAGCTGCCATATCGTCTTGGGACGCAAGCTTCAGGAGTGCAACCTGCTGTTGCAGAGCTTCTTTGTCCTGCACCAGGCCAGGACTGCTTTAGGGGTCAAGTCAGCAGGACTTGGGGCTTGTCAGCATTTCCAGGTATATCATGTCCAGCCACCCAACATTCCCACATGCAACAGTGCCATGCTCGGAGGCCACATGCTATGATAGCATGCCAATCCATATTTAGAGACTTGCTCAGGATGCTGAAATTTTGTCGATAGCTCACTCTATGAAACCTCGTGCCTTGATCAGCAATCAAGCGAGACTGGCAAACTCATGGTGTTGCAGAGACTGTGATGCACCCACAGGGACGCATGTCGAGCCCAAGCGCAGCACTTGCAGTTGTCAGCTGTACATGTCTATGCAAAATCCAGGTGGATTGTATCTAATGGTACCTCATTGCAGTTGGAACAGTCTGCTGTAGCAGTAGAGAGCTGGCGTTGAAGTGCTTGGACCTGCTGCTCTGCAGTTGTGCGGGCTGCTGACTCTGACGACAGGTGTTGCTGCAAGATGCGCTTATCCTGCATGCAGTCAGCATCATATCAGAGCAATGTTTGCTTTGCTTGTCTGCTCAGTCTTGTTGCACAGGGTATGCGCATTCTGCAGGCAGTCAAGGTAATCACTGTTGTGCTTTGCTGCGCAGCCTTGCGACTACTATTGCAGCGCAGCACTTGAAGCACTTTCACAGAAGCAGCTCAGCTTTCCAAGCAACATACTCGTCTCAGGCACTGCATGCAGGTAGATGTCTCATGCCAATTGAGACTGCAGCACTTGCAGACAAGAGGACCATAGCTAAGAGTCTGTGTAAGCTACCAGTCACAAATAGCTCATGCTGTCTACTCAGGTCTGCAGCAGACAGGACAATTGCCTATTAATACTGCCACCATAATCCCAAGAACCACTGAACTACAGCATGGTTGCAAAGCAGACAATTGACCAGTTACAGGAGCTAAAGCAAGTCTGCTGTATTACCTGTTGCCAGACGCCTTTTTCCTGAGCCAAGCCATTCAGCTGGTGCCGTAAGGCCTGCAGATCTGTCTCCAGCTTGCGCCCAGCCACACCCTGATCAGCCAAGCTTTGCTGCAGCGCAATCTTCTCCTTCACCCACTGGGCCTGGTCTGCCAGCAGCCTGCTGCCCTGCCCTTCAGCAAGGGCTAGCTGCTGTTGGCACTTTTCATGCTCACTGGTGACCTCCCTGACCTGTTTTGCCATCTGATCTCCCCTCTGTTGGGCAGTGTCACACAGTGCAGTCATGGTGGCCAGCTGCTGCTGCTGGCCCCTGCTTTGCTGCTCAGCCTGCTTGCAGGCAGCAGTGGCATCAGCCAAGCTCTGCTGTAGGCTTTTGGACTTGACTTGCAGGCTGTCTCGCTCACTGCTCATGTCAGCCAGCTGCTGCTGCAGCACCTTGGTCTGATGACCAGCTTCACTGCAGGATCCTTGGCAGTCCAGCAACTGCTGCCTGAGGCTGTCAGCCTCTCTTTGACAGCTGGCCTGAGCTATTGCCTGATCTGACAGCTGCTGCTGCAAAATACGCCCCTTCTGTTGCAGCTGTTCCTTCTCTGCAGTTGAGTCAGCCAGCTGCTGCCGCAGCTGTTGAGCTTGTGCTTGCGCGCTGCTGCGCTGTGCACTCTCGCCGGCCAGCTGCTGCTGTAGCTGCCGAGCCTCTGCCTGACTTTGCTGATGAGCAAGCTGGCTGTCAGTAAGCTGCTGCTGCAGGACTCTGCTTTTCAGCTGGACCTCATCACGCTCCAGGGTCAGGTCAGAGAGTTGCTGCCGCAGCTGCTTGCTTTCTGACTGGGCAAGCTGACCGGCAGATTGAGCCTCATTCAACTGCTGTTGCAGCAAACGTGCCTTCTGCTGGTGCTCATCACGCTCTGTGGTGAGTACAGATATCTGGGACTGCAGCTGCCTGTTGTCCATCTGCGCCTGCTGGTGCAGGG
>JAABUK010009045.1_pt1 | contig 13761 bp, 17 predicted proteins | sample 5559141 | NCBI WGS metagenome assembly JAABUK01 (sample SAMN10711869, study PRJNA513367) | rock metagenome | isolation source: Antarctica rocks | place: Antarctica: Victoria Land, Pudding Butte nord | collected 2016-01-03
TTGAAGGAGAAATTTTTAGTGCCAATGGCATGAGCTAGCGACCCTGCAATCTGGGGGGGGGCTGGGGGGGTTACAACAGGTGTCAAACGGAAAGCTTATGCTGGGATTGAACACGAAACTGTTGCGACATGAGCAACGTATTTTCAGTGGGATTTAAATGTGTTGAAGATGAATTGAACGAAGGGGACTTCCAATACCATTTTTCAGCTGGAGCGGAAATTCTGTGCACCCAAAGTCCGCGCATAGAACATAATGCCATAGGTGTACGTTACATAGTCATGATAGTCAGAGCAAGGTGTACCATGACCCTTCTCTAACATGAATCAATATCCTTCCAAAGTCTTCGGGTGTTGAAGCCATTTTGACATGGAATAGTATGAGGTCGAGTCCCCAGTCACGTGAAGGAGCTATTGCCAAGTCCAAACGTTTGACGTGGACCGCAGGATTTGTTCGGCGCTGCAGGCCGGTCGAGCTCTCACGCCTTGATAATTGAAATTTGATGTAGTCGCGAGTGATACTCACACTTCTCTAGCTTTTGCCCCAGGAGCTGGACCTACTACAAAATGATTTCGAGCGATGTATCATGCCAGTTGCTGCGGACTCTCCGCCGCATCTCCAGACCTACGATATGTAGTCGCTGCTTGAAGGCCCGCAGGGACGTTACGGTAGATGCGAGATCAGATCCTCTACAGAATCCTTCGGGTGACCTCGAACAATCGTCAGGCTTTGACTTTAAATCTCCATCAGAAGCTGCTTCTACGACCTTCGATCCTCTCAAAGCCTCCCGAGGCCGAAAGAAGCAACTACCTCCTAGCAGGTACGATCCCTTATTGCAATTGCTCTCGAAGCTTAGCTGGATTGAGAACTAACAATCTGGAATCCAGATATCAGTTTCGACCACCCAAGTACGATCGAGGCCCTCTCCATCCTCACCAAGCTCCACCTGCGTCAGATCCATCCTCAAGGATCTTTGTGCCGGGGCCTTTCTCTTCTCCTCGCGTCGAGCAGGCTTATCATAACACGATTGCTCCAGACCTCCTCACGCTATGTTACCAGCACAGTCCACCGGGCTATCGACCTCCGCCAAAGGCTCCTCGCCTAAGAGGCTGGGATGATTCTAGCCCATATCATGCGAATCGCCAATTGCGCGGACCACGCGGTGGCGATGTTTTAAGATTGCTGCGCAAGCCCATAACCCCCCGAAATGTGCCAATGGTCGAAAGGATCACCGTGCATACGTACGTCAAGCAAGTCATCCAACAAGGCAGTGCTCCGCTTCATGTCGCTGGTATGGTTCTCCAAGCTATCACCAACGTGCGTGTGCAAACGTATAAGTCCCGCACCGGAGAGTCTTCTTGGGGTATCGTGCCGGGAAAGCAGACTATAGCCGCCACCGCATCTTTAAAAGGCGAGGACATGTATCATTTTCTGGGGAAATTGGTGAATGTGGTACTGCCCCGGATCAAGGATTGGCGAGGCGTCCAGGCTACTACGGGTGATGGCAGTGGCAACCTTTCGTTTGGTCTAGATCCGGACGTTGTTGGTGGCTTTCCGGAAGTCGAGATCAATTACGATTCGTGAGTGCTGGCCTCATCGGCTGATGCTCAGGAAATGATCGCTAACGGATCGTAGATATCCTCAGAAGATGATACCGGGTTGCAACATCACCATTCATACTACTGCCAATACAGATAAAGACGCAAGGCTGCTCCTGCAGAGCATTGGCATACCATTTTATGGGAAGGTGGTCAATTGAAACCCCGCAACGTCAGCCAGCCGTATGATGGAAAGACTGGATCTACCACATATCGATCAAGGCACGATCTTGGAGGTCTTGCGTCGAAGAATCCCAATCTATGCAATCTGCGCTGAGCACAGCATGCCATGTCCGTGGCAGACGCTCCGTCCTTGTACAACATCTCTACGGTATAAGTGATGTCTACCAGGCCGACTGCGGACTATTTACGTACTACAAAGGTGCCGTAGATTCAATTGAGGTCTACCATTCTGAGTCAACGTATCTTGTGCTAAAATTTCCCAAGGTGTTTCATGGGACAGTACTCGAAGACCTAGTGACGCTGTTGTATCGTTGGGACTGACTAGCTCTGAGAGAACCACGGAGTATGTAGCCATTAATAGATGCTGGTATCTGTGGCGGCTATTCTGTTACGGGCGAAGGCCTGTGAAGCTTTACGTCAAGCCGCATGTGAACTGCGGCTGTTTCAAGTCTAACGTGGTGGGGACCTCGGATATCTTGAACACATATTCGTAGCTGCGGAGCGCGGGTACCTGGCAAGAAATTGAGCTGCCTCACGAATACATGCCACAGCATCTCGCGTGAAGATCGAACTTCTCTCTAAATGGCACTTCGCTCAGCCTCCAATGAACCAGATTGCTCTTTGCTTCGTCAACGAGGCCTAAGACTGGTCGTGACACATTTTCGGCGAGGATACAATCAACCTCACGGCCTCCGCTCCAGACAAAGTTGTATGCCACACTATGATGAATTCATCAACAATCCAGCGTTTTCTGAGCAAGAGGGACAGACATGGCCTGGGGAGGTACCAGGCGAAAGGGAAGGTAGGACTGACAGTCTCCTACCCTTGACGAATATTATGTACCTTTTGCCCATCCATGAAAAGCCCCTGCACGCGCGTCATTTTGTATTCCAGAAATCCCTGGTCTTCATTTCCCAACACCTCAAACACAACTACGCTTACATAAGTCTCTTTACTGCCTCATAGAGTGCATCGGATCTTGTAGCTGACTTCGGCTGACGACAGTCAACTTCCGCAACGACAGTTGCCTCGGAACCTCCTTCAACGGACTACTATGGCCTTTTCACAACGAAGGAGAAGCCAGCAGATGTACAGGAAGAGCAGAAGGTACTAGACCAGCATCAAGTCACAAGGGAGCAATACTGATGACGTTCGGATGCTAGATCAAAGCACTGCGCAAGCGTGTCATGGATGCCAAATCCGCTGACTTGCAAGATCCACAAATACTTTACGCTCTTCACTCACTCTACGCCTCAGGAGATCCCGATAGAGCTTTCGAATTGCTAATGACCATATCGAGTTCATGGGAAGGCCTGCTGGTGGTGTATGAGCCGGGCGTCAAGCTTCTTGGTGCAGAGAACAGGAAAGCTGTGACTTGCTACATGGATAGCATTCTTTTCGCAATGTTCTCAAGATTAGACAGCTTCGAGCCTATGCTGTACAACACCTTTGAGAACAATGCAAAAAACAAACTCGGCATGCTATTACGGCTGTGGGTGAACCTGCTCAGGTCTGGCAAGCTTATCACCACAGACATCACTCAATTGCTACAAGAGTCCTTGGCTGAGTGCGGATGGAAGGAGGCGGCTAAATTGCACCAACAAGATGCCTCGGAGGCCTTCACATTCATCACCGAGAAACTGGAGCTTCCGCTCCTGACACTCAAGATGGACATCTACCACACCGGCAGAGAAGATGCAACGGACGATCACAAGCTCATTAACGAGAGGCTGCTTGAGGTAGCAATCCCGTCGGACCCAGAGAATCCAGAACGAACCATTCCTCTCGAGAACTGCCTCGAGGCCTACTTCAACAATCGCATCGAGGTCAAGAGATATCTGGAACGGAGATCAACCTCAACTCCTATACCATCGTCCAGTTCTCCCGAGTCCATTTCGACAAAAGGTGGTGCTATGCACGTGGAGACTATGGAGCTTAGAACAGAGGCGCGATCGCATAGCCCTACCTCATCCACGCCCCCGGGCCTCGGATCATCTCTACGTCAGCGTGCAACGAGCATAGTTCAGCAACGTTTCATACCTGACGAATCTAGTACTAGCAGCCCACCAGCATACGAAGCAGATGTGAAACGTCCTTCGGGCCGCCTTCGAAGTGGCAGCATCAGGAAAGAAGTCATGATGCCGGCATGGCAGTTTTTCAGCCTCATACGTATGTCTGAATCAAGGATCTTCTATCTTCTGGTCGCTGACAATTTTTGCGCACAGCTTGGTACACTAATAACACCCCGAAGACTGATGATCAGGTCGCGGCACATTTCTCGTCAAAACGCCCAGTCTTAGGGATGTGCCTGAAGCGATATTCCTTCACTGAAAATGGGAAAGCCATCCGTCTCAGCACTCAAGTCGACATACCAACAGAGATAGGGTTGCCACACTTCATTTCTGATGATAACATGGACGAGGATGGACCACTTTATGGCAATTTTAAACTCTCCCTTCAGTCGGTGGTTTGCCATCGCGGTAATTCCGTTAACTCTGGCCACTACATATCTCTTGTGAGGGGAACAAACACCTCCTTAGAAGCTGAGAATGGCTTCAGACCTGGCAGCATACAAGACACTGACCATTGGATGCGATTTGATGATCTGGCGTCAGAACGTATCACTCTTGCGAACATCAACCAAGCTTTGAAGGATGAGACACCCTATCTGCTCTTCTACCAAATTGTGCCTATTGACAACGATGCAGGACATAGCACTGATGGAGAGAGTCTGCCACTGTATGCTCCGTCAGAAGCACATGATTCTGGTATTTGGGGAACACCTATCACTTCTTTGGAACTTCGTGAATTTAGCGACAAGATGCCGCCACCATCAAGACCGAGCGTTGAAATCACTCCTCCAGAAGAGAGTCCTCGAGGGCGGTCCCCTATGCAGCAGCAGAGGAGACAAAGTGTGACATTTTCGGAACCGGCAAATAACGGGGAGCTAGCGGTCCCTGCTCCAGAATCCTCCCAATCGTCTTCTAGACGTGGCTCGATGTATGGCAAAAATGGCTCGCAAAGTCGGTCTCATAGTCAGGCGGGTGACAGATTTAGCAAGTCTCTATCTAGAATGACGAGGAAGAAAAGTAAAGAAGTCGTCCCATTGCTAGCAGACTCCACTGCACCTGATATGACGACTGGAGATGGGCAGGATACATCAACAGCTGGAGACGAAAAGGGAAAAGGCCTCCTTCGAAAAGAGGGCAAACGGGAAAAGAGCAAAAGCCGGTTGAGCAAGGTTTCAAATATTTCTGGCAAAGGCAAAGGGGGAAAGCCTGATCGTGAGTGTTCTGTTATGTGATACCCAAAATGCATGAGGGAGGCGTTCTACTGTTTACGGAAAGTCCACTGTATATGTAGACGTCGATGTGGATGTGCGGCGGCGCTATCTTTCTCAGACTCAACGTGGGAGCAGCATCGTCACAATTGGAAATACTAGTCTGAGCAGTCCGCTTTCCTTTGGACTGCTTTTCTATATTTATTGACGATCAAGAAACCCTGCGGGCGATCTTCTTTCTAACTGCCACGAAGGTAGACCCCGCCTCCGAAATCTACGCTTTACTTACCCCACTCTCGGCTCTGCCATTTCTTAAGCCAGGCTCTCAGTCGTCTCTGGAGTCTATTGAGCTCTATGGAACCCATTCGGCCGAGGATGATGAACTTCTAGCTTTGAAGGCGTAGGTCGTTGGAGAAGTATTCGCATTCTCAATTTCGTCCTTGCTTCCTTCACAAATTCTCCTCCTGTAAAATCTGCTCCTTGTTGCGGTATCTGTGCTGTCTCTTCATAATAGCAAAGCTAATTCTTGGTTCGAGTCTCCTTCGTTCTCAGTCATGGCCAGAGTGTCCTCGGATGCTGTGACTGCTTTGAAAGAGAGGATTGATGCCGTCACTGCCGATGCTGACGGAATACCTGGGGTGGTATACTGTGCTGTGAACAAGGACGGAGACCTGCTTTTCGAGCATGCTTCGGGTAAAATGGGCGTTGGACAAGAGAGAAATGTGGACATGGACACGGTGTTTTGGATTGCTTCGTGCACGAAGATGATTACGGGTATTGCTTGTATGCAATTGGTTGAGCAGGGGAAGCTGGAACTGGATTCTGTTGAGTTGGTCGAGAGGATTGCTCCGGTAAGTTACTCTGGGCAGTGACTTCTGCCATGGCACCGATTTGCATGCTGATACGTCGATGCAGGAGCTCAAGGAGGTAAAGGTTATAGATGAAGGAAAAAGGCTGGTGGAGAAAAAGCGAGGGATAACGTTAAGAATGCTGCTTGCCCACACCGGTAGAGTCTTGTCTCTTTCGACCGAGCTGCTATTCCTTGCTAATACCTTCCTGGGTAGCTGGCTTTGGATACAGCTTCTTCAATAAAAAGCTAAACGACTATTATGGTGCAGCTGGGTTGGACGAGTTTTCTGGTCTGCCAGAAGACTACCTTTCCCAACCCTTGGTCAATCAACCAGGCGACCGGTGGGAGTACGGGATCAATATCGATTGGGCCGGCCAATTGATTGAGCGAGTAACCGCCATGTCATTGAATGACTACTTCCAAAAGCACATCTTCGAGCCGATGGGGATCAAGAACATCACAATGTTTCCAACCGCGGAGATGAAAAAGGATCTAGTATATCTTAGCGTTCGAGATCCACAAGGCAAATTAACACTTAATGTGGATGGTCACGTCAATCGGAGGCCTTTGGTGGTAACGAAACCAGAGGATATCAAAGCAACTTTCAATGCTGGAGGAGCTGGTTGTTTCGCCCGGCCGGCCGAGTACTGCCATATCATCGCCATGCTACTCAACGACGGCACGCACGCAAAGACCGGAGCCCAGATCTTGAAGCCGGAGACGGTTAAGGAAATGTTCACGAATCAGATAAAGGAGATGCCGGACTTTGCCCGTCAGGGCATCCATCCACCCAAGAGGCTATTGTCGAATCCCATCCCAGAGCTGTACCCTCAGCCGCCCGAACAGCCGCAGGGCTGGGGTCTGACGTTCTTCTTACATGTTCATCCCGGTCCAACGGGGAGATCTGGGAGCACAGGTTGGTGGGCGGGATTGCCGAATCTGTTCTGGTGGGCGGATCGGGAGAATGGCCTGGGTGGGATTATTGCCAGTCAGATCATTCCTTTCGGTGGTGAGTAATACAGCAATCTTCTACTAGCACAGCTTCTGGATGCTGATCTATGCTGCAGATGCGAAGGTGATGGGCCTTTGGGGGGAGATCGAGGCTGGACTTTACAAAGGACTTTCACTTGAGGGCAGTGCCAAGGCATTGAGGGTGAATTGAAAGCTTTCAGAGCTAGAAGTTTTGTCCCGTAGCTGGCAAGTATGTTACCTAGGTATGTTGCAAGATAAGTGGAACGGAGAGGGGGAGGATAATGTTTGGAAGTGGAACACCCATTGGTCAGATCGAGGAGCGCAGAAGAAGACTTTGCCTTTGGGCGGTTTTTATGAGGTATCGAAAAGCCGATGCCCACCTCGTTGCGGATTTACGGTTTCTCTCCAGTGAGTGGTAGAATCTGCTCGTCCCATACTTGCCGAGTCAATGCTTCCTTATGTTCTGCGAGGTTCGATGTCTACATGTCCTGCCGTGAAGTTGGCAAAATCATCGGCTCGCATATAACATTACAGAAGAAGTCAAACTGCCTGTGCCTCAGGCCTGTCATCGGTCAATTTCTAGCTAATCTCCGGCCATTTTGAGCCCTACTTTCTTCACATTCCGCTGCCTCTCAGGAGGCAATTCTACAACAGATTCCAGATAGTCAATTAGTTCGATTCTACTGCATTGTCGATTTAATGCTTGATAGAAGGCTTTCGCTGGCTGACTGCTCGGCATCAGCCGCCAAAGCCAAAACCTTAAATCTTAAATGCTGCATGTCGAACAGTAATCGTATGGCATGAGGTTTAGATCTTTTGAGGCAGCGCATGATGGCGTTGAATCACTCAATTGGATATGCTCCGCTGAGCAATCTTCAAGATGCGCCTGACACAAGTCTTCCCATCTTCAATGTTGAGCGGGTCCAACTCCAGTTTAACATTGCCGCCGATTTCGTGGCAGCACAGGTTGCCAACAATGTCCTGATACTTGCGCTGGCCACTGGCAGGATCTTGCGGATTGATCTGGACAACCCTGCTGACATAGACGGTAAGATGCGCTCTTAATGGTAGGCCACCTGCCATGTATGACAACTAATCTTTCTTGCAGATGTTGACTTGCCCAAGAAGCCAGCAGAAGTTGGACTGATACGTCGCATGTTCCTGGACCCCTCTGCGTCTCACCTCATTATCACGACGACTTTGGGAGAGAATTACTATCTGCACACTCAATCTCGACAGCCTAAACCACTCTCCAGGTTGAAAGGGGTATCGATCGAATGTGTAGCCTGGAACCCTTCCCTTCCTTCAGCGTCTACACGAGAGATCCTGATCGGAGCAACTGACGGTAACATCTATGAGATTTACATTGAGCAGACTTCAGAGTTCTACCGAAGAGAGGGAGGATATACTACTCAAATTTGGAGGATACCAGATGGTGCGGCCACTGGTCTCTGGACAGACACGATCCCTGGCCGATCAGATCTTCGCAGGGTACTTGTAGCGTCACATACCAAGCTGTTGTATTTTCTGGGAAAGACAGCAGGTCGTGGACGTGAAGGCTCAGGTTCAATATATGCCGACCTCTTCCGGAATGAAGCGCCTGTCGCTCATGACACGTCTGCCGCGTCTGCAAGTGCACCTTCGATGTTAGCAATTACACCTGACTCGCCGAGAGCAGATGATAATCAACAGAATGAGCGCGATTTTGCATGGCTCTATTCTCAGGGCGTGTTCCACGGAAATCTATTAACGTCCCCAGCCAGTCCAGCCCTTGCAAATAAGATCTTCAATGAATCCAAGTTCATCCCACGCACGAAATTTCCAGAGACTACTTCGGCTAGAGGTGGCCGTAAGCTCATCCAAGATCCAATCACTTCAATGACCTTGACGCAGTGGCACATTCTCGCCTTGGTCGAAGGCCATGTCGTTGGTGTTAATCGCCTCGACGGAAGCATAGTGTGTGACCAAGCTGTCCTTGAACCAGGCCAAAATACGCTGGGGCTTTTTGCAGACCAAAGGAAGAACACTTTCTGGCTCTTCACAAGTCAAGAAATTTTCGAGGTAGTCGCGAATGATGAGGATCGTGATGTATGGAAGGTGATGCTCAAGCAGCAGCGCTACGATCAGGCACTTAAATATGCAAAAGGCGCTTTTCAGAAGGACGCAGTGGCTACCGCATCGGGAGACCATCTTTCCAGTAAAGGACAATATCTTGAGGCAGCTAGCATCTGGGGCAAAAGCAGTAAAGCTTTCGAGGAAGTCTGCCTGAGCCTGATTGACAATGGCCAGGAAGACGCATTGCGAAAATACTTGCTGACAAAACTTGCGACTTACAAGAAGAACAACTCAATAATGCAACGGACTATGATAGCAACGTGGCTAATCCAGATATTCATGGCAAAGCTTAATGCTCTGGATGACATGGTCGCTACAAAGGCTGAATTGCTGGAAGACACCGACACCAAAGGAGCCAGAGATCAGTTGCAACGGACAAGACAAGAATACCAAGATTTCATATCAAAGTACAAACCCGACCTTGATGCAAAGACTGTCTATGAAGTTGTGGGCAGCCATGATCGAGAGGAAGAGCTGCTCTTCTTTGCCGACGCGATCAATGACTATCACTTCGTTTTGTCCTACTGGGTTCAGCGAGAGAAATGGACAGAAGCACTTACCGTACTTAACAAGCAGACTGACCCGGAAATGTTCTATAAGTATGGGAGCGTCCTGATGACCCATGTGCCTGGTGGGCTGGTTGAAATTGTGATGCGTCAGAACTCTGTTGATCCACAAAAGCTCATTCCTGCGCTTCTCAGCTACAACGAGTGTGCCGAGGGACCATTGAGTCAAAACCAGGCAGTTCGATACTTCAATTTTGTCATCAATAATTATCCCGAAGTCCCTGCGTCAATCCACAACACCGTCATCTCCATCATGGCATCTCATCCCTCAACCTCGGAAAGTGCTCTCCTGTCGTACCTCGAATCCCAGCCCGTTCCTCCACCTTATGATGCGGACTTCGCGTTGCGTCTCTGCATTCAGCATAAGAGAATCCAATCCTGCGTCCACATCTACAGTTCCATGGGACAGTACCTACAAGCGGTTGAATTAGCCCTGCAACACGACGACACCGATCTCGCAGCCATTGTCGCAGACCGTCCAGAAGGCAACGACAAGCTCCGAAAGAAGCTCTGGCTCCTAGTTGCCGAGAAGAAGATCCAGCAGGATGCAGGCATCAAATCGGCAATCGAATTTCTGAAACGCTGCGAGCTCCTGAAAATCGAAGATCTGATCCCGTTCTTTCCTGATTTCGTCGTCATTGACGACTTCAAGGAAGAAATTTGCACTGCACTTGAAGATTACTCACGCCATATCGATGCCCTCAAGCAGGAGATGGATATGTCGGCACACACGGCGGAGCAAATCCGGGCTGAAATCCAGGCACTTGATTTGCGATATGCAATCGTTGAGCCCGGGGAAAAATGCTGGATATGCGGCCTGCCGGTGCTGAGTCGTCAATTCTTCGTCTTCCCGTGTCAGCATGCTTTCCACAGTGATTGTTTAGGTAAGAAAGTGCTTGAGGGGTCAGGATTGGGGAAGAAGAAGCATATCAAAGATTTGCAGAATGAGGTCAGTCGGGGATTGAGTACCGGGGCAAAAAGAGAGAATATGATCAGGGAGCTTGACGGACTGGTTGCTGAAGCTTGGTAGGTTTCCAATCTCTTCTCTTGGCTCTGAACAGATCAGCTGACTCGGTGCCAAAAAGTGTTCTTTGTGGAGATTATGGCATCAAGCAGATCGATGAGCCGCTCGTTCACAACACGGATAACACGGAGGAATGGGCCATCTGAACTCTTCCTGATTGGGCATCAAAAGGTACTTCTAGATTCACCGTCGACAGCGTCTAGATAAACGTGCTGACTGCATGCGTACCATCTACGAACGCGCCATGAGTGCTGTGAGGAGGCCTCTAACGGCTAATCATCAACTTGGAAGCTTCATATATCGTCCAATTCGTCTCAGTATCAACACTTCATGAGTCAGCAACTGGCCGAGATCTCTACCAATTCCCATGCTCACCATCGGCTGCAATTCTCACCAGCCTAGAGCATAGAGCACGATATCTTGAGGAACCTTCCCATGATGCAGAATTATGCACTACAACACTGGCCTGCGATAACATGGTTTGAGTCATTATTGCATACATTCCCAGTCTTGATAACAGAAGCTGGAGTCAAACGGGAGGGAGAGATGGTGTGGGCCGCAACTGACCGACCGGCTGGTCAGTGATTATTCAAGTAGCTAGTATAGCAGAGATGCAACACAGAATAGGGAGCAATCCAAGCAACTCACCAACGGAGGAACTAAGTAAGCAAGCAAGCAGGCAAGCAGGCAAGCAAGCAGAAGAGGTATGTTCCGAAAGAGGAAGGCTGGTCGTAGCGATTGGGTGTCCTTCTGATGCAGATTGCGCAAACAGGATTCGCGAGCTATTTGACAGATGCTTATAGAGAATGGAACGCTGGCTGCTAGAATAGTGGTACGACGGAATGTTACTGAAGTTGCAAGCCGTCAACGTTCTAAGATACGAACCTCTTCAAACCAAGGCAACCCCTTGGAGTAGGCAGGAGGGGCAGGAGTTGTGCCTCTTCAGCCAGAAGAGAGAAAAGGGGAGAAGGAGACGAATGCAGGCCGAAACTATATCCAATGACCCTCTTGCCTGGCTGGTCAGCATCAGAAACGCATTCGCAAGAAATACACCCTGATCCAGTTCTCGTGCAGCCGTGTAATCCAAGCCCAACGCAACGCGATGTAATTTTATCTTCGCACAGCAACAACGAAGTCATCCCAGGCATCGCCATCCTGAAACCACCTACCGTTATACCCACCTCAGTCAAGCCCATATGGATGTAACGCAACGCAACGCAAAACAATGAGGCGTAAAGCAGAAATCCACCACTACCACCAATCACCAGAGCCTCGACGCCGCCACGCTTTCAGATCATGTCGCCTCTCTCTTGACTCTGACTCTGACCAGCACCATCACCACCACACTCATCTCACATCCTTCACATCCCCGAACCCGGCCCCCATCGCCTCGCTATTCTCTTTCTCTCCATCCTCTCCATCCTCTCCATCCTCTCCATCCTCTCCATCCTGATTCTGACTCTGACTCTGACTCTGACTCTTGAGCGTCTGGGCCTGAGCCTGCTTACCCACTGTCTTTGCGAATAGGGATTGTGGTTTTCCAGACCTGTAATCACGAAGAGTAGGAACGTTTTGTTAGCCCATCTCCCTCGATGTAGGTACGAAGCACGAGCAGACTATTTGTGGATGGATTGGCGGGTCTTGGGAGGCAGAACTTACGCGAACCTCTTGCCTTTCATCTCGGAGAGTTTTTTGGTGGTGGGCGACATTATGGTGTCGGATGGGGAGATGTAGGATTGTTGTTGTTGGGATTGCGGGTCTGAGGATTGGGACATTTTGGCTCTGATCGGGGATGTGGTTGTTTTGTCTGCTGTGGAGGAGGGAGGATAGGGAGGAGGTTCAGCCTCTTCTTGGGGGGGGGTGCCGCGTCAGTCGTGTTTTCAGGCTGGAGAGCAATTAATGCAGGTCGGGGTCGTGAATCGCTCTCCTCGGCAAGTGACACGACAGTAACACCAAGCGACCGAAGATCTAGAGCTACGGTCAAGCTTCGATTGCTGTGTTCTGGCCTCGAAGACCTAGCAGATGTGTACACTCTGCCGTTTTGGGCCGTTGCAAGGGGCAACGGGATATCTCCGCCAAGCCCAATATGTCTGGTGTTCAGAGATTGGGACCTACGGAGTATTACACTCTACGACCTGCCCCCCTTCACATTCGACCCCATCCTACAGATCTAATCCAATCTCCCTCAAACTGCATGTTGGTAAACGCTGATGCGTACATGTTATTCCGCACAAGCTTCCAAGGCTTGACTTGCGTCATGAGGCGTGGAGTTGGCCCCGATTTCTTGACGCCAGCCTCGGCCCTTTCATCGTTCAAGTTGCTTACCGAGCTCCGCGGTCTGCTCTAGGGTGCAACGACTGTCTCTGTTTCTCCGCTGAAGCGGATCGGGGAACAGTGGATGTTACAGATACAACGACAAGGTTCTGAAACAGGTCTTCAGTGTCTCCAAATCGTCCTAACTTACACGGAGTACGTGTTCATGAGGGTGGTTCCGGGCCCTTGCTGACGGCCTTCACATGGTTACACTACTGCAACTCAGAACTGTCAGGCCTTTGTTTCTTTTCCTGCACATCATTGATCTAGCTGAAGGGGCGACCACCAATGCATATTGTATCTACGGTCCAGATGAGTATCATGTCTTGTGACGATAAATGCTCCTTCCAATCTCTACATCTGTTGCCTTTCTTATTATCTGATAAATTGCATTCCAACTTGTAATTTAGTACTGATTGTCTTCTTACGCTCTCTTCGATTCTGTGCAGTCATGTGTCAACTTATCCATTATCAATTCTGTGTCGAGACCCACGGATCCGACAAAGTGCTTCCAAAGGACAAAGTTAACAGATGCCCAGAGTGGCCGCAACTCATGTCCGCCGTTAAGAATGGAGGTTCTGAAGCAAGACAACGACTTGAGCGTCATATGAAACGTGAGCTTTTGATCATTCTCATTCTGTATTGCAGTCGGGGAATCTTTACGAAAACAAGGAATCTGTACAAAAGCAGAGATATTCCTACAGTGGAAGGGAAGCTGATAACTACATAGACACTCAGGAACATCCCCAAACCGAACTCGTTCACGTCGGCCAAGTACAGTTCGGCCGGACTTGCTGTCCAGACCCAGGCAACAAGATTTTTTTCGAGAATCAGCGGAAGCCTGCCGTAACGGGCTTGTAAGT
>JAABUK010009046.1_pt1 | contig 13761 bp, 27 predicted proteins | sample 5559141 | NCBI WGS metagenome assembly JAABUK01 (sample SAMN10711869, study PRJNA513367) | rock metagenome | isolation source: Antarctica rocks | place: Antarctica: Victoria Land, Pudding Butte nord | collected 2016-01-03
TGGTTTGCATCCGATGCCGTAAGAAAAACTTCGTGTGGCGATGTGCGCAGCCTGTCCGTTTGCCGGCGAGAAGAAGGAACTAGTTGGATTGTTTGTCTGTGATAATGTAGCTCCTCTGCCAACGGGGCATAAAATATGTTTGCCTTCGGCAGGGCACGTGAGGCAAAGGGAACGGTCTGACAGTCCTTCTGGTCGGGCTTGACCGCTCGGCACAACGAGCTTCCGGCAGAGATTTTACGCTGAAGTCCTATTTCATGGGTACCGAGATGTGGTCCAAGACCTTTGTCGGACCTTGTCTTTGCCTCAACGCATGCGTCCGCCTGTTTGCAAATTTCCGAAAGAACATTGTTGGACCCGCGTGCAGTGCAGTTTCGAGCGCTGCAAACGTGCGTTTGACGTGCTCCTGCGCCGATTTCCGCCTCAATATTTTCATCTGCGGTCCGGACGCTCCCTGAGTATACCGCTTTCAAGACCTTCGTGCGTTGAAATTCCGCGGCCATCAAGCTCAGTGCAGCTCGGTCGCGATGCAGTCGCAATGAGGTTTTGAAGATCAAGATGCCTCGGGCTATAGCCCCAGAAACTCGCATGATCAGCATAGGCGGATCTTCCGGCGTGAAGGCGAAGCTGACGCGGGTTGGTGACCAACAGGCCGCAGCGCTTTGCAGAATGAAGATGGGCTGATGTGCTGTCCTTGATGAAATGGCAGTTATTTGCCTCCTGATATTATTCCGCAGGACAATGCGATCAGGACCACAAAGTACACTTGGTTCACGTTCCTGCCAAAGGTGGGAATCTGCGCTCTGCCGGCGGCATTGCCAATTTGGGCCCACACTTAGTCATGAAACACGCTGATTTGACGTGCAGGGGCTTTTCGAGCAGTTCCGCCGCGTGGCGAACTTCTACTTTCTGCTCATCGCAGTTCTTTCCTGCACGCCCGTGAGGTACGCCTCCGCAACTGCTTCACAATGCAAGAGTTGTGGGGTTCTGAAAGCGTCCTTGGCATCTGAATGGCTTACATACTGCCTGAGAATTGCTGCCCGCAGTCCCGTCAACCCGTACACCAATGTTTTCCCGCTGGCCATCGTGCTGGCGGTGTCGCTGTTCAAGGAGGCGCTCGAGGATCACAAGCGGCATGTCAAAGACGTTGAGGTGCTGCTGCTCGTTCAAATTGGACATCCCTGTGGAAAGCCGCTGTTCTAGTGCCATCGTGAAGTCGAGCGGCAATGATCAACCACGTCGCTCTGACACGGTGCGACGTCTGGGGCGCAGATCAACAACAGCGCTGCCTGGGTGGTTCGCGATGGTGCCCTCATATCGGTGGCGTGGCAGCACGTGACATGCGGCGACATCGTCAAGGTGATTACCTGGCTTGTGTGGCCCGTCTGTCAATCTGTTCTAGTACAGAACATGCGGAGACCGCCCAGCCTGCCGATGATGGGTACACAGCTGCCGATATGACGGCTTTGACTACAGCAGCATGCGGCAAAACGAAGTGGACGACGAGGCATGCATAGCACGCATGCACATGACACACAAGAGAATCAGACGAGTGGCGATATTCCACCATATTACATTGCACTATCGGAGATTTTGTCATGTCCTGTGACGCCGCTGACGCAGGTGGAGGATGGCATAGTGTTCCCAGCAGACCTAGTACTGCTCAGCAGCGCGCACGCAGAGGGCGTCTGCTACATCGAGACAATGAATTTGGACGGCGAGACCAACCTCAAGCTGAAAAAGGCGAGCTTCTGGAGTTCTGGAGTTGAGGCGGTCTGCCGCCAAAGCCGCAGCGCACGCAGCTGTGGCTCCTGGGCAGGCCGCATTTTACTGGATGCGTGACTGTATGGGGCATTGTGCAAGGCAGCAGCGCGTGCAAACTTAAGATATAATGATGCTGATGTGAACAGCCACCATTCAGGAAAATGGCCCTCAAGCCCGGCCTGGTTCCTTTGTGCAAATGTCAAGTATGAGACTCTTTGGTTATGACGCCTGCAGGCGCTGGCGAACACCTGGGACTACACCCCAGAGAATGACCAGGGCTTGTCGTCGGGCGCCGCAGTGGAGAGCGAGCAGCCCAACAACTCGCTGTACACGTTCACCGGCAACCTGCTGCTGGCGCAGCAGAAGATCGCGCTGTCCACGAACCAGGCGAGGGAACTCACTCTCTGCCTCTGCAAGCGGACCTGCCCGGCTATGCTGTCAGCGAAGGCACAGCCACAACAGGACAGAGAACAGGAATGGCCGGGGCTGACGCTCGCCGTGGCGTGTGCATGCAGGTGCTGCTGCGGGGGTGCATGCTGCGCAACACGCCGCACATCTTTGGAGTCGTCATCTTCACCGGCCACCAGACGAAGGTGCCCTGCATGCCTCGTTCTTTGCTACTTTGGCATCCACCTTGTGCTGGCGGCATCATGCCTCAATTGTCTTTCTGGCGGGTGTGCATATAATGTGACCCTTAGGGAACTTAGCCGGTCGGCGTCGCCATTTGGGATGAGCGACGGCTGCCCATGTCAAGATGAAGAGGTCAGTCGGGCCTTGCTGCCTGCAGATCATGATGAACTCGACGGGGGTGCACTCGAAGCGCAGCACGCTGGAGAAGCGGCTGGACCGCCTCATCTTCTGTATCTTCGCCATGCTGGCCGCCATCTGCCTCGTCGACGCCATCGGCAGCGCGTTGTGGGTCAACAAGGTGTGATCCATCTGTTACGCTGTACTCACATGGATCTGCGGTGGGAGTTTGGCTAGTGGGACTGTGCGTAGAACCCTGTCCAGTTCCCTTGAAACATTGATTCCACTGCTGCGGCGGGATGGCTTGACACTGCCGTCCGCGGAGGCACCCACCGCCCAGGAGAGATGGCGTCTCAATTGCCCGGGAACGCGACATCTGCCAGCCGTTGTTGGGGACGAGGTCTTTGCGACGACAAAGCGTGGAACTTGGCTTGATACAAACAGAATGTGGTGCACACTGCTCGTGCTGTGCGCGCAGCGGCACTGGTACCTGCGCATGGGCGCCGGCTCCGAGTCCGCCATCAGCCGCCTGCTGTTCGACCCGGACAGCCGCGCGATTGTCGGCATCCTGGACTTTCTCACGCTTTTCATCCTGTACAGTAGCCTCATCCCCATCTCGCTGTACGTCTCCATCGAGATCATCAAATTCTTCCAGGCGCGTCTCTGGCCCGGATTCCTGCAATATGCCCGCGATGAGATGAAATACTTAGACTTTACATCCTGTTTCAAGTCCTTTCTGGGTCCACTCAGCACTGCCGCCCGGGTGCTGGCTTGTGGCACCAGCAATATACCTCAAAGTCGGCATCATCCGGCCTTGTTGGCCGTCAGTGCGCTCGCAAAGCCGGCGCCTTTGTAAACTGATTTCTCAAATCGCAGCCATGCTAGATCGCGGATGAGAGACTCTGATGCTGCGAGGCTGCAGCCCAAGCAGCTGAAGTGTGTATGTGTTGAATCGTTGCTCGCACAACAAACATGCTTGAGGACACATGCTTGCTCACAGCAAGTGACGCGGTTCGCGACACCGACGGCGGCCACTGTGCAGCATAGAGGCTGACACACTGGCGCTGGGCCGCTTCACTAAACCCGAGTCAAGAGATCTTGCGGCGTTCGTGAAACTCTCTGGCGCATACTGCCGCAGGCGACTCGCTTTATAAACAACGACCGCTCGATGTACAGCGCGGAATCTGACACGCCGGCGTTGGCCCGCACGTCCAACCTGAACGAAGAGCTGGGCCAAGTGCAGTACATCTTCTCCGACAAGACCGGCGAGTCGTGGCTATTCATGTGCTGATGTGTAGCTTGAGGACTGCCGCCGATCTCATCGCGACCATCCTTTTCCTGTCTCCGGCTGAAATTATTCTGACTCGCGATATTGCGCCTACTTGTCATCATTCCTACACACTGCCATTCAGATCCTCTGCATAAAACCCATTGTGCTGCAAGGAAGTTTCACTGTCGTCAACCACCATCATATCATATGTAAGCTGTGTCACAGGCACGCTCACGTGCAACCGCATGGAGTTCTTCAAGTGCTCCATCGCGGGCGTGCGGTACGGGCGTGGCGTCACAGAAATCGAGCGCACGCTCGCAAAGCGCGCCGGGCGCAGGCTCGCGGAGGAGGCGCCGTCGGCTGACGCTGTCAAGGAGCTGGCCTTCAACTTCGATGACGAGTGAGGATTTCATAAGCGAAACTTTAGATCCGCACCGCTGCAAAGGCGGTGGATGTGACCGTTTTCAGTCGCGCCACTGGTGCCTGTCCAGGATGCAAATGCAGCCTGCAGTTCATTCATTACGCGTGTCATGAATCAAAAAAGTCTCTGGCCACCACCGGCTGTGGATCAGCAATCACAGCCGGGTGTCCTCTGCTTGATGATGCTGCAGCAGCGGCTGAGCTGATGCAATGTGTACCTGTGTTCACGTGCAGGCGGCTGATGCATGGGCGGTGGCAGGCGGACTCGGACGCCGCCCTCATCCGCGAGTTCCTCCGGCTGCTGGCGGTGTGCCACACCGTCATTCCGGAGGGCCCGCCCACGCCCGCCGAGATCAAGTACCAGGTGCATTGCACATAGCCTGCATGTGCACTGCGGCTTGTTCACGCCAGGGTCTCAGCTTGCGACCGGCCTGATCAAGTGCTCATTCACCGGAGTGTACCACATGCAACGGAAGCCATGCAAACCTGCAGACGTGAGCCAGTCCATGCCACAGCACGGTCCAGCACACTCACGCACCACACGCAGAGTGCATGACGGTGCAACTCGGCTGCGGCTTGCAGGCGGGCTCTCCAGACGAGGCGGCGCTGGTGGTTGCGGCCAAGGTCTTTGGCTTCTTCTTCCACGCGCGCACCCCGCACGGCGTCAAGGTGCGTGCGACGAAAAGTGTGATTCTGTGGCTGCTGGCAGCGGGACACTGAGGCGACATTTTCGCAACAACGGCATCAAAGGGAGCTTGCTTGCTGTGCTGGCTGCCAGGCTGTGATTCTGTTGGAACGCTATTTGCACGTGTGCGCTTCTCTTCAGTATGCGATCTTTCATCAACGGCTCCAGGTGTGGGAGGCGGGGCCGCTGCCGGCGCTGGTGGAGTACGAGGTGTTGGCAGTGCTGGAGTTCAACTCCACGCGCAAGCGCCAGTCGTCCATTGTGCGGCAGCCCGATGGCACCATCGTGCTGTACTGCAAGGTGCGGCAGGCAGGTCGAAGAGTGCTTCATTCTGTCACGGGCATGATAGATGGAGCGGTGCGCGCACTCACGGCAGAGGTCTGCATCAGCATGCACCGCGCAGCGGTCGTCGGCAGGCGTGGCAGAGGGGGCAGGGCACCACTGACAGGAGTCTTGAACCCTGGCACCGGGCCGCCCTGGTACAAGTTTATCATTCGGGATGGCGAACCATTTTGCTCTCGCCGGCAGGGCGCAGACACCGTGATCTTCGAGCGGCTCGGAGCGGATGGACGGAAGCACTGCGACGACACAATGGCGCACCTGGAGGAGTACGGCAACCAGGGCCTGCGCACCCTGTGCCTCGCCTACAGGTACAAACGATCACATTTCTGACGGCACTCATATCGTTTGGATGCAGAGCAGCTGAGCAGCCCAACGTTCTGGCAGGTTGCAGAGCACCGGCTTCGCTGATTCAACTGCGCATCTGGCTCGCTGGGATGATTCCTTAGATGTAGGATTGTCACAACAGCAGCATGATTATCGAATGCGCTCCTGATCACTGCAGGGTGGTGCCTCCGGAAGAGTACGCAGAGTGGGCGCCGCGCTATCAGGCGGCCAAGACGGCGATGCAGGCGCGGGAAGCGGCACTGGAGGCGGCGGCGGAGCTCATCGAGAAGGACCTGATCCTGCTGGGCGCCACCGCCATCGAGGACAAGCTGCAGCAGGTGTGTTTATGTCTTTCCCTCCAGTAATCAACGATGACTTCGCGCATGTTCAATTGAGGCCAGACGGCAATGCTCGTCAAGGAAGGTCCATGCTTCTGAGCGCCACTACGAGCTGCATCAAACGCAGAAAATGGCAAGCGGACCTTGGGGTCTGCGGCATTGGCGCATAGTCATATCAGCACAGATGTGTCCACCCTGACCCTCTTCCTGGCCTGCATTGGCAGGCAGCGGCAATTGCAGACTGCGCTGGGAACTCTGTGTGCTGTGGACTTTCTGGTGGTGCGGGGACTGGAGGCACTCTGATGTTGCAATATTTTGGCAAGCCCCCAACTTGACGCTGCTGCATCGACGCTGCCGCAGGGCGTGCCGGAATGCATAGAGCAGCTGCGCGCTGCGGGGCTCAAGATCTGGGTGCTGACTGGAGACAAAGTAGAGACGGCGATCAACATCGGCTACGCGTGTAGCCTGCTGAGCAGCTCGCAGGAGCGGCTGCTCATCTCCTCCGAGACGGATGCCATTCTGGACGCCGAGCGCAGCGGCTGCGCCGACATGCGGGCGCTCATACACCAGGAGGTGTGGCTCAGGCTCTCGAGCTTGTCGATCATGTCCCGGGCTAGAAACTATTGTGTGTAAAGATTTCTCACAATGCCGCGCGCGCCTGCGCCGAGCTGCAGGCGCTCGTGCATCAGGAGGTGCGTTGATGACAGTCCACGGGTGATTGTGAACCAATGACTGAGCAAGGATGAGCAGCGCCGCGGCTGTGCAGACTGTATAGAGCACGTGCAGACTGGTGGTTTTGAACCTAAATGCTCGTATGCTCGTGATCTTGCTCAAATGATCATTGCATCGTTCCTACATGCTCACCTGCGGTGCAGGTGATGCAGCAGCTCAACGACGCGGCCCGCATTGCGCGCTCGTACCGGCACAGGCCCAGCGCGCCAGACATGGCGGTCGTCATAGATGGCCGCGCACTGTCGGTGGCTCTGGAGGGCGATGCGAAGGAGCGCTTCCTCGAGCTGGGGATGGCATGCAAGGTGCGCTCGTGGACCTTCAATAATTGTTTCACCATACTGGTGCCTGCCTGTGATGCGCCCTTGACAAAGCTTCGTCTCACTTGAGCTGGGCATGCCTTGCATGATGCCTTACTCCCGCTGCCAGCACCCGGCTGACGCCTGTTTCACAGTACGAGGCCGTGCGCACCTGACTTGCAGGTGTTCTGAGCACAAGTGTACTCGAGAGGTGTCCTGCCATGTTGAAGGCATGCATGCCGCGCAGGCGGTGGTGTGCTGCAGGGTGTCGCCGCTGCAGAAGGCGCAGGTGACGCGGCTGGTCAAGGAGGGCGCCGGCGCCGTCACGCTCGCCATTGGTGACGGCGCCAACGATGTCAGCATGATCCAGGTGCGGTGTGACCTCGCTGCACAGATCCTTCGTGAAATGTGCGATGTGAACATTTTAAAGGGACACTCGCGACATGCTTTTCATTCATGTTGAGCATGAGCAAGTAAAACTTCTGCATAGAGGGCACCTACGAGTGTCCATAGGGGTATTTCAGTTTCAATCGATGCTTACCTCCAATTTTGCAGCCCTTTCGGCTGACGGACCTCTTGATTGAAGTGCCATCCCCCTTGGGCAGGCGGCGCATGTGGGCGTCGGCATCAGCAGGCGGGAGGGCATGCAGAAAGTTCAACTGAGCTTTGGAATGCCACGTGAGTCGATTGTTGAGAACTTCTGCCTGTGTCTGCGCACGGACAGGCGGCGCACGTGGGCGTGGGCATTAGCGGGCAGGAGGGCATGCAGGCAGTGATGGCGGCGGACTTTGCCATCGCGCAGTTCTCTTTCCTGACGCCGCTGCTGCTGGTGCACGGCCGCTGGTCCTACACCCGCATCGCCCGCATCGTGGGGTGCGCTTCAGTTCCCTCTGCGACCGCTCAGAGCAACCCATGAGCGCCGCTTGCCTTCTAGGTGGACAGCAGCGGCGTCCGCTGCACTGTCTGGCTGTCCACATCGTGTTTCTGCCGCTGGCTGCGGGAGGCGCGTCGAAGTGCGTCCTTACAATGTGCGGCGGAAGGTGCAGCTTCACTTTCAGAGCAGCAGATGCTAATACATGTGCTGCACACTTGGATGCAGAATTCACAACTCGTCACATCACATGCATGGCTGCCTGATGCGCAGGCAAGGTTTGATACACATGGTGCAGAACGCCTTCGGTGGGCACACGTTTTCGATGTCAGGTTTTAACCATTGTTCCACACCGCGCACAGGTACTTCTTCTACAAGAACATGGCGTACACGCTGACGCAGTTCTGGTTCAACCTGTACACTGCCTTCAGCGGCCAGCGTCTGTACGACGACTGGTACCAGGTGCTGCTACAAGGATGCCACATGTTGATGCTCGTGCAACACGGTGTGTGATGACCAGCTGCTGTTCTTCTGTCGCCGCCGGTGTGCTGATTCAGCGCATCGTCGGAGCTATTGCCTGTGCATCCGGTGATTGCGGCAGTTTGAGCGACTGAATCTCACGAGTTCACGATTCCCTTATGCAGGCGTTTTACAACCTGCTGTTCACGTCGCTGCCCGTCATCGTAGTCGGCCTCTTTGACCAGGATGTGTCCAAGGTGCGGCCGAGAATCTGCGTCACCACTTTGGCACACGAGCGAAGTTTCTGCTGGCGCGGTGTCAGTCTGGCAGCTTGCGCATTACTCCGCTCTCCCTCACTTGCCTGTCGTGCTCGCCAGTGCGTGTAAATGATGATGAAGGCAGAGCGGCACTGCCTCACCAGCCTGAGGGGCTCCTACTGCCAGGACTCCTTCCGCAACATTCAAACACTCATAAAACACACGGTTCTGAGCGCGCCATCTGTGTGTCGGCGTGTACAGGAGAGCCTGCTGTTGGTGCCGCAGCTGTACGCAGCGGGGCAGCGCAACACCAAGTTCAATGCGCGCGTGCTGGCGCTGTGGCTGCTGTCTGCCGTGTGGCACTCCCTCGTCTGCTTCTACTTGCCAGTGCTGGCGCTGTCGCCGAAAGCTGCGGTGGACAGCCATGGTCAGACAGTGGACATCTGGGCCACTGGCACGCTGGCCTACACCCTCGCCATCGTGGTGGTGCGCCCTGACGATGCTGATATATCTAACCGACTGAGCAAGTTTCACATGTATGCCGGCGGTGTCCTGACATTGGCAAGCTCACATCCACCTGTTCTGGCGATGTGCTGGCGCTGTCGGCGCCGTTTCATCGATCTTCTCTGATGGAAGATGCGTCAACTGTGCGACACCTTACTTCTTCCTGCGCAGGTCAACCTGCGGCTGGCGCTGTCGGTGCAGTTCCACACGGTGTGGCATTTCGTCGCCATCTACGGCAGCATAGCGCTGTGGTTGGCCTTCGTGTGCGCGTACAATGCGCTGCCGCTGGGGCTGCTGGGCAGCATCGCGCACCAGGAGAACATCTACTTCGTTGTCTTTCTGCTGCTGCGCTGGCCTGCCGCCTGGGTGTGCCTGCCCTTGGGTGCGCACTCGACTCTTCTCGTTGCCGCAAATCCAGGATGGCCCTAGGGACGGTTTCTGCAAAGACACAACGTCAAGCTGCGTGATGCGGCAGGCATAGCGGGCTGTCTGCTGCCGCACGTGGTGGTGGCGGGCGCCACGCGCGCCTTCCGGCCCCACGACGAGCAGCTCATCCAGGAGTATGAACTGGCCCTGGACGCCATCAAGCTGTCCAAGGGTAGCCGGTGAGCCCCGCTGATCACCTGAGTGCTGCTTCAAACATGAGTGCCACTGAGGGAGGTGATGTGCATCATCGGCTGCACTCAAGGAGTGAAGCCTGCGGCGTGAGAATCTGAACCTCACTGGAACCACCCCAGTGTCACTGGAGCTATTCCAGCCCATGCGTAATCTGCACAATCATGCAACAAGTCTCACACGCCTGGACCAGTCCTACAACGTGATGCGATTGCTGCTGGTGCAGGGTGTACAAAGTGCCGGGCCCACTGCTGCGGATGCAAATTGCCTCAAATTCGCCGTCGCGGCACCACAAGGCGAGTGCCCAGAGCAGTCGGACCGTACTTGGAGCTGTTGTCAGCATACAATTCTTATACAAACAGTGGCCTGCAATGCATTAGACAAGCTGGTGAATCCAGAAGACGATCAGCCATAGGCGATGATCACAGCGCGTGCTCCTGCGCAGGTGCGCATCAACGACAGCATTATGGCCGACGGCAGCAGCCAGGAGCCCAGTGTTCCACGCATGCTGGTCACGACTCTAAATAAGAACTCTGAACCAGGACCAGAATGCTGCGCCTCCTCGGGCGCAGGTTCGCATCAATGACAGCGTCATGGAGGATGGCTGCGGCGGCCTGGAGGCAGCAGGAAGCGGCAGTCTGCTGCTGGGCGGGCCGGCCGCGCGCCAGGCGTCGGACGCAAAGGCGCAGCATTACACTTTCGCGCTGCACGCGGACGGCTCGTCGGGACTGCAGGCGCACGGAATTACGGTGCCGCGCCGCAGCCGTGCATGTACCGGGTTCAGTTTCGACTCACCAGGATTTGAGTCCTTCCACGCGGACGAGGCACGCTTTCTTTGGCCTCTCTTTGGCCTCCGCCTATTCACAATCTGTGGGGAACAATTGCGTTTTCCTGTGCTTTGTGTCAACATCCGAAACGCGTAGCATGTGCGATGTTCGTATCAGCATATGTTTAAACCACGGTTGCACTCGATCTGCATCCGTGAGGGAGGTCGAGCTCCACCTCAGCAGAAATCCATCTGTTTTACTGTTTCCACACGAGTACAAACGAAAAATCACATACAGGCTAGGCGAAACGCACTCAGGCAGGCAATCAGTCTCGCAGAGTAATATGTGCGCCGCTGTTCTGCAGGCGCAGAAGGCGGAGGAGAGGACGCAGACAGAGGGCAGGCAGCAGGCAGGGCAGACCGCTGTGCCGTGTTTCTTGCGACCCAAACGCTACAGCGCCAGCGACGTTGTCGCGATGCGCACATCGGGCGCGTCGATGCACTCAGTACTGCCGCAGACGCTGTAGCAGCAGAAACCCGTGATATCTGGGAAGCAAACTGCAGACCCCCCGATCAGCGAAGGCACTGCCGGAATCGAACAGCATACTCGTATCTACTATAAGTGATTGACTGAAGTATTGGGTGTGCGTATTGAAGCAGGTGGCAATCAGCCTGATCAGATGTTATCGGTCTGTGGCTAAATCTGTCACAGCAACAAGACGCCGAAATCGGAGACAGAACTACAATACAGTGCCGGCGTGCTGCCAGGCTCAATACCACAAGCAACCATTGATCACGTGGCATCGCCTCGCAAGCCTGCAAACTCGTGCCGCCCCTTTGGCTTGTACTCTGTCATCCCCTGCCCGGAGCCGACCACACCCACCTGTGTGGCAATGTCATATGCAAGAAATCAGGGGCGTGCAGGATGCATGGCAAAGCGGTGACGATGTCGGATCCGTCGGGTGTCACCAGTGCACTGTACAACACAAAGCCAGAGTGCTCTCGGGATAGTGTAAGGTCACCTTGCCGTTCTCCGGCACTGCAAAGATGCTGGCCTTCTTGTGCGCTGCAGCGAGAAAGGCTGCTGTGAGATCGGCAGTCATGTGGCAACATGCAAATGCGCATCAATGAACCCCAGCAGGACGGGCACACTGACGTTGCCATCGCCGTGCATCGAGGAGCCGGAGGTCAACCCCGACTGCACAGACACGCAACCGTGCAACGGCCACGTCAAGCAGGAGCATGTGCACATGACACACGCGCAGCATCGCCCGCGCCTGTCATGAAACCCTTTGGCTTCTTCTTCGACACCTTGCCCTTCTGGAAGTTCTGCCACGAGTTCTGCCGCTCCTGGACGAGGCAGCAACATACCCATGTTGGTGCGCTGTTGGACTGCTACACAGACATGCTGCATTCATGCTTTGCTGCACATTCCCACATAGATCCATGCAAATGTGCTCCGAGCAGAGATGCTGAAGCACATGATTAGGCGCATCGCGCGGCCTGGCGGGTGGAGCGAGCGTGGACAGCCTGAATTGTTCATTATCCAAAAGTGCACAGGCTGTTGTCAAAGATGCATCAGCACAGCCGCACCTTCGTCTCCTGGTCCAGCTTGGCGAAGCGCAGTTTGCTCTTGTACGACTTCATGAGCTTCTTCTTTTTTGCGCGCGTCTTCTCGTCGTCCTCCGGCTGGATCGCCAGCCACTGCGCGCGCCAGACAGGACAGGCCAGAGTCAGCACGGTGAAGAGAAAATTTGAGATTTGAGGTTTTTCTGCGAGTTGTCGGTGCGTGACACGCTGTTTGCTCCTGTGCCTTTGTCAGCTGTCAGCACCAGTGCAACCTGCACATAGTCCTAGCATGTGTCATGAACTCTGGGCGAAATTGGCATCTGCAAGTCCCCGTCGCGAGGCTGCTCCCAAGCCTCCAATCCAGTCGCGCAACTCATCCAAGGGTATATTTCCTGAAAGCTTTCAAACAACCCTACAACGCGCACCTTGGGAACCTCGGTGACGACAGGCTCCTCCTGCACCTTGTTGCGCGATGGCGCCGCCACCCCCCTGTAGTGCATGTCCACCTCCTGCGCCTGCCGCACCGCAGACCGGTCCACCTGCGATGGCAGGGTTCAGGAACATGCAGGTGCTGCTCTGATTGTCGAGCCTCAGCATCAGAGGGCGGAGAATACAAACGCCCAGTACGTGAAAGCCGCCACAGCGCCTCGCGTTCTCCCACTGGTATCTGGCGGGCAGCACGACATTCGAGCACCAGGCATGACTTTTCTGTTCCTTGGCGCCAATGCCCTCGTCGAAGGACATTATGAAGTGCCACCCAGCAGCTTTCAACATTATTCGAGAACTGAGGTTTGCTGTTGTGTGCCGTCTCACCTCCTCTGTGCCGCCGTCCTCGTCGAAGGATACGATAAAGTTGCCGGCGGCAGACACGCCGATGATGCTCGACGAGTACCACTCGCCGTCACCCGACCACACCTGCGCGCCGATACAGCCAGCTTGATGGCTTCCAAGCACCTTTGGGCGGTGGTGGGTTGGGTGGGTTGGGTTGCACAGACGCACTTCTGCAAAGAAGGAAGGCACCTGGGCAGCCTCTCTACCGGTGCATGGACGGCGATGCGAACAGGGCGTGCAACCCATCTCTGATGTTGAACAGCGCCACGCCTGCCCACTGGTGATTGCAGCTGTCATGCGCGGTGCAGACCGCAGACTCACCGCCTGGACTCGGGCGCCGATGGCCCATGCGGCAGGCGCCTGGCCGGCCAGCGCCGCCCGCTGCTGCGCCGCGCGGATCTGCTGCGCCACCTGCGGCGGCAGGAAGGACGACACAGCGGGCGCAGACGTCTGCACCGCCACCGGCGCCGCCGCGCCGCCCGCCGGCTCTGCATGGCTGGGGCCTGCGCCGAGAGCGAAATAGTTCACGAAACATTGCACAAAGTGCGCTTGGCGGCGGACCCGATAGCATGGGATGTTGAGAAAGGTCTGCTGCTGTCCTTTTCAAGCCTGTGGTCCCAATTGCACTATACATGTCAGCGGGCGCTGACCTGGCTGGTCTGCTGCCGCAGCGGCGCCGGACTGCTGCGCCTCCCGCAGCAGGTCCTCTGTCAGCTCGATGACCTCCGCCAGGCTGTTGCTGAGCTCCTGGTACTCCTCATTGCTGGCGTCCAGCTGCAGGAGCTCCTCCACCTGGGCACAGAAAGATGACTTTCTGTGCACAAATGCGGAGCGTCATAGGCACACAGCATGTTGCACAGCCTGTAGCGTGCGCGCTTGTGCATGGAAGTATCGAGTGATTGAGGAAGAAGTTGCAGCCTGAGCAGTTTCAGCTCAATCACGCCGCTCGTACCTGCTCTTTCTGAGCCCTGTAC
>JAABUK010009047.1_pt1 | contig 13756 bp, 4 predicted proteins | sample 5559141 | NCBI WGS metagenome assembly JAABUK01 (sample SAMN10711869, study PRJNA513367) | rock metagenome | isolation source: Antarctica rocks | place: Antarctica: Victoria Land, Pudding Butte nord | collected 2016-01-03
TATAATAACTTATAATATTATCCCCCGACTTATTAAGTTGATTATTCTTAATTAATAATTAGTAATGTTATTCTTCTATTTCTAATCGCTAATCTCTCTATTATTAATTAAGCTTATTAATATCTCTTTCTCAGACGATAATTTAGAAATATTATTCCTCTTCTCATCTCTAGCTTACTTCTTAAAGCTATTCTCTAATCACTCAGATCTTAACTTATTAATATTTCTTAAGTAATAGTTATTAAGAATCTTCTTTAAATTCTTAAGATTCTTAATTAGATAGTAGATTAAATTCTTTAAATAACTTATTCATTATACTCTTATCTTAAGACGTCTGCCCACTCTCTTAATATTAATAATATTCTTCACTTTCTATTTCGCGTTTATCTCTATTTCCGTAATAATAGGAAAAGATATAAGATATTCTTATTCAGATAAGAAATTCTTTAAATCTCTAAATAATAATGCGGTATAAAAGATAGAATAAATCTTTATAAATATAAACAATTTAAGTTTATATACATCTCTCAGCTTCTTTAATATCTTATATAAACTGATTTATTTCGCGTTCAACTTCTTACAAGATCTTATTATATAGATATTCTTTATTAATAGTTATATCTTCTCTTCTTTCTTAAATATTACTGATTAATAATGCTTATCAGTCTACTTCTTCTATCTCTTCTAAGTCTAAGCTAAATAATCTCTTATTTAGCTTTAGATTTCCGCTATTAACTATATCAGACTTTAAGTCTTCTACAGCTTAATTTATTATCTAATCATTCTTAGCTTCTCTATTATGTTAAAGCTTATTTATAATTCATATCCTTTATTAATTATAAATAAAGATAGCTGAGTCGATTCGAATATAACTATATTAGCCGCGAATTCCGTACTTAATAATAACTCCGCCCAATTCTTCTAATTAAAGTTCATGTAATTATGTAAGTAATACTTCATCTTTATATTCGCGATCTCTATCTATTCATCTATTTATAAATAAAACATTATAAATAGCTTCGCGATAATACTTAGAATCTTATATAAATATAATTATATCATACTTATAAATTAAGAATCTCTGTCTAATATAATTATACTAGACAGATCGTGAATCCTTCACACATTTTTATATAGCATTCTAGCTATACTTTCCGCGATCATACTCTTATTAGTAGCTATATAGACAATATAATATCTTTCTTTTATTAATCAATTCATTATATTAAGAATCGCATTAAATCCTTCTGATTCTAATAATCTCGTTATAAAATTTATAGAGATATTCTTTTAAGATATCTTAGAAATCAGAAGAGATTATAACTCTTCTTCTGAGCGCTATCTCCTTATTTTTAATCTCTAATAGATATAATAGTTTCTTAGATACCGCTTCACTACTTCTATTAATCCGAGAAATTAATATGATTTTCGAATTAATCGCAGTATCTTCAATTCCTCTATATAACTTATCTCTTAACTCTCATAAATCTATTAGATTATTTATATTCTCAGCTCTTCTAACTTTATTAGAATAATCAGTCTATCTTAAAAATAGAGCAGATCCTCTCTTTCCTTATATAAACTTATCTAATATCTCTTATAGACATTCTTAACCTTATTTTATAAGATCTTATAAACCTCTTTCAGATCCTGATTATTTCTATTCACTTACTTAATATTTTCGTCTAGTATGTGAATCTTCTACATAATATATATCATCTCACAGTCCCTCTAAATCTCTTTAAATAGCATCTTTAATATTAATAATATCTGATGTAAATTCAGATTATTCTTTACTTTAGAAATATTCTTTTCTTATCTTATTAAGATATTAGCCTTTTTATTAATCGCTTCTAATTAATAGATCATCTTAAAGTTAAATTATATTAAGAACTCTATTTATCGCGTCTATTATCTTATTAACTTCTTTATTAATATAAAGTACTTTAGAGTCTTATAATCTATAAGCATCTTAACAATATCTTTTCTAATATTCTATAACTCAGATCCTCATTTCTTAAAGTATTAAATTATCATCAACAATTTCTTATTATATATAATATAATTCCTTTCTGCAGAACTTATACTACTTAAGTAATAAGTAATAAGATATAATTCCTTATCTGATCCTTTTTATAAGAGAATTCCTTTAGTAATATGATCACTTATATTATATTTTATGTAAGTCTTCTTTCTTAAATTAAAATGCTGAAGAACTGAATTAGATATTATCAGCTTCTTTAATCTCTTAAATATCTCAGTACAGAATTCATTCTATATTAAAGAGATCTTCTTCCGTAATAAATTATTTAATAATCTCGCAATCTAATCAAAACCCTTATAAAAACATTAATAGTAATTAATGAATCTCAGAAATCATTATATTATCTGTATATCTTCTAATCTAAATATCTTCTACTCTAGAATTATCTTAATTTAAGTTAAATTCAGTCTCATTTTATTTATATCTATTAATAAACCCAAGAATTTAATCTTTATAATATAGAAGTCGCATTTCTTAATATCTACTTAAAGTCCTGCTTTCTTTAGAATCTTTAACATCTTCTTAATATATTATTTATATTCTTCTCGCGTATTACTAAATATTAGAATGTCATTCTAATATAATATTATAAATCTTTCTAATATACTTAGAAACATATTATTTATATATCTCTAATTGATTAAGAGCGCAGAACTCAATCTAAAGAATATTATCAAATAGTGATAATTTTTATACGCAGTACTAAATATCATCAAATTATTATCTTTAGTTATAATCATTTTAATCTAGTAAAACACTCAATAAACATTCATCTTTATTAGAAACTTCACTTCTATAAGCTGTTTTAATACTTTATTAATTCTAAGTATTAAATAACTATTCTTCTTTATAAGAGTGTTTAAATCTTAATAATTCATGCAGAATTAAAGTTCTTCATTCGACTTTCTAACTAATAGAATTAGAGACGCGAATAAGATATCACTTAACTTAATAAATCTCTTCTTAAGATTCTTCTTAATATATCTCTTAATTATATTAAGCTCTGCAGAGTTTATATATTAATAGAACTATCTTCTAGATAATTCGGCGTTATTCTATAGTTCTATTTAATAATCATATCTATCTTAATGCGGAAAGAGAGTGTTCAAAGCCTTCTTTAAAAAGATATAAGTGTATTCATAAAATTCAGACAGAATTATCTCTTATAAATTCTTCTCTATCTTTTTATTATTCTTCTTCTACTTCTTAATATTCTTAGAAGTAATCATAATAATCTCCGCTTCAGATTTCTTAATTAGTTTCTTAAAGACTACTAGACTTACTATCTTTATATTCTCAGTACTTAAAGAGATTAAGCTTATATCTAAACTTATATTATCTCTTTATTTCTTAGATCTTTAAAGCTTTCTCTTCTTCTTTATAGAAAGAGTTCTCTTAATTCTAATCTCTTCATATCTCAGAATTCTAATAGATAACTGATTCATCTTTTATTTAAATCTATTAAGATCTAAACAGATCTATTCAGAGCTATTCTCATCTAACTAATTATAATTAGGAATGTTCCTTTCTATTTAAAGATAATCAGATATATTCTTATTTAACTTCTTCTTATTTTTTCAACATTTCATCATACTTATATATAATAAAATAGTTGGATTTCTACTATTATATTAGCAATATTCTGACTTGAAATTTATAGTATCAGTAATAGAATTAGATATATAATCATACAGTCTCATTTACTTCTTCTTTAGAATAATAGAATATACCGTCTAAATTATATAAAAGATCTGCGATATCTATTAATATTTTATAATCATTATAAATATATAAATCACCTGCGTTATAATAAAATACTTTCTTTTAGTAAAATCTACTAATAAAATCTTCTTAACTAGATTTACTAATCCGATTTATAATCTCTTATATAGATTCTCAGTTAGTTAATAATTCATTACTGTTATAAGTTAATAGTCAGTATTCATTAATATAGTCATGTTTAGAGAATCCGTCTTTCCTTTATTTAATAAAATATTCATTAGAAATAGAGACTTTAATCAGTCTTTAATCACTGCAGAAATAATAGCCGACGGCATTCATAATTAACGTTTCTATCTTAACTTATTCACGACTATTTCTACGCTTACAGATCTATTCACAGCATCTTTATAATAAACTGCTCTTTTTCCGATTTCTATAAAATATTAGAATCTTCTTTTTTAATAGTTATTAATTCTAAATAGTTCTTAATTATATATTCTAGCTATTAATATTTATAATATTAGAACTTCTCATGATTTATTCTAATTATATAGAATAAGAATGATTAAGCTGATCAAGTCTTATTAATTAGTTTATTAGCTGACTTCCTTTTTTTAGATTCTAAATCTGTCCGAATCATTTCACAATCTTTTGCGAATATCTCTATCTTTCAGATATTTATTTCGCAGAATTATAGATTCTTAATCATCTTCTTTAATAGAGAATATCTATTTAAGATAATTACTTGCTTTAATTTATTATAGATTTTAGATCTTATATCTTGAATCTAATTCTTCTTTAAGATGTTTATTTAAGCCGCGTATCTTATAAATTTTCTAAGAAAAGTAAACAAATTCTTATTTCATTAACAGAGCTACTAGTACTTATCTCTTATTATCTACTTTTAAAAAGAATTGGCAAATCAATTAGTTAATATCTGCAGAAGAGAGATAACAGTTATTATCTTGAAATCTTCTAAGTATAACTCTAGAAGATCTTCAGTCTCGCCCTTAATTCTAAATCTTATATAAGTCACTCAACTTATTTCTATAAGAAATCTATTCCCGTTCACTCTCAGCTTCATTCTAATAAATGATAATTATACCGCGAACTATTATAAAGTTCCGATCTTAAATACTTCCGAGTTAAAAAGCTTCTCACTTATTCTCTAATCTTAATCAGTTCCTTCTATTATAGCTATTAGAGCTTCTAACACTTATTATAAGTCTTCTACTCTACTCTCTTAATATTAAGATATAATAGACACAACTAATCTTACTAATAATCTTTTTACTAATATCTTCTCATCTTTTAATCTCTTTCTGAGAAACTAATTCTTTTAAATCAGCTATTATCTTTTAATTATTTAGATATCTCTTTCTTCCTATTAATAATTCCGCATATTCTGAATTATCTGATAATTTTCTAATATCTTATTAATCTTCTTATTATAAGTCTTAATCGTCTTATTATATAAATCACAGAATTTCTTAAATATGCGCAGTATATTATTTACATTATTCTATATTCTCGCAACAAACTTTATTACTTCTTAATTCTTAGTAAACTATCTTAATATCGCCATCTCTTAAATCATTTCTATCTCGGCGTTCTCTTTTTATAAAGATGATTATTATTAATCTATATCTAGATCAGTTTATGACGCAGAATCTTTCTCTAGCCTTTCTTAATTAGATCGAGTCATATTAATATTAATTAGCTTAGAAATCAAATTCTAGATTCTGCTTTTAATCATATTATTCTAAATGTTCTTAAGATTCTTTTATTCGCGAATACTAATTATTAACTAGCAGATCTTAAATCTACTAACTCAATTCTTAAATTATCTTACTTTTTTAAAGACGTCTCTAATTTCTCTCTCTTTAAAGATAGATAATCAAACTTAATATATTAAGCTCATTCACAAAATCTATCTTATTATTAAAGAGTCTGAAAGTGATTTAAAGAAGATCTAATAAAGATAAGTTGATCTACTCGAAATTTAAATTAGTTAAAGAGTAATTGTTTTATATTTATTTAAATAGTAAAGAGAGTAAACTTAAATATATTATAATAGCTTAAGCTAGATATATTTAATAGTTTATAAAAATAAATACTTAAGTTATAGAAACTAATCTAGCTTACAGAAAAGCTATAGAAGTATTAAATGCGCATTATAATCGCTAATTCTAATATAGTTCTCTAGTTCTAAAGTCTAATTAGAAGACGTAATTCTAACGCGTTAAGCTCGCGTATTAAGCTTCAGATATTTCATTATATATATATATAATAAAATAGTTAGATTTTTATAATCAATCCTACAATCATCTCTCGCGTATAACTATTCTTTATAGCTGTAGTAACTTGTGATAATAACAACTTAATTATATTATTAACTATTTATAAGAGCTGATAAGAGATCTTATATAAAGAAGATTTCTTACTAAGACTGACTTTCTTAATCTATATTATAATTGTGAGAAGATTGATTTAAAGAAGATAATATAGATATAAGAAGAAGAAAGAATATGCTCGCATATCTTCATAATTAAGCGGAGATAAGAATATATATATAATATATCTAATTCGAATATTTTCTCTCTTATTTATAATCTCTTTCTTCTTTCTGAAAACTTCTTATAAGTTATCACGCCGTCACTTTTCTATAAATATTATACTAAAAGAGAATAATATTCACTAATAAATTCTGAATAATTACGGAATATATTGAATATCTTTTATAAGTAATCCGCTAATTTAATAAATTCTTAAAATAAATCGGAAATTAATAAATTAAATTATAACTTATTATAAACTAATTTCTCAAAGTTTAATATATTATCTATTTCTAGATTCTAGAATTTTTGATAACTAAGAAATTATGAAAAGAAAAATATAAATCTTATTATATGCACTCTATTATATTATTTTATAAGAGATTACTATTATTAAAGATAGTAAGTAATTTCCTGATAATAGTGAGGAATAGAAGCGTAACTAATCTCTATAGATTATTAATAGCGTAGCTCTTAAAAGATAATTCTAAGAGTCTTATTAATCTCGCATAATAATTATAATTAGTTATATAAAGACTTTATATAAAGCTACTAGATGTAAAATAAAAGATAATTAATTATTAGATTATAAGTAATTACGCACTCTTAAGTATAGATCCTTGTGCTAAGATCTTATATTAAGATCTTATATTAAGTAGTATCACGTGCTAGCTCAAGAGTGGAGCTCGTCTAGCTTTGATATCACACATTGATCAGATTTCGGCTAGTCTGCGCTCTATCTAACATGCTATTTTGAGCGATTCTTTTGAGTATATAACACTTATTTAAAGCGCAATTCTAGATAGATTCTAGACAGTTGATTCCGTTCATTTAATAGTCAATTCCATCTATTCTACAGACATTCTCAAGCTATTTAGCCCGCAATTTATCTGACATAAAAACAGCTTTGGAGAGCTGCGGCGATCAAATGTAACTCAAAAAGCTTAATTTGGTCAATTAAGCACGGAGGTGATAGAACTAAAAACCAACCAGCATATATTAGCTTCGTCAATGTATTAGATTATACCAACATTGTTATTCCCGTCATTGGGCGGACAGCGCACAGATGGACTAGCCGAGCAATAATGCGCTGAGTTTCCAGCACTCGAAGGCGCTGGGTTGTCGATACTAAATTTTGTATGTTCGAAAGTAAGGCCATTAACGCAAGCAAACCGCCTCGTCTAGTTCGATGCAGTCAAGCATAGCTAAACCTCTCTCAGAGTTGGTCTCTCCCTTCCTGTTTGACCAGTCTGCCAGTTGTCGCTTGCGAAACAATTTTCCGCCCTTTTTAGTTCACTCTCCCGCCAAGCCTTGGCGGCCTCCAACACCGCCTCCGCCGTACTTTCTGGATCTCTATCCTCATTTGCGTACCCTTGCGGGTACAGCTTACCGTCAATCCTAACCACATTTTCGAATCCTCTGTATTCTAGCCCCCGTTTAGTGATTCGCTCGTTCTCGAGTTCACATTCCGGCGCGTCAATGGTGCATCGCCTGATACAATCCCGCATGATGTCCGGCGTACGTTTGAACTCGGGAAACTCAACATTGGGCTCGTAAGGCGAGGCGTTTGCCAGAATAACCCTCACGTTGCTCACACACTTGAAGATACAGTAGAAGAGAAGACCAAGGGAGTATGCTTGGGCCGTTTCATGAGCGTGAGGCGATAGCGAGAACCAGGCCGGGTTACTGCCGTGGGAACCGGTCTTGGAGGTTCCGCCTTTGGAGTGGCTACCGAAAGAATGTCTAGGCGGCTGCTTCTTGACGAGGTCTTGCGAGAGACGGCTTTGAGCCAGTAAGGACGGATGAGCGCAGAGGCTCTCGAAGTACATACGGTAAAGAATCTCAGGGCCGGATCATTCGTGCCAGTTACCGCGTTGTTTGAAGTCGAAAAGGACAATGTCTTTGCATTCGTTAGATTCGGACTTCGAAAGGAGCATGTTATCGGCTCTCAAGTCGGAGTAGAAAGTCTTCGACGCCTCGCGGATATATATGAGGGCGGAGACGATCTGGCGTGATCATTTCAACTGCTGCTTGAAAAAGAATGTCTCTGATTGAGCCTAGAGGGTAGTACGGCAAGAAAAATTCGCAGACGCCGTGCTTACCTCCAAAGTTGCAGTTCTTCGTCACGATGTAGAAGGGCAGACCCATCAGATTCACGTGGTGAGGGGTTGTAAGCAGAGATTTGAGATGAACCGAGGATCTCCGGTGGTTGATTTGGATACTAGGTCCTCGTCTGTCCTATAGCCGCTCTGACCTCGAATGTTGACCACACTTATGGAGTTGTGAAGTTGACTCGTCAACCTCAGACAGCCGAGATCAAGAGCCTCAGGCCAGCTGCGCGTAGGACTTCCTCTCTCCATAGTTTTTGAAGCGAAAATAGGGAAAGCAGTTGCCGCTCAAGGTCATGAGCCGGGACAACAGTCAGGGTCAATGCCTTCATGTCGGTCACGATGTTTCCAAATACAAGTTGCGAACCGAATGGTAAGGCCCGATAGTCCCGAAAGAAATGCGGGTTCTGCGCACAGTCATAGTCGAGTGCTCAGCAAAGACGTCGAGAAATGCCCAAGTTTGCGAGTCGTGAGTGGCTCATACACACGGAAAAGCTCGATTCGAGCATGTTGCGGAACTCTGGAGGATGCTGCTCTTGATCGGGGATGAAGATGTTGATGCGAAGAGGGAGTAAATCCAGGAGCAAGCTGATCGGCACGGCGTGAACTGTCGGCGGTATATGGTGACACCGTCGATGCGCTAGCGCGAACGGGTATTATCCAGTGAGTCGATTTGATTCTTTAGATTCAGCACCGAGGAATCCCAGAGGGGAGAAGAGTTTGTGATATGGAGCGTTCGGGACGCCTCACATGGTTAAAGAGAGAGGTGGGCTTCCTTTGTAATAGCGCTCACGAGAGAAATGGCTGAAGTCCATTAGTATAACGGGTGGTACATGTTCTAGCGATCGTACAGGTTGTGATTCGGCCGTGGACTTGGAACGCATAAACATGAATCGCTTTCAATTCTTCTGACGCGGGATTTAGAGTAGGTTTTGCTCCGATGAAAGTGCAGAATAACCCAAGCCTCGGGGGCTTGAATGAAGGTGTTTGATATGCATGACGGGACTTGAGACTTCGCAGCTCAGCTGGAAGGGTCTAAGGCCTAAGGGCTTCCTGTGTGATATCGAAGCTAGGCGAGCTTCACTCTTGAGCTAGCACGTGATATTGCTTAGCACATGATCTTGATATAAGGATCTATACTTAAGAGTGCGTAATTACTTATAATCTAGTAATCAATTATCTTTTATTTTATATTTAATAGCTTTATTTAAAGTCTTTATATAATTAATTATAATTATTATATGAAATTAATAAGACTCTTAAAATTATCTTTTAAGAGCTATATTATTAATAATTTATAAAGATAAATTATACTTCTATCTTTCATTATTATATTAAAGATATTAAGAAATTGAGTGACGTGATAATATAATGTATGAATAATATACGTCTCATAATATCCTCTATATTACTGAATGAGTGTCTTTTCTATTGAAGTATAATGACTTAATCAAAATTTGGGTGCAGTCTTAATAGAAGAAATATCAAAAATTCATTTTTTGATGTTTCTTTTATTAAGACTGCACTCAAATTTTGATCAAGTCATTATGTTTTAATAGAAAAGACTGTTATAATGAGTAATAGACGCTATAACTGAAATAGCTGAATAGTCAGAAATAGCTTGATTAGACTAAATATAATTGTGTGATGATTGAGTTATTAATATTAATTTAAGTAAGGGCGGAAAATAGAAATAAGAAAAAGCGCGATTATATTAAATCTTTATTTAAGCTTTAAGACTGAATATAATTATATTTTAATATAAAAATAAGTTTTAATATAAGATATTAGTATTATTAAAGCACTTTTAAAGTCTTAATATCTTATTAAATTTAACATTATTATAATTTATATAAATAACGCAGAAACAGAATTATAATAATTACTTATTATAAAAAAGATTTATAATCTATAAACAGTCTTCTTAAGAGTGATCTATTTCTATTATCTTTTATAATTATTATCTAATTATTTATTTTAATTTAGCGCGTTAATCACTTTTAAAACTTAATATATAATATAGATTTATTAGCTTATTTACACTCTTATAATTAAGAGCATTTCAGAATATCTTTATATATTTTCATAATCTATTAAATCTAAGTTAATATCTCTTAATCTTCTTAAATATTATCTTCTTCTTTAAAATTATATTATTATATCTTATATATTATTATCTTGCTCTTTATAAGAACGCAGAGTCTGACTAATAAACTGATTATAGTTAATAAGATGATAAGCTCACATCTTCACGCGATATCTAGCGCAACTAATTACTTTATAATGAAATCAAGATAAGCTTAAAAACAAAACTAAAGAGTGAAGATTACGGAAAGTTATCTTTATAGACGCACAGAATAGATAAGTATATAATAAATAAACAGATATAAGAGTCTATAAGAAAATCATCTGTTTATAAGAGAAATTATGATTATGTAATTATACGAAAATCGATCTTTCTATTATAAAAACAGTCGCTTTCTCTATCTAATTCTATAGTGCGGGTTATATAAGAGGGAGTGAAAGATTTTAATAGAAATATATAAATAATAGGAGATTAAATCTGATTATAAAAAGACTCTACTAAATAAAATAACTATTCTTTATTTTCTGTGATATAAAAATAAGTTAAAGAAGAGTTTAAGTTATAAGTTCTTATAAAAGCGTTATTAATTTCTAAATTATATTATAAAAAGCTTCATTCTTATTATAAAGATTATAATTTACATAAAATAATAGTAATAAGATATAGAAGATAGTAGCTAAATACTAGTTGTTTCGTTTATTATATAATAAGAAATATTATATAGTAGATAAGAACACTCTTAGATCTTAATAACAATTTATAATAAGCTATAATAGACTTTAATCTTTAATATAGAATATTAAAATTAAAGTATTATGAGTATAGATATCATAAGTTATTCTTAGATGAATTTCCGGGCGTGATATAAAGAGGAGTTTTAGATTCTCGGGCGGAATAGAAAGAAATTATTAAGATTTGTAAGAAGATATTAGGACTTAGTACTAGAAATCGGAAGAGATTACGCGGTATAGAATGAAAACTAATTATCAGAAATATAAAGCATTAATAGATTTTATTCCTTAAAGGATTCTCTATTATATAAATACACAGAATCTCTTATTAGTTATAAATTAAATAGAAGTAAGAATAATCAATCAATCAATATTATTATCTTATTACTAGAAATTTATTATTTCAAAATTAAAATAATTTTAAATTTTAAATTTAATATAAGTTTTTTAAATCTTAATTAAGAATTTTAATTAAGAGAGCTCTTAATTCTAGCTATAAATTATAATTAATAAAGTTCTCAATTTTAGTTATATATTCTAATTAATAGAGTTCTCAATTCTAGTTAAGAATTTTAACTAATAAACTTCTCATCTTTAGTTAACCATTCTGATTAATAGACTTCTCAGCTTTAGTTAAGAATTCTAGTTAATAGAGTTCTTATTTTTAGTTAAGAATTCTAATTAATAAATCTCTCAATTATAATTAAAAGTTCTAATCGATAAATCTCTCAGCTTTAGTTAAGAATTCTAGTTAATAAAGTTCTCATTTTTAGTTAAGAGTTCTGATTAATAAATCTCTCAGTTATAATTAAGAGTTCTAATCGATAGATCTCTCAGTTTTAGTTAAAAGTTTTAGTTAATAAATCTCTTAATTTTAGTAAAGAGTTCTAATTAATAAAGTTCTTAATTTTAATTAAAAGTTCTAATCGATAAATCTCTTAGTTTTAATTAAAAGTTCTAATTAATAGATTTCTTAATTTTAGTTAAGAGTTCTAATTAATAGATCTCTTAGTTATAATTAAGAGTTCTAATCGATAAATCTCTCATCTTTAATTAAGAGTTCTAATTAATAAATCTCTTAATTTTAATTAGAAATTCTTTTAATTAAGAATTCTTTTAATTAAGAATTTTAATTAATAATTCTCTCATTTTTAATTAAGAATTCTAATTAATAGCTCTCTCAGTTTTAGTCAAGAATTCTTTTAGTTAAGAATTCTTTTAATTAAGAATTCTAATTAATAACTCTTTTATCTTTAGTTAAGAGTTCTAATTAATAACTCTCTCAGTTTTAGTTAAGAGTTCTAGTCGGTAGATCTCTTATCTTTAATTAAGAATTCTAATTAATAACTTTCTCAGTTTTAATTAAGAATTCTTTTAATTAAGAATTCTTTTAATTAAGAATTTTAATTAATAATTCTCTCACTTCTAATTAAGAATTCTAATCGATAATTCTCTTAATTTTAGTTAAGAATTCTTTTAATTAAGAATTCTTATAATTAAGAATTTTAATTAATAGATCTCTTATTTTTAATTAAGAGTTCTAATTAATAATTCTCTCAATTATAATTAAGAATTCTAGTTGATAAAGTTTTCAATTTTAGTTAAGAGTTCTAATTAATAGATCTCTCAGTTTTAATTAAGAGTTTTAACTAATAAATCTCTTAATTATAATTAAGAGTTCTAATCAATAAATCTCTCAATTATAATTAAGAGTTCTAATTAATAGATTTCTTAATTATAATTAAGAGTTCTAATTAATAAATTTCTTAATTATAATTAAGAGTTTTAATTAATAAATCTCTCAATTATAATTAAGAGTTCTAATCAATAAATCTCTTAATTTTAATTAAGAGTTCTAATTAATAAAGTTCTCAGTTCTAATTAAGAATTCTAATCAATAAATCTCTTAGTTTTAATTAAAAGTTTTAATTAATAAAGTTCTCAGTTCTAATTAAGAGTTTTAATCAATAAAGTTCTCAGTTCTAATTAAGAGTTCTAATTAATAAAGATTCTTGTGTTAATTAATAAAAATTTATAATTTAATTAAGAAAAATCTTTTAAATTAACTTATAAAACTTAAAATAATTATTTTTTAAGAAAAAGAGTGATTTTCAATATAAAATTTAACGCGTAATATTTATATATAAAAATAATATCAAATCTAAATTATAAAATATATAAGAACTAATTATATTCTATTCTCTTTTATATTATCTAGCATATTATTAAGTATTTTATAAGTAGAAAAGAATAATATTACTTTAATTAAAGAGAAAACTTTAAATCTCTTTCTTATTATTAAGCGATATAATTCAATTATAATCTAATATAATGATCGAAGAATCTTAAACTTTTATCTTTATATAATATAATTTAAGAATCTTAAACTTCTTATATTAAATTATATAATACAGTTATAATTAAATATAATAATTAATTAAAGAATCTTAAATAATTATTTTAAAGAATATAATATAGTTATAATCTAATATAATAATTAAAGAATTTTA